>Ga0066709_100001015_pt1 | contig 17440 bp, 16 predicted proteins | sample GraSoiAngelo_158_FD_79665 | JGI IMG/M metagenome (GOLD analysis project Ga0066709, IMG submission 79665) | Grasslands soil microbial communities from the Angelo Coastal Reserve, California, USA - 14_1009_16_30cm | ecosystem: Environmental > Terrestrial > Soil > Grasslands | place: USA...
CGAGCGGTGCTGCTGGTAGGCGCTGATAATGGCGCGGACCAGTTCATGCCGCACAACGTCGCGCTCGGTAAAATAAACAGTCGCGATTCCGGGAATAGTTTTCAATGCCTGCAATGCCTCGACCACACCCGAACGTTTATTCCCCGGCAAATCGATTTGAGTCACGTCTCCGGTAATTACGCATTTGGAATTCGGACCGATCCGGGTCAGCAACATGAACATTTGCTCTGTCGTCGTATTCTGCGCCTCATCGAGAATGACAAAGGCATGATTCAGAGTGCGGCCGCGCATGTAAGCCAGCGGAGCGATCTCAATAGTCTGCCGGGCTAGCAAGCGCTCAATCTCTTCCGGCTCGAGCATGTCGCGCAACGCATCGTAAAGCGGCCGTAAGTAGGGCATGATTTTTTGCTCCAGCTCCCCCGGCAAAAATCCGAGCGCTTCACCGGCTTCCACGGCCGGCCTTGTTAAAATAATCCGCGCGACTTGCTCCTTTTTCAGCGCAGCAACGGCCATCGCAACGGCAAGGTAAGTTTTGCCGGTGCCGGCCGGGCCGATTCCAAAAACGATGTCGTGCTTTTGGATCGCTTCGACGTAATTGCGTTGCCCGGTCGATCGCGCGATGATCGGCGACTTGCGCGGCGAGGTCACGATTTTCGTCAAAGCAAGGTCGCCAAGATTCTCGTCGCGCGCTTCGGTTACCGAGTTCAAAGCGTAATTAAATTCGTGCTTTTGAATGTCCACACCTTTTTGGCACGCCTTCTCAAGTTGCTCAAACACATGCTCCGCTTTATCGATCCGGTTTGGTTCTCCCTCCAGTCTTACCCAGCCTTCGCGGGTAGTCACCTTCACGCCTAGAGTATCTTCGAGGGTTTTCAAGAGTTTAAGGTCGTTGGCGTAGAGTGATTGCAGCACGCGCGGGCTTTCAAACTGCAAGGTGCGCGTTTCCGTCATAGAATCAAGGAACGGCAGCCTGCTTGCGAAATCCTATCAGAACTTCTGCACTGTCCCCGGCGATTTGAAAATCGCCTTTACGCCTAACGGAAACCATACACCAGCGCCCAGTGCGTGCGTTCCGCTGGCGATTCCTCAATGCTGACAATGATAAAGTAGCTGCCGGTAGTTTTTGGAATGACATGCGCAGCGGCAAAGTGACCCTTCTCCCATCCGTCTGGTTCTTCTGCCAGCTTTCCATCCGAATCGTAAATATGAACGGAAACCTTGGCCCGATCCACTTCGGTTCCTAGCCAAAACCAATATTCGTTCCCCTTAAACAGTTGCTGCCGCACCGCTTTTTTCTCCCCGGACCCGAGGTCGCCCCCCCAGTAATCCTCACGCACCTGAAATCCTTGTTTCACATAAGGTTCCGCGGCTTGAAGAGCGAAGGACTGCGCGTCGTCGACCGACCCAAAAACCGCAGGCTGCAACGCGATCAGAGGCCACAGTAGAAAGCTTCCGCGTAGGAGAGCGTTCACGAACGCATTCATTAAAGATTCCTAATCTCTGGTGACAATTCCGTTGCCAAGCCGCGTCGTGATTTCATTGATTTTCTTTACTGATTGCGGAGGAATGCGCGCGTTGCCCACATCGATGAGAGGCTTCACTTGCCCGAGCGCTTCTTCAATTTCGCGGATGATCGAAACGTTGAACTCTGGCATCGCCTGCAGCCTTGTCTGAAAATAGGAAAGAAGATCGGGCTGGTGCAACAGCTCTGCGCCGTCGGCGGAAAAATGCTTCGTCACGACCGAGGTCAACACTTCCGTGCCACGAAGCCAGCCGCCCAGACTAACGAGCTGCGACAATTTTTCGTCGTGCACCTCGTTCATCGCCTGTTGTACGCTATTTTGAGTGCGATCCAGTTCTAGCCGCACGGCTTCCCAATTGCGCTTGTCTGCCGCCTCGATGATGGCTTTAGCATGCGGCGTGATTGAATTTCCGACGCCGATTCCCTTGGCGAGCGCCAGAACGCGCTGGCCAATCTCCTTTACCGTCGGCGCATCCTCTGCTTGCACCGCGACAAAACCATCGGCAATTACGGTCCCCAGCAACAACGCAATACGCGGACGTTCGGTAAAATTTGCTCCCTTGTCGCTGCGAACGTGCTCTTTCCAGTTAACCGCGCCCAGTTTGTTTAACGCGCCGAAAATTTCATTCGGCAAGGGCACCACAACGTCTTCCACAGTTTTCGACAGTTGCTTGATATCGATATGCTGTGGGGCCTGGGCGGCCTGGGCGCACAACGTCAGGCCACTTAGGGCGACTGCACTTAGATTTAAACATTTAGTGAACGGAGTCATTGGGAGCTTCGACTGTTGATTTTGAGTTCGTATTCAGGATTAATGGAGCAAACCTTAAGCAGAACCCCCGCCGTACACAAATCACCACCTAAAACATTTTGACTCATTTCAATCGAACCAATTCCTTTCCTCGGCGGCATCACTGTTTACATTTTTTATGGATCTGACCCGCCTTCAGGCAATTCTCGACCGCGCACCTTCCAAACGAATTATGGTGATCGGCGATTTGATGCTGGATGAATTCGTTTGGGGAAAAGTTGGCCGAATCTCGCCTGAGGCACCGGTACCCGTCGTAGAGATGACTGGCGAATCATTTTATCCGGGAGGCGCCGCCAATGTCGCGCGCAATCTGCGCGAGTTCGTCGATCACGTCGCGATAATTGGCTTGCTGGGAAAAGAGCGCAGTGGCCAGCAACTCCGCGAAATATTGACCGAGGGAAAAATCGACGTCTCCAACGTCGTCGAGGACGAAGCGTTTCGCACCACTGTCAAGACCCGCATCATCGCGCGTCAACAGCAGGTTGTGCGTGTCGATCGCGAGCAATTTGTTAACCCATCGTCGGCACAAATTGCAAAAGTCGTAGCCGCAGTTCGAAAGAATATCCCGGAAACGGACGCGATCATCTTTGAAGATTATGGCAAAGGCTTCTTGACGAATGAGCTCGTTTCACAAATTGCCCGCGACGCACGTGCGGACAGAAAGATCGTCGCGGCTGATCCCAATCCCCGGCATTCCGTCGATTGGCGTGGCGTCACTGTGGTGAAGCCAAACCGCGCCGAAGCTTTCCACGCGGCTGGCGTTCCCTGGCGCGAACCGGATGACGCTCCTGCAGACGATGCCGATCTTAGGCGCGCCGGCGAAATATTGCTGAAAAAATGGGAAGCAAAGTACGTTCTCGTCACGCTAGGCGAACACGGCATGATGTTTTTCCATGGGCAAGAAAAGCCGCATTATATCCCAACCAAGGCACGACAGGTCTTCGATGTCTCAGGCGCGGGCGATACCGCCATTGCTCTCTTCACGCTCGGGCTCGCTTGCGAGGCAACGCCGACTGAAGCGGCGGAAATCGCCAATCACGGAAGCGCCGTTGTGGTCAGCAAACTTGGGACAGCGACCGTCACACGAGATGAACTCATGGCCAGTTTCAAAAGTGAGCTTGCATCCTGAGCGAAATGGCGGGCCTTTCAACAATCAGCCGGCTACTACTCTGCTATTCCGAGCGCAGTCGAGGAATCTCTCAACGTATCTGGAAGCGAGTAAGAGATGTCCTGATCCATTCGACTGTGCTCCCGCCCAGCAGGCAGGCCACGGCAAGACTTTCGCTCGGCATGACAGAGTTAATCTGTGCACGCGGCGCTACATCGCGCTCGACTAAATAAATGATCGCCTCAACTGAAACACGAGTTCCAGCCGTTTTTTTCGATCGCGATGGTACCATCATGGAGGATGCCGATTACTGTTCTGATCCCAAACAGGTACAAATTTTCCCTGGCGTCGCGGAATCATTGCGGCGTTTGAAATCGAACGGCTTTAAACTCATTATCATTACGAACCAAAGCGGCATCGGTCGTGGTTTTTTTACAACTGAGCAATATCGCGCGGTTGAAGCAGAAGTTTTGCGGCAACTGGGCGACGGTTTGATTGATGCGACATATTTTTGCCCCGACGTTCCCGGTCAGCATTCCAGTTGTCGCAAGCCGGCCCCCGGAATGATCTTGCAAGCCATCCGAGAACACCAAATCGATCTGTCCCGTTCATTTTTTATTGGCGATAAGGAGATCGACGCTGAATGCGGTCGCAACGCCGGCGTCCGCACAATCCGCGTTCAAACTGGATTTCAACGCGACACGACCGGCAGCATCGCAGATTGGGTTGCGGAAGATTTGCCGGCGGCCACAGATATCATTTTAAATACGACGTCATGACCGGGCTGTGATCCCGAACGAAGTGAGGGACCTCACATTGCTTTCGTGGCACATAAATGATGCAAAGATGTGGTCACATTATTCTGTGAGGGGTCCTTCGCTCAGTATGACATGCCTATTTATGTTTGACCCAATTAAGACACGCTCGAATGAGTAAGGCCGTCGGAATAATCCCGGCTCGCTGGGATTCCACACGTTTTCCAGGAAAACCGCTCTATTCAATTGCTGGTAAGCCGCTTCTACGTCACGTCTGGGAGCGATGTCTACGCGCTAAAAACCTCGATTCCGTCATCATCGCGACCGATGATATGCGCATTGCTGAAGCCGCTTTTGATTGGGGCGCCGAAGTCGCGCTGACTTCGCCCAGACACCATAGCGGGACTGATCGGGTTGCCGAAGTCGCAAAAAAGGCAAAGGCGTTCACATACATAGTCAACATTCAGGGTGATGAGCCGTTGGTCGATCCACGCTTGATCAACAAGCTTGTCGAGAAACTTCGCGTCGATCGCAAGCTCGAGATCGTCACCGCCGCGCATCGTTTTCAAAATCCGGCCGATGCCTTGTCGCCGAACCAGGTGAAAGTGGTTGTCGATCTTTGTGGCAACGCTCTCTACTTCTCGCGCACGGCGATTCCGGCCTCAATGAACGGCGGCTCCTTGTTTCTCCGGCACCAGGGCATTTATGGATTCCGCCGCGAGATGCTACTCCAGTTTGTGAAATGGAACCCAACGCCTCTCGAGCGCGCTGAATCGCTCGAACAATTGCGCGCGTTGGAAAATGGTGTAACGGTTCATGTGCTCGTCACTGCGAAAGGATCGCCCGGCGTAGATACGCCCGAGGACGCCACGGCGCTGGAGCAAAAGTTTGCTCGCCCAAAACGGAGGAGTGTCTCGTGAAATACATTTTCATTACTGGTGGCGTCGTAAGCTCTTTGGGCAAAGGCCTGGCCGCAGCTTCGCTCGGCACGTTGCTTGAGCTGCGTGGTTTGCGCGTTGTTTTCCAAAAGTTCGATCCATATCTCAATGTCGATCCTGGGACCATGAATCCGTTCCAGCACGGCGAGGTTTACGTGTTAAACGATGGGGCGGAGACCGATCTCGATCTTGGTCATTACGAACGCTTCACCAACTGTGTCCTGTCGCGGCATAACAATCTCACGAGCGGCCAGGTTTATGAGTCGGTCATCCTCAAAGAGCGGCGTGGCGATTATCTCGGAAAAACCGTGCAGGTAATTCCACATGTCACCGATGTAATCAAAGATCGCATTCGTGAACTTTCCGATGAGAGCAAATACGACGTCGTTATCACAGAGATCGGCGGCACGACTGGAGATATCGAAGGTCTTCCATTTCTCGAGGCGATCCGCCAACTCATTCTGGAAGTCGGCCCGCAAAATGTGGTGAACATGCATGTCACGCTAGTTCCCTACATCAGGGCCGCGCACGAACTGAAAACAAAGCCAACCCAGCAAAGTGTCGCAAAATTGCGCGAGATCGGTCTACAACCCCAGGTATTGATTTGCCGCACGGAACGACCGCTCGACCGCGATGTGCGGCAGAAATTGTCGATGTTTTGCAGCGTTTCGGAGAAAGCGGTGATCGAAGCCCTCGACGTTGAGCACACAGTTTACGAATATCCGCTAATGCTGCACACCGAGGGACTGGACCAACTTGTGTGCGACCTTTTGCATCTCAGGACCCCCGGGCCTGACCTGGGAGACTGGCGAAAGTTTGTCGAGCGCGTCGTGAGTCCGAAAAGACGAGTGAAGATCGCGGTCGTGGGCAAATACATCGACCTGCAGGACGCATACAAAAGCATTTACGAATCGCTCACGCATGCGGCGGCGAGTGAGGACTGCGGAATTGATCTCAAGCTCGTCGATGCCGAGTCGCTGCAAGACGGCGCTAGTGGCCAACTAAAAGAGGTTGCCGGCATTTTGATTCCCGGCGGGTTTGGCGAGCGCGGGGTCGAAGGAAAAATCAAAGCCGCGCAGTTCGCTCGGGAGAACAATATCCCATATCTTGGCCTTTGCCTCGGGATGCAGGTGGCGACGATTGAATTCGCGAGAAATGTCTGCGGAATTAAAAACGCAAACAGCACCGAGTTCGACAAGAAAACAGCGGAGCCGGTTATCTCGTTGCTTGAAGAACAACGTGGCGTTAGGAACAAAGGTGGAAGCATGCGGCTCGGCACGTGGCCGACGAAAATTGTGCGCGCCACACTCGCAGAGAAAATTTATGGACGGAACGAGGTCATGGAGCGGCACCGGCACCGCTACGAATTCAATATGAAATACCGTGACCGCATGATGGAAAAAGGGTTTAGCATCTCAGGAACGTCGCCCGACGGTACGCTCGCGGAGTTAATTGAATTGCGCGATCACCCTTACTTCCTCGCCTGCCAGTATCATCCGGAGTTTCAAAGCAAGCCGAACAAGCCGCATCCGCTTTTCAGAGGATTTATTCAGGCGTGTCTTGCGCATCGAGTGGACGGTGCGCCGCGCGTCGCAAGCGATCCATTATCGCCGCTCCGGGTCCGTGAAGAGGAACTCGTTCCGCAACAATAAGATCGAGATCGGATTGATCCAGCTCGCGCAAATAACGAAATAAATTTGCGGCTGCCTGGCGCAGATCTTGCCGCTCGCTTAAGCAGCGAACCACCGCGAAATCTTTTTCTAATTTAACCGAATTCCACGCGAGTAATCCGACTCGCTGATTCTCTTCTGGCGAAAATGATCCTGCATCTTCGATTAAACGGAGCGGCGTTTTCGGCGCGTAATGTGTGGGCAATTGTCCAGGCGCGGAGACTTTTCCAGTCGCATCCACGACGTTGATCTTGCCAAATTCGGACATTTGCTCAGTCGTGACCGGGCCTCGGCGCAAGATGTGGATCTTGCCATCCCGTACGGCGACAATCGTTGATTCAATTCCGTGAGCGGTTGGCCCGCCATCCACAATTAATGGAATACGTCCATCGAGTTCGTCGCGAACATGCTGCGCCATCGTGGGGCTCACACGACCGAATCGATTGGCGCTCGGCGCAGCGAGCGGTCTTTCAAATGCGCCAATGATTTGCGCGAACACGGGATGCGAGCTAATTCGAACCGCGACCGTGTCAAGACCCGCAGTCACAAGGTCTGGAATAATCTCGCGCTTCGGCAAAACGATGGTGAGGGGCCCTGGCCAAAAACGATCGGTAAATTTCTCAATCAATCGTCGGCCTTCGCCACGGACTTTAGCCGCGCGGTCGAGCCACTCGCGATCTGGCAGATGAACAATGAGCGGATCGAAGCGGGGCCGGTCTTTCGCTTCAAAAATTTTCGCGACCGCGATCGGATTGAACGCATCAGCCGCGAGACCGTAAACTGTTTCCGTCGGAAGCGCGACAAGTTCGCCCTTTTCCAATAGTTCAACTGCGCATGTGATAGCGGCTTCGGCCCGTGATGGTCGACTCGAGCGGCGGTCATAGACCGCCGCCACTGTTTCCGTTTTCACTTGGGCACTCGCTGGGCGAGCACCGCTTCTGTCTGCTTCTTTCGAAAGGCTTCGAGCTTTTTTCGAATCTTTTCGTCGGAAACTGCGAGAATGCCGGCCGCAAGCAGCGCGGCGTTCTTCGCACCGGATGCGCCGATCGCGAGCGCGCCGACGGGAACGCCTCCTGGCATTTGGACGATGGAAAGAAGCGAATCGAGCCCTTGTAACGCTTTCGATTGAATCGGCACGCCGAGTATCGGCAACCACGTATAAGCGGCGATGACTCCCGCCAAGTGCGCCGCGCCGCCTGCACCCGCGATGATTACCCGCACGCCGCGACCAGCTGCCTTTCGGGCGAACTCAGCCGTCGCATCTGGGCTGCGATGCGCGGAAAGAATTTGATGTTCATTCGGCAGACCAAGCTCTTCGAGCAGCTCGACGGAGTGACGCATGGTATCCCAATCCGACGCGCTGCCCATGATGACAGCGACGAGTGGAGAAGATTTTTGCGCAGGCATAAAGTCAATTCCTCACAACCGGTTCGCTTGTAAAGCCGTTTTTACGCTTCAAGGAGCGGCGGTTTCCCAACCGCCGCCCAGCGACTTGGAAATCGCCCTTCCTTGTTGATATTGCCTTCGTGAATGGAGCAGGCAAATCGATCGTCCTCATCGGCTTCATGGGAACGGGCAAGTCTGTCGTCGGAAAAGTTTTGGAACAGAAAACTGGATTTCGTCGCTTCGACACAGACGAAATTATTTCGTCCAGGTTAAAAACGCCGATCGAGGAGATCTTTTCAACCCATGGCGAAGAATATTTCCGCGACCTCGAAACGGAAACATTGCGTTCATTATCCGGAGAAGAGCCAGCAGTTGTCGTGACCGGCGGCGGCATCGTCCTGCGTGGAGAGAATGTCGATCTTTTAAAGCAAATGGGGACGGTCGTCTGGCTTGATGCCGACGAAGCGACGCTCCGCGCGCGCATTCATCGCTTGAGTGATCGTCCGCTATTGCGGACAGCGAATCCGGGAGCGACGCTATCGGAGTTACTGGCAGCGCGTGAACCGCTTTACAGGAAGGTGGGCGATCTACGAGTGGACATTTCCCAAAAGAATCCCGAAGAAATCGCTGAAGTGATCTTGAAAAACATCAGGAATTTCCCCATCGGAGAATAAACGTGATATCCGAAATCGAGAGTATATCGCCTCGAATATCGAGCGAGAAATTGAAGAAAGAGCTCAGGGCATTTGCGCGCGAGCTTGGATTTGATTCGTGCCGTGTTGCAGCTTGTGCTCCCCCGCCCCACGCAGGCGAGTTTCTATATTGGTTGCGGGACGGTGCGTCGGGAGAAATGAGTTACATGGAGCGCGGCGAAGAAAAGCGCTGTGATCCACAGAAGGTTTTGCCGGGCGCGCGATCGGTCATCGTTATGGCCCTCAATTATTTTCAAGATTTAGGGACAGGCGTACCGCCTGCAAATTCAAGGATTGGGGCCGCGCATGGACGCATCGCACGCTATGCATGGGGGGACGATTATCATGATGTAATCGCGGCGAAACTAGGCGAGATCGACAGATTTCTTCGCGACTTCGGCGGGCAGCAAAAATGTTATGTCGATACGGGCCCAATTTTGGAGCGTGATCATGCGGGGCAGGCCGGAATCGGCTGGCACGGCAAAAGCACGATGCTGATCGATGAACGGCTCGGAACCTGGTTTTTCCTCGCAGAGGTCTTGACGACTCTCGAACTGCCGCCGGATAAGCCAGCCCCAGATCGCTGTGGAACATGCGAGCGTTGCATCAAAGCCTGTCCTACGGGGGCAATCACAGCTCCGCATCGGCTCGATGCGCGCCGCTGCATTTCTTATTTAACAATCGAGCTGAAAGGGTCCATCCCGCTGGAGTTTCGCGCCCTCATTGGAAATCGAATTTTTGGTTGTGATGATTGTCTCGATGCCTGCCCTTGGAATCGCTTCGCTAAGGTATCTCGTGAAACTGCGTTCTCGGCGCGCCGATCTACGGCGGATATGTCGCTGCGGGATTATTTGAAATTGAGCGATTCGGAATTTCGCGCGCTGTTCAAGAATTCACCGATCAAACGAATCAAGCGTTGCGGTTTTTTGCGCAATGTCTGCGTCGCCTTGGGGAACGTGGGCGATCTGTCCGATCTGCCTGCACTGGAACACGCTGCGGCCGACCCTGATCCTTTGATTGCCGAGCATGCTGCATGGGCCATCGAGCGGATTCAGGAACGGTGCAAAATACCAGCGCCTGACGTTTGTTGAATCCAGAATGATGCTTGCTGCATCTCACCGTCGATGTCTTGAACGCGTTTGCTTTGCAAAAGAAGTGAGATAATTTCCGTGCCCCCGTCCCCGACGAGCGTCTTAATGCATCAAGCCTTAACCACGCCTTCAACTGCCTCGCAAGGAGCCAAGAAACGCCGTTTGCGCTGGAGGCGTTACATCATTTTCGGCTCCATCGGCCTGGTATTGCTTCTGATCATTTTTGCGGTCATCGCAAGCAAGCGCGAGAAGCCGATCCCGGTCACCACGGAGAAAGCCGTGCGCAAGACGATTCTGCAGACCGTCTCCGCCACTGGAAAAATACAGCCCGAAACTGAGGTTAAAATCTCGCCGGAAGTGGCTGGTGAAATCATTGAATTGCCGGTTGAGGACGGGATGCGCGTTAAAAAGGGCGATCTCCTGGTAAAAATTAAACCCGACTCTTACAGGGCCCTGCTGGAGCAGCAGGAAGCGGCGATCAGCGCGGCGAAGGCAACCAATCTGCAACAAAAAGCGACGATGATGAAGACGGAGCAGGACTTCAAACGAGCTAAAGATCTGTTCGACAAAAAGCTGATTTCCACCCAGGACTACAATGCGGCTGAAGCGGCCACTGACGTGGCCAAGAATACTTACGAAAGCTCGCTGCACGAAATCGAACGCGCACAAGCGAGCTCGAGCCAGGCGCGCGATCAGCTTTCCAAGACCACCATTTATTCGCCCATGGTCGGGACGATCACTCTTTTAAATAGCAAACTCGGCGAGCGTCTTGTTGCCACAAATCAGTTCGCGGGGACGGAGGTGATGCGGGTCGCCGACCTCGCTCACATGCAGGCAGTTGTCGATGTTAATGAGAATGATGTGGTCAATGTGAAACTCGGCCACAAAGCCAAAGTGAAGATCGACGCCTATGGCGATCGCAAGTTTAAGGGCATCGTGCAGCAAATTGCGAACACGGGAAAAACCACCGGCGCCGGTACGCAGGAGGAAGTGACGAATTTCGAAGTAAAAATTCGGATCGACGATCCCGATGTCGCGTTGCGTCCGGGTCTCAGCTGCACTGCTGAGATCGAAACAAACATGGTCGAAGATGCGGTCGCGGTGCCGATGCAGAGTGTGACGATCCGTACTGGCGACAGCAACTTGAGTCCGGAAGAGATCGAGAAACGCAAACAGAAGTCGGCAGCACAGGACAAGGGCGACAATAACGCGGAATTCGTCAACGAGCGTTTGGAGAAATCGGCCCAGAAAGAGGAGCGCGAAAAACTCGCCAAAGTTGTCTTTCTCAAAAATGGCAGCAAGGCGCACATGGTCAAAGTCACGACAGGAATTTCCGATGACACTTACACGGAAATCAAGAGCGGCATCAAACCGGGCGAAGAAGTAATTTCGGGCAGCTACAGCGCGATCAGCCGGAAACTAAAAGACGAAGCCAAAGTTACGATCGACAAGGAAGGGCCAAAGTGAGCGCGAATAGTGACGAGTGAATCGTAAATGGTCACAAGGCGCCTCGTCATTCACAATCCACTGCTGAAGAAATGAACGCTGATGTAATTCGACCTCTCGGTCCAATTATCATCGACATCGCGAACATCACCAAGGATTACGTGATGGGCGAAGAAGTTGTCCATGCGCTGCGAGGCGTGTCATTGCAAATTCATAGTAACGAATACATCGCCATCATGGGTCCCAGCGGGAGCGGCAAATCCACGCTTATGAACATGCTTGGCTGCCTCGATACGCCTACGTCTGGACACTACGAATTTAACGGCCGGAACGTTTCGGCCATGAACGATGACGAGTTGGCCGCCATTCGTAATCGCGAAATCGGGTTTGTGTTTCAGACATTCAATCTCCTTCCGCGCGCAAGCAGTTTGCGAAATGTCGAGTTGCCGCTCATCTACGCAGGCGTCGACCCGGAGACTCGCGAAGAGCGCGCGGCGCAGGTCTTGCGGGACGTGGGGCTCGGGGATCGATTGGATCACAAGCCAAACGAACTCTCCGGCGGTCAACGGCAGCGTGTTGCGATTGCGCGTGCCCTGGTCAACGATCCTTCAATCATCCTGGCCGACGAACCAACCGGCAACCTCGATTCCAAAACGGGCCAGGAAATTATGGCGCTCTTCGAAAATCTGTACCAACGCGGGCATACAATCATTCTCGTGACACACGAACCCTATATCGCGCGCCATGCACGGCGGACGGTGCACCTGCGTGATGGCTTGATCGAAAGCGACGACGGAGCCGTCGTGCGCGAACTAGAGTCGCTGGCGCTAACTTAAGGCGGCCGCTGCCACGACGTGAAACGTTTCGTCTACGAAGTAAGCGAAAGCTGGAAGATTGCCGTGACGCAAATGCGTTCGAACAAAACGCGTTCAATCCTTACCGCACTCGGCGTCATTATCGGCATTGTTGCAGTGACGCTAATGGGAACCGCGATTACCGGAATTCAGATCGGATTCGACAAGAGCATGGCGGTTTTCGGTGATGACGTTCTGTACGTCGAGCAATGGCCATGGAAGCAAGTAGATGATTGGTGGAATTATCGCGACCGCAAAAAGATCAAGACGGAATATGCCGAGCCAATCAATCGCATGATTGCGGCAGCGCCCAACTCGAATCTCCTCGAGGCAGTGCCGACGTCGAGCCTGATTCGCAGCGTTAAATACGGGGACAGCGAGGTGAGCAACATTCTGATCAGAGGAACGGTGTCGGACTACATCATCACTTCCACGTTCGATTTCAAAGAGGGGCGTTTTTTCAACGAACTGGAATCTCGCGGCGGCGCCAATGTATGCGTGATCGGCTACGATGTGGCTGACGCACTTTTTCCCTCCGAAAGTCCGATCGACAAGTCGGTGCTGATTAGCGGACAGCCGTTCAAAGTTATCGGTGTGATCTCGCGGCAAGGGTCATTTCTCGGACTTTTCAGTTTGGATGCAATTGTCGTGATGCCGTTGCCAGTATTCCAGAAGTACTTCAGCGCCAAGAGCGAATCGGACATCCTGGTAAAAGTGAAAGACAAAACCAAACTGGCTGAAGCAAGGGACGAGCTTACCGGATTGATGCGTCGCGTACGGGGGTTGCCGCCGGAGAAAAAAGACGACTTCAGCATCAACGAACAACAGGCGCTGAAGAGCACTCTCGATCCGATCAAAAACTCGATTGCGATTGCGGGCCTTTTCGTAACTGGTCTTTCTCTTTTCGTCGGGGCAATCGGCATTATGAACATCACCTTTGTGAGCGTGAAGGAGCGCACGAAGGAAATTGGGACGCGCAAAGCGCTGGGGGCGCGCAGACGGACAATACTTCTTCAATTTCTTATCGAATCCACCGCGCTTTGTCTGCTCGGCGGATTCATCGGGCTCACGTTTGCTTATTTAATGTGTTTCGGCATCGGCAAAACTTTCCCATCTTTTCCAATCCATTTTTCGTTCAATCTGGTCATGGTAAGCATGATCGTTTCAATATTGACGGGCCTCTTTTCAGGCTTTGCCCCGGCCTGGTCGGCGTCGCGCCTCGATCCAGTCACGGCGCTCAGGTATGAGTAGAATCTATTTGCCTGTAGCGGCGGTCTGCAACCGTCGCAAGCCTCTGGGTCGGGTAAATGCGACGGTCATCGACCGCCGCTACAAATAAAAATCGTCATGTTGTTCCGTGAGATCATAAGGATGGCGTTGAGTTCGTTAGGGGCGAACAAATTGCGCGCTGCCTTAACCATGACCGGAATTACCATCGGCGTCTTCTCGGTTATTTCGGTGATGACCGCTATCGGGGCTCTGCAATCCTCCATCGAGAGCGGTATAAGCTTTCTCGGATCAAATATTTTCCAGTTCGCAAAATATCCGCCTAACATCAACGCGAGTGGAAACGTACAGAAGAAGTATCAAAACCGCCACAACATCACTTATCGCCAGGCGTTGCGATATTACGCGCTGATGGAAGGCAGAGCGCGCGAGATTTGCCTCAAGACTTTCGACTTCAATGGGCAGGCGGTTTGTAATGGAGTGAAAACAAGTCCCAGCCTGACGGTCGTCGGGACCAATCGAAGTTTTCTTGCCGCTAATGCCTACACTCTGAGCTATGGCCGCAATCTCAATGACGAAGACGTTGAATTCGCGCGCAGTGTTTTGGTTGTCGGCAAGATGATCGAGAAACGTTTGTTTCCGCACGAATCGCCGATTGGGAAGGTGATCCGGCTGAGCGGGCACACCTTTACAATTGTCGGCGTGCTCGCGGAGAAAGGCACCTCCTTCGGGCAAAGCCAGGACAATATTTGCATCCTGCCGATCACTCGATTTTTCGAAAATTACGGCGAAGCAAATCGAACAATCAACGTCGCTACGCAATCATTCTCGCAGGAAACCTACAACGCGACGCTCGATAGAGGCATCGGCGCCATGCGGATTGCGCGCGGGCTACGCCCCAACCAGGAAAATGATTTCGAGATTTATTCCAACGATTCGCTCAAGAGCGTATTCGTTTCAGTCGCCGGCGTAGTGCGCATCGGCGCATTTGTCGTCAGCTTCATCGCTTTGCTGGCGGCAGGCATCGGCATCATGAACATCATGCTCGTTAGCGTCACAGAGAGGACCAAAGAAATCGGGGTGCGCAAATCGATCGGCGCCCGGAGTCGCGATATTCTGCGGCAATTCCTCACCGAAGCTGTTTTCATCTCGGAAGCTGGAGGAATTCTGGGAATTATTCTTGGAGTGCTCGGAGGCGATTTGCTCGCCATGTGGCTGAAGGTGGACATCATTTTCCCGTTCGGCTGGGCAATTGCTGGGCTGGTCGTCTGCTCGATCATCGGGATCGGATTTGGTTTATATCCCGCCTATCGGGCGGCCGCTCTCGATCCTATCGAAGCGCTGCGCTACGAATAACGAATCAAAATCGCAAGACCGCACGCACTTCTCAACAAGGGTCGAGCATCTCTTGCTCTTGCTTGTGATCGTACTCATAATCGACAATTTACTTCTCGATCACGATTTACGAGCAGGAGCGCGAGCACGAATTGGCGGGCTGAGTTTCGCGACAGAATGCTGCGAGCTACGGGCAACCGCCCGCGCTCCTTTTAATCCAAACCGAGCGCTTGGAAGGTCGCATTGATATGTTTGAAATGAACATCCAGCGAGCAAAGCCGATCGATCTCCGAATCGGAAAGTTGGCTCGTGATCGCTGGCTCGCGTTTCGCGTTCTCGACGAAGGTCCCCTCGCCTTTCCAGGTTTTCATGGCGGCTCGTTGTACCGCTTCGTAAGCAGCCTTGCGTTCCACGCCTGCGCGTGTGAGCGCGAGCAAGATCGACTGGCTGAAATACAAACCCTTTGTAAGAGCGAGATTCTGCTCCATCCGTTCCGGATAAACCTGCAAGCTTTCCACCAGCTCGCGCAATTTCACCAGCATGTAATCGAGCAACATGCATGAGTCCGGCAGAATAATTCTCTCGGCGCTTGAGTGACTGATGTCGCGCTCGTGCCAAAGGGCTACATTTTCCAGCGCCACAATCGCATTCCCGCGAATCACGCGCGCCAAGCCGCTCAACCGTTCGCTGGTTATCGGGTTGCGCTTATGCGGCATCGCCGAGCTGCCTTTTTGCCCTTCACCAAAAAATTCTTCCAGTTCGAGCACTTCAGTCCGCTGAAGATGACGAAACTCAGTCGCCCAACGATCGATGCTCGAAGCAATAAGCGCGAGCGTGGCACAAAATTCGCCGTGCCGGTCACGCTGCACGATTTGCGTGGAAAGAGTCGCCGGTCTTAATCCCAGCTTCTCGCAGACCGCGCGCTCAATGGCAGGATCGACATGAGCATGCGTGCCGACCGCGCCGCTTATTTTGCCCACGCGAATCCGCTCGCGTGTTTCGCTGAGACGTTCTTCCGCGCGCCCGAATTCGTCGAACATCAACGCGAGCTTTAGTCCAAACGTGATCGGCTCTGCGTGCACGCCATGGCTCCGTCCGATCATTGGAGTCATTTTGAACCGCCGCGCCTGGCCAGCGACTGCCGTACGCAGTTTTTTGAGATCATCGAGGAGAATCGTGGCCGACTCTGTAAGTTGTACCGCCAGCGTCGTGTCCAGGATATCTGACGAAGTTAACCCTTGATGGATCCAGCGCGCTGCCGGTCCCACGGACTCAGCAACGTTTTCGAGAAAGGCAATGACGTCGTGATTTGTTCGTTTTTCGATCCTCGCGATTTCAGCAATTGAGAAGCGCGCCCGCTTCCGAATTTCGGCTGCGTCCTCCTTCGGAATTTGGCCAAGTTCGGCCATCGCCTCGCAGGCAAGTACCTCGATCTCCAGCCAAATCTGAAACTTGCGCTCGTCCGACCAAATCTTGCGCATCTCAGGCTGAGAATAACGATCAATCACTTTAGCAAGATAAAAGCGAGCGGCTTGAGCGAAAAGCGTTTTGTTAATTTCGTTAACATCCCTGCTCTAGCGGGATGAAAACTGAGAGCCCCTTTGGCAGGAACTGCTTCGGTTTTCTGGCGGCAGCTTGGTGGAAAGCCGCTAAAGAGATTATCAAGAGTCCATTCGCTTTCGCGATTGTCGAACTTGGTCGCCGAACTTGGCCGTTCAACAAACGCGTGCGCGCAGAAAACGTCCGTTGTCTTGCAAACGCACCCGGCCGCTGGCGAAAAGGTCCGCGACTGTTGCGATCGTCTCTTTGCTGCTGCTCGCAGAGGAACTTACCGCCAGGATGAGATCACCCAGCGAAAGCCTGGTGCGCGGCTTCAAGATTTGGCGATTTCTTTTCATATCGTGCCCGTTTCCATTCGCAGCAACTCTAATGCCATCAGCTAATGTGAATACCTCATCCATGACCCGTTGTGCAGTTATCCCATTCTTATACACTTTGAAACTGACCGTTGAGCGACACTTTTGTTCAATTTTCGAACATAAGGTCTTCGACGGGCCGATCGAGAAACGCGCTATCTCAGCGTCTCAACCGGCGCTGACTTCGGCGCGGTTAATTTCATAGCGACGAAATAAAGGACGCAAACCAGCAGCACCGCGCCGATGATCGGGAAAGATTGGGATTTCGTCGCCTTGATAATCGCGTCCGCATCCTGCAACTGCGCGGAAGTCAGCTTCGCGCCGACACGTCCGCCGAGCCAGGCCAGCACGCTACACCAAGCGCCCGCGCCGATAAGCGTGAGGAGACTGAATTTCAAAAAACCCATCCGGACGATTCCCGCCGGAATGGAAATGAGATGGCGAATCACCGGAAGCAAGCGCGCAAAGAAAATGCCGCCGGCCTCATAGCGGCGCAGAAAAACTTCCGCGCGAGCCAGCTTGTCCGGCGGCACGAAAAAGTACTTGCCCCATCGCAGTATCGCGGGGCGACCCAGCCAGCGCGCGACCCAATACATAATGGCCGAGCCGAACCACGATCCCAGCGTTCCCGCGATGACCACGCCCACGAGCGACATTCCCGTGCCTTGCTGCGTCGCCGCCACGATCGC
>Ga0066709_100001016_pt1 | contig 17439 bp, 16 predicted proteins | sample GraSoiAngelo_158_FD_79665 | JGI IMG/M metagenome (GOLD analysis project Ga0066709, IMG submission 79665) | Grasslands soil microbial communities from the Angelo Coastal Reserve, California, USA - 14_1009_16_30cm | ecosystem: Environmental > Terrestrial > Soil > Grasslands | place: USA...
GCATCGTCTGCGAAACATGGCCCCCAGTACGCGTGCCGCATCGGCTTGTTCGGCAATTTTCCGTTTCCGTCAAGCAAGGGAGCAAGCGCTGCGCCAAGCGCCACTCCATCATCCGAGGCTGCGGGCTGTACGAACATTTTGTCCACGAGGCCGGATGCCCCAATTTTTCCGTTTGCTTTCGAATTCAGCGCCACGCCTCCGGCAAGGCAAACGCTCCGGCATCCCGTTTTCTCGATGGCCATTCGCACAACGTTCATCATCGCCGTTTCACATGCGTTCTGCACGGCGTAAGCGATGTCCTTATGCCCTTCGTTAATGTCACCCTCCGCAACACGGGCTGGACCTAGGAGCGGTGTCATGCCCGCGAACGGCTTCGCGCCGTTGGCGGCGAGTCGTTTCGTGTGAATGTGATACGGCGCCGCTCCCACATCAATGAAAGCGGACAAATCCACACCGGGCTTCCCGTAGGGCGCCAGCCCCATCACTTTCCATTCGTCGTTGTTACGCTGAAAGCCGAGAAACTCGGTAAACTCGCTGTAGAAGTGTCCAACCGACTCTGGAAACGGAATCATCAGCACCGGGTCGAGCCTGCCGCTGTGTCCGTGCCAGATGGTCGTGGCTTCCCACGCGCCGCGGCCATCCATGACCACGACAGCGGCATCGTCGTATCCGGAGTATGAGTACGCGCTAATCGCGTGTGCCAGGTGATGATCGACAAACCGCATTCTCGCTTTTGTCGGCCCGCACTGGTGCGCGAATTTCTTCGCTCCGCTTTCCTGATGCCACATGCTCAAGAAGTGCAGCGTCGAATTCAGCCCGTTCAGGTACGTCAATGGCATTTTCCTGGTGGCGTAGCACTTCAGATCATGCCGGTACATGGGCCCGGCCGTTTGCCAGCCGAAACATACTTCGTCCAGGTGCTCGGCGCGCACGCCCGCGAAATCCAGGCACGCCTGAATGGCATTCTTAGGAAAGCCAGCGTCATGCTTGATCCGGCTGATGCGCTCTTCCGCCACAGCAAACAGCAGTTGGCCGTCGCGTAGAATGCAGGCGGACGAATCGTGCATCCGCGAATAATTAATTCCCAGGGTCAGCATCGTGCTTCAAGCGCGAACTTTCTTGACACCGCAGCACCAGGCAATCGGCGTTCCCTCACCGGCTACCTCCCGCACCTCTCCTCCATTCGCTTGCACCAGCTCAACGATGCGGTTGGCGTTAATGGCGGCGCCACGCCAACTCTTCCCCGCGGCCGTGGGATCCAATCCAAGCAGCGATGCTGTCTTGCGGCTCAAGGACAATAGTTGCACTGACCACAACGCATCCACCATACCCCAGGCCAAACGTCCTCGTAAATTCATCGTCGGTTTACGGCTGCCGTTGAACTGGAATAAAAATGAGCCGCCGGGCCGCATTAGGCGCAACATTTCGCGTATGTAGGAAAATGCCAGCTCCTGGCTTGGCAGGTGTTGAAGCACCAGATAGCTGAAGAAAAAATCCGCGGTGTCATCCGCAAGGCAAGCGAGGTCTCCGCCTCCCACCCGTAGCCATAAAATGTTCTTGATTTGCGAGTGAATCTCCCGCGCGCGCTGAAGCATTTCGGATGAAAGATCAATAGCCAGAACACGCTCATATCGCTGTGCAAAAGTTTGCGTCATTCTTCCGGCACCGCAGCCGAGTTCCACCATGACTCGGCCAGTCGTAGGAATACGGCAACGCTCCAGAACTGGGAGAACAAACTTACTGTAGTCTTCTTCGCCCGATGCAAGAAATGATGCAAGGTCCCATTCTTCCCGCCACGAAGCAATGTAATGAAACGCATTTTTCCGGGCGCGGTCGTCCCAGTCCCGCCGCATGGTCGCTGTTTTGTTCACGATAGCTTCCTTAACTCACTATTACTCTCGGCAGGTTTCTATTGGCCCCTCGCACAATGCAGGTGCCTAAGAATCATGCAATCTACGGATAATTAATCTCTAGCGTGATCATCTCTCGGCTTGGCCTTCCAACTCTAGGACATGCCTGTACAAGGCTTCGAGTTGCTTCGCGGCGCGCTCCCAGGTGTATCGCTTCATCGTTTCGCGCGCAGCCACGCCGAGCTTCTTGCGCAATTCAACCGATCCGACAAGGCGCAGAATGCCTTCCTCGATCGCCCTGGCATTGGCCGGCGGTATCAATAAGCCGTTGTGTTCATTCTCCACAACATCCGGCATCCCGCAAGTCTCCGTCGTGATTACGGACATTCCCGTGGCCATGGCTTCAAGCAGCACCGATGGCAACCCCTCCATCAAGGAAGGAAAGAGAAAAACATCATGGTCGGCATAGAGTTTCTGCATGTGATCCGCTGCAACTACAGGGTGAACGATGACGTGGCCTGACAATTCTGTTCCGAAGAACCGTTGGATCTCTTCAGGAGGAACGCCACACCCCGCAAAACTCATCGTCAGCCCGGGAAGACGTACAGCCAAGTTTCGCAACGCGTCACGAATATAAAAAATGCCACGCTGGTCGAGCCACGACCCCGCATAGAGTAGCCGCACACGCTCACTGGGATGAAAGTCACGCTCAATAAAAAACCGAGCTTCAACGCCATGTGGAATATACGCAACACGGTCTGAGTCCAAATTGTATTTCAATTGCAAGGTTGCCCATACATCGCGAGCGCAAGTGTGCGCCCCATCCGCCGTACGTATCGACCAGCGAAATTGTGGTTGATGATAGAACCGATGCCAGAGACGATTCTCCAGCGAGTAATTCCAGGCACGGCCCTTTTTGACCTCACGACTCATGACATGGACGCGGCGCTCCTCGAGCCCGTGGAGCGTCATCACATAAGGTGGATAATTCGCTGAACGCCACAATCTACGACGCATGCCGTAGGGAAAACCTGTCGGGGCATGTAGGTTCACGATCGAAAACTTTTTCCGATTCTCCGCGATGAAACGGCTGAGCCGCAACGAGAAAATGAGATCTTTGAACCGTTGCGAAACCCTCACGGGCTCTATCAAATCCTCCTGAAAAATATACGTGAGGTGATGTCCCAGGCGCTCCAGTTCCCGTCCGAGGTTATAGATCACTCCGGCCACGCCGCCCTCACGGCGTTTGGGAACTCCTGAGGCCATGAGGATCTCCATCACGACCTACGCGACGTCCTTTTTCTGAGCCATTACAAAATAATGAAGGGCGAGTGGACTTAGTAGTTTTCTGACGGTTCGATTCTTTTCCAGCATTTTCATCTTTAGGGGCTGGTGTCCAGGAAAGAATGGAAATTGATGTACCATGCCATCCGTACGAAGAGTTATCCAACCCGCTCGTCGAACATAGCCGAGAATCTGGGCGAACCATTGACGCCGGTCAAATGGCTGATCGTCCTTGCGTCCGGGGTGACGCATTCGCGCGTAGAGGTCATAGAGACCCATCAAGTTCGCGTAGTTCGGGGTAGTCAAAAAAAGTTTGGCGCCGGGACGCGCGATGCGCCACATTTCGCGCAGCGCTTTTTGCGCATCGGGAACATGCTCGATGGTTTCGCAGGAGACCACCAGATCGAATGATTCATCAGCGAAAGGCAGCGCTTGGGCGTCGCCTTGAATAAGCATTGCCGAAGTTCCTCTCAGTTTTTCCCGGCCGATCTGCAACGCCGCAAGCGAAAAGTCGCATCCCGTGACGCATGCGTCGCTTCGCGCTAATTCCCTGACGAATCCTCCGCGCCCACAAGCTACTTCCAAGATTCGCTGACCCGCGACACTCTCCAAGTGTTCGCGCACGAGCTCGTACCACGGGCTTGACGCGTCTTCATGCTCCGAAGCAGCGTTGAATACCCGTTCATGCCATTTGTCATATTCTGTCCGCAGACTCATGCCTTGAACTCTTCGGGACCTGCCACACGCGTGATTTCCGGAACGGGCACTGTCTTTTCTCGAATCCGGCGGTACCACGAACGAGAAGAAAGCCAGCGACGAATCCCGTAATACGTTCTCGGAGGAAGTACCAGCGCCGGAAGCATCGTCGCCATACGAAAGTACCTGTGTTTGGGGGGCGCATCTGCGTGCAGAACCTCATAAATCTTCTTTTCCGTTCGAAACGTTTCCCACGGCCTTCCCCCGTCCACTATCAAACGCATTTGATTCGCCTCCGCCTGCACGATTTCGACAGTGCATTCCGCAGCGTCCGTAGGTATTCCTATCGCGGGCAAAGCAATTCGCAAGGAGTTAGCAAGCGTCTCCATAACCTTCTGCTTCTTCCGCAAACCCGCTATTCCATTCCCCGAAGCAAAATATAAGTTTCCACCGTGGATTCCATAATATGTCAGCACTTCCTGAAGAATAATGATTTCGCTCCTTGCTGCCGCAAGGGTGAATAGATACTCGTCCGCCTCGATCACCAGCGCTTCGGGAACAGGGAGAATTTGCCTTGCTAGTCCTGCCCGCAGCGTCATCCGACTTGTGCCCAAGTAACTCTTCCGCAGCCGGAATACTTGGGCGGTCGCTAGCGAACAAAGCCGCAACCTTTCGTCTTTTTCCGGTGCGACAATCCTCACGGCGCCAGTGTCAAAAGTCTCTTTGATACCATGTCCTACAAGGCCAACAGCCGGCTCAGCTGAAAAAGTGTCTGTCACACGGCGCAGCTTCCCAGGCGCCCACCAATCGTCTCCATCCAGGAACGCGATGATTGCCCCCTTGCATTCCGGAATGCCAGCGTTGAACGCCGAGGCCTGCCCACCGTTCTTTTTGCGCAACAATCGTACGCGCGGCTCGAATTTCTTCACAATTTCCGGCGTGCGATCCGTGGAGCCGTCATCGACGACAATAATTTCGCGCTCCGTCGCCGGAAAATCCTGCTCCAGCGCGCTCACGATCGCCTGTTCGACGAAGCGCTCGTGATTGTAGGTGTCAATCAGCACGCTGACAAAACTTCTAGGCAAATTTGCGCCCCCAATAATAATCCGGTACTTGCCGAGGAACTCCGGCACCGCCGCCACGGGTGCAACAAATATCGCTAGTGCCGACAAATAAGCATCCGCCTGAAATCGCAACGTTCCGGCACCGGCAACAGCTTTTGAAGCGCTTCACGTCGGCACGATGTGCCCACCATTGGGTATTGCAGCAACGCGCGCCGGTTCTCCCGCACGCGTCCCGAGACTGGAATGAAATAAGTATCGTCGGAAATGTCGGTCCATTCCACAAATGCGCGCGGTGGTAGACCATCCCCGCCGCAGGCTGCCGTTGGAACTCTTCGTAGACTCTCCCCAAGTCCCCCGGTAGCCAGACGTCATCCGCGTCCAGGAGCGCAATTACTTCGCCGCGCGCATTTTCGAAACCCAAATTAAACGCCGAAGCCTGCCCACCGTTTGGTTTTCGCAACTAGCGTATCTTATCTCCAAATTTCTGCAATCGTTCTTGCGTGTCATCCTGCGATCCGTCGTCCACAACCAGGATTTCCCGCTTCTCTGCCGCAAAATCCTGTGCCAGCACGCTCGGAACCGCTTCTTCGACGAATTCACCGTAGTTGTATGCATCGATCAGGACGGTGAAGAAAGGGGGTTTCATTCTTGCCTTGTTGGGCTCAGCTCGCCGTAGCCTGCGCCAATTGCGCTCGTTGCGACGCGATAATTTCTTCGAGAATGGCGTCAAGTCCGCGTGTAATTTTCCAATTCGGATAGTGGGTCTGGAATTTTGCCAAATTCGAGATATAACAAATGTGGTCGCCCTTGCGCGCTTCGTCCACGTAACGCCAATCCAGCTTGCGCCCGGTCATCTGTTCGATTCGCTCGATCGCTTCCAGAATCGAAATGCTGTTCGCGCGGCCGCCACCCAGGTTGTAGACCTCGCCCGGCCGCGGTTTTGCGGCAAACTCCTCGATCGCTCGCACTACGTCATGGCTGTGAATATTGTCCCGCACCTGCTTGCCTTTATATCCAAAAACCGAGTATCTGGCGCCGCTGAGCGCCACCTTCACCAGGTACGACAAAAAACCGTGCAGCTCCACGCCGGAATGCGATGGCCCGGTCAAACAGCCGCCCCGAAAGATTCCGACTCTCATGTTGAAGTAGCGTCCATATTCTTGCGCGGCAAGATCCGCCGCCGCCTTGGAAGCTCCAAAGAGCGAATGCAGTGTTTGATCGATCCGGCATGTTTCGGCGACACCCGCAAAATCTTCCGCCCGCGCGTAGTCGTACCGCTTCTCCAACTCCTTCAAGGGAATCTCATTCGGTGCATCGCCATAAACCTTGTTGGTGCTCAGAAAAACGAAAACTGCCTCGGGCAAATGTTGTCGTGTCGCTTCGAGGAGATTCACCGTCCCAACTGCATTCACCTCGAAGTCGAGCAATGGAATCTCTCGCGCCTTATCGTGCGAAGGCTGCGCCGCGCAGTGAACGATCAAATCGAAGCGTTGCGTTCGAAAGAGTTCTTCAATGCCCGCCCGGTCGCGGATATCCAGCGCCGCATGTGCGAATCGCTTGGTCACACCCTTTAGCCGCTCCAGATTCCAGAGCGTGTCGCCTGCAGGTCCGAAGAATACTCGCCGCATGTTGTTGTCCACGCCGACAACTTCATGCCCTTGCCGGTCAAAATGCTCGACCGCTTCCGAACCAATCAGCCCGCTGCTGCCGGTGACAAGTACTCTCATCTGTTCGAATCCGTTCCATTCCACAATCGGGAGCAATGACCAAAAGTGCCGCAAGGCTGAGATAGAGACGAGCGAGAGGGCCGCTCCTCATTTAGAAGAATACCAGCAGTCTCCCACTTTGCTCACACCCAACTCCGCCAGCACATCGTCTGGCCGCCGCACGGATACTCGCACCATGCGCACGGGTTCGCCGACTGCTGGCCGCCGCAGGCTATTGCACCAATCTTGAAATCCATCCACCAGATAAAGGTCCGCCTCTCCCGGATCTTCTCCTAGCGCGCAGCGCACCAGTTCTGTGTTCGAACAGCCGTTCATGCGCAGATGCTTCTCCAGCCGCTCGCACTCCCACGGTGAAGGCTCAATCGCGATCACTCTCCCGCCCCACCCCACGCGCTTCGACGCCAATAGCATGTACAACCCGTGAATCGGCATCCCGGGAAAATCCGGCGCGCTCGACGCGGCCGACAACTTACTGGCGCGGGGCGCGCCTGCGCCTCCAATAGGCAAAGACGAGGCCTTCCCGCCTAAAGCCAAGCCGATGACGCACTGGAAGGCTTACCTTCAAGAACAAGTACCAGAGGCGGGAAGCGAGCAGCCGCAGCTCACGCTTTGGCAGTGCCAGCCATCGCATGCGATTCTGGCGCAATTGGCCGAAGCGTAGCACGTGGGTGGCGCTTTCCAGCGTACGGTATTTGCGCCCTCCCTCCAGGAAGCCGTAATTCTCCTGCGCCTCCTCCCCTTCCCAAACGCCCTTTTCTCCCAGCGGATGATAGGAATAGTCATGGTTTTGATGGACCGCAGAAACGTCTCTGGAAAGATCGACGACCGGGACGTTCGAAGCTATGGCAAACCAGAGCAACCAGGGGTCCCAGCCGGGACGGCCGATGACGAATTTGGGAATCTTGTGATGATAGAAGCCCCGCGGAAAGACAAAATAGTCCATCCACTGCGGCGGCCTCTGGCGATTCGTTTGCTTGGCTAGCCGACGAATTTCCTGTTCCCAAAAAGGCTGCTGGAAGGCCAGTGGAGTTGCCAGGTCCGCGTCCCACCGGCGCCCTGCGGCGACGAACCGCGTGGTATTGCGCAGCAGGCATTCGATGGCCAAGCGGAAGTCTGACAGCAACAGAATGTCGCAATTGACATGACAGAGCAGCTCATGACGTGCCAGCTCCTGCGCCTGGTCATAGATACTGGCCAGATATTTCGTGCCGTGGCGGTTTCGGCGGACCTCGGGAATGTGGCGGATGCCGAGTTCTCGGCAAACTTCCTCGGCGCCCGGATCGTCACCGAAAAGAATAACTTCGATATCTGGATGCAGACGCTGCCAGCTACACAAGGCGTTGCGCTGGATCACTCCGATGTGTCCCGCGAAAGGCTTCGGTGTGCTGAAAAGTGTGATCATCGCTCAAGGCGCAGCCGCTATAGGAGCTAAACCCACCGATGAAGGCGGACCGAGCACTTGTACATAGTAACTGGTATCTCCGATGGTACGCCAGTTTGCTGGGACAAGCGGGGTCCCTGCCGTCACGAGAGCCTTGATGCCTTGAGTGTGCAGTCGGAACGCAATTTGTTCTCGTGTGTCACGCTTAGTGCCAATAGGACAACGTATTTAGGCTCGCCCAGCACTAAGGCATATAGCGCAAGTGCCGTTACGGACGGCAGCCAGATAAGCCAAACCCGGAAAATGAACTCCGAAGTTTTTCGCCAGTCACCGGCAAGGAGAACCAGGACGAGCCAACCGGCGATCCACTGTTTTTCCGTAGACAAGATCCGAAAGTAGCCTGAGCGCCCACGCCCGATGGCACGCAATTGGTCGCTCAGAACGAAATGTGGCTTCACACCCTCCAACCAATAGCTTGGGTCGAGCCATGCGGGGTAGGTCGAAGTAAAAGGCGTCATATAGGTGTGCACACAGGGCTCATCAAACAACCGCACCGAATGATGAGTGAACCCGGGCGAACTCGCCTCGCTTAGGGAGATTGGTGTGACCTGGTTGAAAATAAGCGACCTTACCCTTCTCACCAAAGGTGAGGTGGCCTTTGGACCGCGAATCAGCCTGAGGGTACAAACGAGAAGTAATTGACGCCGTCCGGTTCGATATAGAAGCGCGATGCCCAGGTCCGAAGAAAGCCGAGTACAAATGCCACCGGACGAAAGGCGGTCTAACTGCCGGGGAGGAAGGGCTCATTGCACAAACTCATTCTTCAACGAGATGGTCCGCGTCATTGGTCCAGCCAATGCCGGCGGGCCGCTTTACGGTTTCGCAAGGGCTTAAGTAATTCCTTGCGCAGGCCGAAAGAATGACGGAGCGCGCGGGTCTTGTCCAAAAAGGGATGCCAAAGACGACTGCGGAAGAAGGTGCGCAGGGCGTGGCGCGCACCGCGGATGCGGCGCTTGGCCGGCGCCAGCCAATAAAACCGGTTGGGCTGAATGCCCGCGGGACCGAGTGAGTAGTTCGCATCCTCGATGGTGTGCAGATGGCGTCGGCCGCCCGCGGCACGAAAATTTGCCCGCGTGGCTTCATCATTCCAGACACCGGCCATCCCCTGCGGGTGATACCCATAGCCATGATTCTGGTGCACGGCGCAAACAGCTTCTGAAGCGTCCACGACGGGTATGCCTTCGGCTCCGGCTTTCCACACCAGCCACTGATCCCAGTGATTCCGCCCGATTACCAAGTCAGGAAATTCGGAATAAAGCCCGCGAGGAAAGACGAAATAGTCGATGTTGTAATGCAGGCGTTGAAAGCCTTCGCGATGGGCGCGCTGAACAAGAGTTCCTTGCCAATCGGCCAGAGAAAAATCCAACGCGTGCAGGACATCCAGATCCCAGCGGCGACCAACCATCAGAAACTTGCCAAATCTCGAACGAACCCTTCTAACAGCGCGGGCAAAGTCGGCCGTCAAAATAATGTCGCAATTACAATAGCAAATGTGCTCGTGGCGGGCCATCTGCTGCCCCGGGATGAAGATGGAGCGCACCGTTTTCGTGCCGTTCTCCCGGTGTTCGACGTCCGGTTCATAGCGCAGGTTCAGTTCCCTGCAGACTTCGGCAACGCCCGGCTCGTCGCCCAACAGAATAATTTCTATGTCTGGATCAAGCCGGCGCCAGCTCTCCAAGGCGCTGCGCTGGATGATGGCACTGTGGCCCTGGAAGGGCTTGGCGGTCGTTAAGAAGGTTAACATTAGGAAGCACCAGGAGAGAGATTCTTTGGCTCCTCGGGAGTGAGAGAGTTACGGATTTTGCGAAGTGCGAAGCAACCAAGCGCGTACGTACACTTGTGCGGATCTAAACGGTCGTGTTGAGACTGGAAATTGAGCGCAGTTTCCTGGCTACACTGCACCCATTGGTTCTTCCGGTTTTTGCTCCAATATTCATCCCTTTCGATTTTGAAGCATTGAAGGAGCTTAGGCAGGCGTTGCGAACCGTAAACGCGACACCAGGGGGCCAGAACGGCATCTTGCCCGCATGGCGCAGTCATTAGAAGGAGACCCCCGGGCTTCACAATTTCCACAAGGCGGTGCATCACCTGGAGGTCTCCATCGTCCTGATTGACTTCGATGCCGTAGCGGCCGGCCACGCCTACATGTTCAACGGAGGAGCAGTTAATGGCCAGGTCGAAATGGTTCCGAGGGAAGGTCAGCTTCAAAAAGTCACCTTTGCGAAACTCGACGTTAGGATGTTGCCAAACAAAGGTCTGCTCTAGCAGGTCGTTCGCCAGTACATGGAATCCCCTTTGAGCCGCGACTAAGCTCATGAAGCCGTCTTCGCAGCCGAATTCGATAGCTTCACCCGGACCACATGGCATTTGCGAACTTAGGAAAGTCCACTCAACGTGACGCTCTCCCCAAATGTTTACCCGGGAAGTTGGCGACGCGGGAGGAATGAAGGCGCGCTTTACGCGCCGCGCTGAATTGCAAAGCCAACTTGGCAAAGACACCGGAACTAGAAATTTTTCAGCCATATGTACCGTTATGAACGTATTTTGACAGTCTCGCTAAAGCGGAACATCCGCTCCGCAGGAACGGCCACAAGATTTGCGTCAAACGAAGAACTAGCAGAATCAACAGGTCTTGGATTGCCACTTTCTTCGAGGCTAAACCATTCAAAGCTGCGTTCCGCAAGGAATCGGACAATATCTCGAGCAGCATAGCCCCAAGGCTGAGTTCGGATGTCGTAAACCTCGACCATAAATACGGGGCGCGGGGACTGTCTTAGCAGGTTGGATGCTCCCTTCAGCACGTCCAGCTCCGCGCCTTCCACATCCAATTTTATGAACTGCACGTCCTCAAGACCTGTAGAGGACAAAAAGTCGTCAAGTGTGGTCACGTTCACACGAACCCTGCGCGTTTTGGCGTTAACTGCGGGTGGTCGAAGACTATTGCAGTAGTCTTCCGTACCTTCTACTAAGAATAATTCCGCTTTCCCCGGGAACGCACCGAGAGCTACTTCTTCGATTCGAACGTTTTCGCACCTGTTCAAACGAATATGTCCTTCCAACCGAATACGCTCACGGGGGGAGGGTTCGAAGGCAATCACTCTTCCTCGGTTTCCCACCAGCATCGAAGCGAGCAAAGTGTAGTATCCGTGATGCGCACCTACATCCAGCGCGGTCATGCCGGGCCGAAGAATCCCTTCGACGAAACGCGTTTCTGCTCTCTCGAATGCCCCTGATCGAAGCTGGGCATCAAGCGCACTCTCTTCCAAGGCCCACTTGCCCCCAAAAGGCAGTCGGATTGTTGCTGACCGTCTCGTAAAAAGCGCACGAAAGTGGTATCTCACACTCCCAAGTCTTTCCTTGGCGGGCTTCGTTAGAAATCTGCGTATCCGAACACTCACGTCGAGAGACGATTCATCCATGCTTGTTTCCCTCAGCGCACCGAAAACTCACTAGGAACATTCAGTACGCCCGACCACTCGTCCTGGGGGTGCTGGTGGTTTTCTGTTGCCACTATCATTTCCGGGACGGCGTCCCACATGTCAAGTTCTTCGCCGTCATCAAACAGACTAACCAGCCAGGTATAGGGCCCGGGGCGCAGAGGGAGAGACGGAAACCTATAGGCCAGAGTGTGCGTGCCTGGGTCAAAGTCAAGGCTGTGGACTGCTGTGCCCCACACCAGATGGCGGTCAGAATTATACAAAGCCACGCCATGGGTACCGCGGTGGAGTTTCTCGAAGGCCTCAAGATAAAACCTAACAGTGACAGGACCGAGCGTCGTTAGAGTATAAGGGTCACAACCCTCGGGCTCCGTAATTTCCCATCCGATGAAACGTCCTTTTGTCCCCGGTCTTCTGCCCAGCTGAGAACCATTCCGGTCCCCGCTGGCCATCGCAGACTCGTAGGCGGAGACCACCTCATGCGTCGGGCCGTCCTGGCGAACGGATCCATCATCGATCCACACGACGCGATGGCACAGACGGCGAGTCTGGTTGAGCTGATGCGAAACGAGGACGACCGTGCGCCCCGCGCGCGCCACGTCCCCCATTTTGCCCAGACATTTTTTCTGGAAATTGACGTCGCCCACCGCCAAAACTTCATCCACCAGCAGAATCTCCGGCTCCAGGTGAGCCGCTACCGCAAACGCCAGCCGCACATACATGCCGGAAGAGTAGTGCTTGACGGGCGTATCTATAAATTTTTCGAGTTCGGCGAAGGCCACGATCTCATCGAATTTGCGCTCGATCTCCGCTTTGCTCATTCCCAGGATCGCGCCGGAAAGGAACGTGTTCTCGCGGCCAGTCAGCTCGGGGTGGAACCCCGTCCCGACTTCCAGCAGCGAGCCGACGCGCCCGTGAATCTCCGCCCAGCCTTCCGTGGGCCTCGTAATCCGCGACAGAATCTTCAGCAGCGTCGTCTTGCCCGCCCCGTTCCGCCCGATCAATCCAAGAACTTCTCCTTCCTTCACTTCCAGCGAAACATCCTTCAAGGCCCAGAACGTCTCCTCTCTTTTCCTGCGCAGCGACGCAATCGGCGACCGGACAAAATCCTCGAGCGCATGGCGAAGACCGCCATCCACTTGCAGGCCGCGCCGATACTCCTTCCCGAGTCCTTCGCCGTGAATGACTGCGGTGTTCATTCTCTTTCGATTATAGCCTGCTCCGGTTGTACATATGCGCGCCAACGGATAGAATCCGGCAGGCGGAACCCCATCGAAGGTCTCGCGATACCATGAATCCAGCTTTCCGTCTCTCCATTGCCATCCCGGTCCACAATGAAGAATCTGTTCTTCCTGAACTCCTGCGCCGAGCACGGGCTGTCCTGGCCCACGTGCCGGGCGGCCCCCACGAGATCATTTTCGTGGATGACGGCAGCACCGACCGCACATTCCCGATCCTCGAGGAAGCGACAAGCCAAGACCCACGAATCCTAGCGATCTCGCTTTCGCGCAATTTTGGCCATCAGGCAGCGCTCACCGCGGCCCTCGATCATGTCACTGGAGATGCTGCCGTCGTGATGGACGGCGATTTGCAGGACGTTCCGGAAGTCATACTCCAATTCGTCGCTCGATACGAGCAAGGCTACGACGTTGTTTACGCTCAGCGCATTCGTCGAAAGGAACCCTGGATCTTGCGTCTTTGCTACTTCATTTTCTACCGGCTCATGGCCAGCCTATCCGATATCCGCTTGCCCCTCGATTCGGGGGACTTCGGGTTAATGTCTCGTCGCGTCATCGAGCAAGTCCGCCTAATGCCAGAGCATCACCGGTATCTACGGGGCATGCGCAGCTGGGTAGGGTTCCGGCAAACCGGAATTCCGGTCGAGCGGGCGGAGCGACATTCGGGCAAGAGCAAATACAGTCTTCTGAGGCTATTAAAACTCGCAACGGACGGGATTTTCGCATTTTCGATAGTGCCGATACGGGCCGCGGCGCTAGCGGGCGCATTCGTGATGCTTCTCTCGCTCTTGTATGTTGTGTATGCGCTCTATGCAAAGATCTTCCAGCACGTCTCTCCACAGGGGTTCACTGGACTGCTCGTAGCATTAACTTTTCTGTCCGGCATCGTGCTGTTTTTTCTGGGAGTGATCGGTGAGTACGTCGGTCGGATTTACGAGGAGACTAAGGGCCGACCGCAGTACATAGTGGGCAGGGTTGCGGGGCGAACCATAGCTGGAATACGAGACAAGGCTAGCGAAGTATCTGCAGGGGGACGAACCCGGGGCCAGTAGTTCCCCTGGTAATCGAAAGAACCAACGCGACCTTTCAGGGATTCCGATTTCTGAGACTTCACACTTGCGGACGATAGAATATTTGTCAGCACCTGCCAACGTCAGCATGGCCGACACTTGGTACGAGATTGCATCGATCGACCATTTTTGGATCCGGCGGCGTTTTGCCGTACTCCAGCGGCTGACTGGTGGAATGATTGAGGCCGCGAAAGAGATGGCCGAAATCGGGTGTGGTAATGGATTACTTCAGCGGCAGATTGAGGATGCTTACGGGCGGGAAGTTACGGGAATTGATCTAAACGAATACGCCTTAAAACAGAACTTGAGCACCAAGAGCAGAGTATGTTGTTACGACATTTTTCAGGAGGAAGCAACGCTGCGAGAGCGATTCGACGTGATCATTCTGTTCGACGTGCTTGAACACATCGCGGATGAGGACCGATTTCTAGAGGCACTAATGTTTCATCTGGCGCCAGGTGGGCACGTACTTCTAAATGTTCCAGCCGGGCAGTGGGCCTACTCCGAGTATGACGTGGCGGCTGGCCACGTGCGCCGCTATACGATCAAGACCTTGCGAGCAGCGGCCCGGCGCAATCAACTGGAGGTAAAAGCATGGAGTTACTGGGGACTGCCACTGGTGCCGACTTTGATGGCCCGCAAGCTTTGGCTCATGGGAAAACACGATCAGAGTAAGATCATCAAGGCTGGTTTCGACGTGCGGACGACCACGATCAACAAAATTCTGGGTGCTCTCTCACGCTGTGAAGTGATTCCACAAACACTTCTGGGTACATCTCTGATGGCGGTTTTCAGGGAATGGCCACCGAGAATGCGAGCACTCTGAAATGATCGGCTCGCGCCGAGTGCTCATTCGACGTCTTCCGGATTACCGCGCGGTGCGAGCGCAGACCAGCAAAGCGTAGGGTTGCGCAGGCAGATTCCAAGTGCGGCCAAGGAGTCGCAGGCGCTCGGACACCTCCAGCGGCACTGTGCACGGCGGACTCAGGTGGAGGAGTTGGCCGAAACGCTGCACGGTATATGCCGATACAACAAGCATGGAAGGTTCGGCGGGCTTTCGCTGTAAACCGGAAAGCAAGTCATCCTGAAGATTTGCGGGGATGGCTGCAAGGTATTTGGGCCAGTATTCCTCCGCATCCACGGTCTCGTAATTCAGGGTGCGGCCCGGCGCATAAAATTTCGTAATATACAGGCTGTCCACGGCAATCTCACCGGCCGGGTGCACGCGAGCAGCGTAAGTGCGCTCCGCATCGCGAAGCGGCGTAGTCAGATATAAAAAGTCAGCTTTGTAATAGTAAAAGCCGATCGCGGAAAGAAGCAGCAGCGGCGCGGCACGAACCCATGCCGGAAACCTGGGCCAGGAATAGAACACTCCGACAAAAATGCTTTTCGCGGGGAACAAGTAATGATGATCCAGTAGCAACTGCGACTTATTCATTGCGAACCAGGCAGACGCTCCCCCAAGGAAGGCCAGGCTGACGTTCCGCAGTTGGTGCTCGGGGCTCCGCCAGGTGGCCAAGGCGGCCAGGAATGCGGGGATCACGGCCAGAAGCAAAAACGGAATGACCGAAAAAATCAGGGTAAAGAGCAGGTGAAAGTCGGGCAAGACATTGACCTGGGCACCTCGAATGGCCGCGTTGGTCCTGAATTGCACGAAGGCTAATGTCCAGGAATGCTGGAGATAGAGAACAGTTGTAAGAATACTGGTGAACACCAAACCTGCGGAGAACAGCCAGATCATGAGAGTGCGCAGTCGTTCTCGGAGCGGAATTCGCTGCGTGGCGAGCACCAACACGACAAGCGTTGCTAGTAGGCCAACCCCGTATCCCGGCGACACCAGCATGGTAATTCCGGCAAGGCATCCTGAAAGAATGAGGCGTCCGAGGTTCTTCTCCTCCGGCAGAGCCAGCCAGGCCGCGACACTGAGGAAACAGGCTGGAAGGTCGGGACGTCCATGAGCCATCCGCGGAAAGATGGAAAGAAGAACCAGCGAGGAGATCAGTCTTGAGCATCCATAGCGAAATCGCGAGAGAACCCAAAGGATGATGAGAATACCGGCGTGAACCGCGTGCGTATACGCAAGGAGGGAATCAGCAGAAAAGCCCCAAAGTCTGATCCACGCCGCGAGAATCAGGAAATGGCCAGGTGGATAGTTATAAATCCCCTTTTGATAGGTCAGATCGACGTATTGGGAGCCGGGGCCGGCTAGTTTGCCGAATTTTGCCAGCATGAAGGCAGGTTCAGTATAGAAGTTCAGATCCTGATGAGGGAGCGGCAAGAAGCGCCACCAGAGAATTAAGCTAACGACCAGAACGATCGAACTAACAACGGCGAACTCGGCGATGCGGCCGGAGAGATTGACCGGCGCTGGCTCCTTCTCGGATGTGGCGGCGTTGGGCATGCTCAATTCGCCCCATCCGCAACTGATGCAGACTGGAGTGCTGTCTGCCAGGCTTCGATCTCCTCAAATCGCCGAATCGTGCTCATTCGCTCTTACTGTCCTTCCTCAACGTTCCAACGTTAAACGATCCAACGTGCCACGTTCCCTTGACATTATATTAATTTATGGTAATATATTTATGAAGTTGACGCTACGCCCTCGTGTGCTGTCCACTCTTCTCACCTCTCCCTTTTCCAGTTTCAGCTTTCCAATTTCGCCTCTTCATAAGGCCTATCTCTTTTGTTTTGATACCCTTCCGCACTCTGTTGCATTCACGTTTTTGCTAAGATATTTAGAATCAGGCGATTCCGAAATCTTTGCCACAAAACACCGGAGGTGGGGGGTATCCACACCTCTCAGGAGAATTCCAAAAGGGAACGCGCTGCTCCCAGGCTCATCCTTCCTTACTTCATCATCTCCGTACCTCTTTGCTTCGTTACTTCCTCTTTTTCACACCCGATCGGCAACAGAGGTTTCCATCCGGTTGAAAAAGAACAACCCCCCGAGGACCACCAACGCCACGGCAAAAGCAGAAGCGAGCAGCAGCAGGCTGGGCGCCTGCCCCCGCCCTGTAATCGCCCAGCGGAAACCGTCAATCACTCCCGCCATGGGATTGAGCCCGTACAGCCACCGCCACCGCACTGGAACGAGCGACGAAGGATACGCCACGGGAGACGCGAACATCCAGAACTGGATAATAAACGGAATCACGTACCGCACATCGCGGTACAGCGCGTTTAGCGCGGATAACCACAATCCCACGCCCAGCGCGGTGAAAAAGGCGAGCGCCAGCAGCGCCGGCAGCCACAGCGCGGCAAGCGTGGGGCGGATTCCGTAAGCCAAAGTAAAAATGGCCAGCACTACGAAGCCGATCGCGAAATCCACTAATCCGGAAAGCGCCGCGGAAATGGGAAGAATGAGCCGCGGAAAATAAACTTTGGTGATGATGGCCTGGCTGTCGACCACGACGCTGGTGGTCATTTGCAGCGCATAAGAAAAATAGGTCCAAGGCACGAGCGCGGCAAAATAAAAAACCGGATACGGCAGTCCCTCCGACGGAAGCTTCGCGAGGCGTCCGAAAAATAAAGTGAACGCCAGCATGGTAAGCACGGGTTGCAGGACCACCCAAAGGACGCCGATGGCGGTTTGTTTGTAGCGGATCTTGACGTCGCGCCACACAAAAAAATAAAGC
>Ga0066709_100001017_pt1 | contig 17432 bp, 20 predicted proteins | sample GraSoiAngelo_158_FD_79665 | JGI IMG/M metagenome (GOLD analysis project Ga0066709, IMG submission 79665) | Grasslands soil microbial communities from the Angelo Coastal Reserve, California, USA - 14_1009_16_30cm | ecosystem: Environmental > Terrestrial > Soil > Grasslands | place: USA...
GGCGGGCGCGCTCGACTTCGCCTGCTCGAACAGGTCGCGCACTCGGCTGGCGCCCACGCCGACGAACATCTCCACGAAGTCCGAGCCCGAGATCGAGAAGAACGGCACGCCCGCCTCACCCGCCACCGCACGCGCCAGCAACGTCTTGCCCGTGCCCGGGGGCCCGAACAACAGCACGCCCTTCGGGATCTTGGCTCCCATGGCCTGGAACTTCGCCGGGGCCTCGAGGAACTCCTTGATCTCCTGCAACTCCTCGACCGCCTCGTCTGCCCCGGCGACGTCGGCGAAGGTGAGCTGCGGTTGGTCTTTGTTGACGACCTTGGCCTTGGCCTTGCCGAACTGCATCACTCGGTTGCCGCCGCCCTGCATCGCGTTCATCACGAAGAGGAAGACACCGATGAGGAGGATGAACGGCAGGAACGTCTGGAGGATCGCCCACCAGACGGGGTCGCTCTGCTTGTTGGTGGTGACGCTGACGTTGTCGGCCGCGATGACGTCGGCGGTGAGCTTCTCCGCGTAGCGCTCGGGGAAGCTGACCTTGTACTTGGTGCCGCTGGCGAGCTCGCCCTTGATCTCGTGGTCGCGGTCGAGGATCTCGGCTGTCCGCACCTTGCCCGCGGAGAGCTGCGCGTAGAAGCGGTCGAGGGTGAAAGCCTGCCGCTCGCTGCCGCCCTTGAGCGAGCCGGCCACGAGGAGCATGGCGACCAGGACCATCACGATCCAGAACGGCGCGCTCCGAAAGATCTTCTTCATCGGTGCCCTTAGGGTACCGACGGATCGGGACCTGCGTACACGCACACGAAGGGCAGGTTCCGGTACCGCTCGCCGATGTCGAGCCCGTAGCCGATCACGAAGTCGGGGGGGATGCGGAACCCGACGTAGCGCAGCTGCGGGTCGCGCTTCTGGAGCCCTTCGCGCACGAGCAGCGCGCACACCTCGAGCGACGCGGGCCCCCGGGCGAGCAGGTTCTTGCGGACGTAGGAGAGCGTGAGCCCGCTGTCGACGATGTCCTCCACGAGGATCACGTGGCGCCCGCTCAGGTCGATGTCGAGGTCCTTCACGATGCGGACGACGCCGCTCGTCTTGGTGGCGCTCCCGTACGAGGACACCGCCATGAAGTCGAACTCCACGGGCAGCGCCACCGCGCGGGCGAGGTCGCTCATGAACATGAACGCGCCCTTGAGGACTCCGACGAGGAGGGGTGCGCGTCCCTGGTAGTCCCCGGTGATCTCCTTGCCGAGGGCGGCGATGCGCTCCTCGAGCTGCTCGGCGGTGACGACCACCGGGCCGACGTTGGGATCGTCGCTCTTCATGCTCGAGGCAGTTCTCCGGGTCCGGGCCGGACGGGCGATTCAGCCATCCGCCTGACGGTAGCTGGCATCGAACGCGAGCCGCCCACGCGACCGGGAGACGCGCCCGATCCCGGTCACCTCGGTCGCCCGCACCTCCCCCCGCGCGACCGCGAGCACGCGCTCGACCGCTGCCGCATCCGGCGGGTGGCCACCGCGCTCCGCCGAGGTGGCGAGCCATCGCCGAACCGCGCGCCGCGCCAGCGCGACGGGCGCAGCCGCCAGCGCGCCCGCGTCGGTGGGGTCGATGGGGGCGGCCAGGGCGTCGAGCAGGTCGGCGTCGGCCCGGAGCAGCGCGGCCTGGCGGGCGACGACGCCGGCGACGTCGCGCCGGGCGATCTCCGAGAGCAGGGGCAGCGCCTCGTGGCGCACCCGGTTGCGACGGAACGCGGGGTCCGCGTTGCTCGGGTCGGCGACCGGCGTGAGGCCCTCGGCCGCGCACAGGGCGACCGTCTCGCTCCGGCGCAGGCCCAGCAGGGGATGACCCTCGGGGCCCATCCCGGCCAGGCCGTCGAGGCCCGCGCCCCAGCAGAGGTTGACGAGCACGGTCTCGGCCTGGTCGTCGGCGGTGTGACCGGTGAGGACGTCGGGCGGCAACACGCGGTACCGCGCCCGTCGCGCCCGCGCCTCGAGGTTCGGCCCCGGCGCCACCTCGGCCCGCAGCGGGCGGAACCCGGCACCCAGTCGCGCCGCGGCCGTCGCCACCACGTCGGCCTCGGCCGCGGAGCCGGCGCGCAGGCCGTGGTCCACGTGGGCGGCCGTCACCCGACAGCCGGCAGCCACCGCCAGGACGAGCAGTGCCAGCGAGTCGGCCCCGCCCGAGACCGCGCACGTCACGTCGGTGCCCGCCGCCGGGAAGTTGGAGCGGGTGAGCAGGTCGACCCGCAGCTCAGCCGAGGAGGTCACCTTCGCGGACCAGGGCGAGCAGCTCGCGGACGGAGCGCGTGCCCAGCTTGCGGCTGATGCGGCGCAGGCTGGCGTACACGTTCGACCGGCTGACCTGCAGGTCGGATGCGGCCTGGCTGACCGACGCGGTGGCGTGCAGCACGTCGAGCAGCTCGCGCTGCTTGGGCGACAGGGTGCCGATGCGCTCGCGCACGGCTCGCATGTGGGGCGGCTCGGACTGCGGCTCCGGAGCCCGCTCCAGTCGGGTGAGGTGGGGGTGCACCTCACCGTCTCGCCCCGCCGACGCGCCCTTCTCCATGCGCGCCAGCTCGGCCAGCGACTCCTGCTGCACGTGCTTGCGGCGCACGGGCTCGGGCTCACCCTCGAGCGCGCGGTTGACCTCGGCGCACAGCTCATCGGGCAGGAAGGGTTTCGTGAGGTAGCAGATGGCGCCCTCGATGCCACCTCGCACGCGGTCGTCGTCGGCGGTCCGTGCGGTGAGCATCACCACGGGCACGCTCGCAGCCTCGAGATCCGGGTCGCTCTTGAGGCGGGCGAGCACGTCCCAGCCGTCGATGCCCGGCATCATGATGTCGAGGACCACCACGTCGGGGACCTTCCGCCGCACCAGCTCGAGCGCCTCGGCCCCGCTGCGGGCGAGTAGGACCTCGTGTCCGTCCAGCTCGAGGTTGACCTTGACGATCTCGAGGATGTCGGGTTCGTCGTCGACTGCGAGGACGGTGGCCATGGCCGCCCGGTCAGGCTAGTTGTGCGCCGCCTCGGGTGCCCGGACTCGCTCGAGCCACAGCTCGGGCGCGCGGATCTCGGGGAGCGTCGGCAACCACTCGCTCCCCCACCACACGGTCTCGAGCAACTCGGGCCCGCCTTCGCGCTCGACGGCCTCGATGAACCGCTCCCCCTGCTCGTACTGGAGCAGCTTGGCCTCGATGCCCGTCAGCTTCTGGACCACCTTCGTGAGCCCCGACGCCTGACGCCGCTGACGCAGCACCCGGGCGAAGCGGTCCGCGCTCGGCACGTAGGCCCGACCGGCGCGATCCATGGTGACGTCGCCGTGGCCCTCGAGCAGGCTCATCAGTCCCTGCAGCCGTTGCAGGACGGCGTGCTGCTCGGGACTCGCCAGCAGCGTCACCAGCCCCCCGTCGTCGAGGGGGTTGCGCCCGGCGCGCACCTGCTCGGCCGCGCGGCGGATGGCATCGAGGATGCGACGGGGGTCGGCGTCGACCGCGCCCAGGCTCTCGTCGACGAGCGAGAGGAAGTGCTCGCGCATCCAGGGCACGCCCGTGAACTGGGCGCGATGGGTCACCTCGTGCAGCGCGAGCCAGAGACGGAACTCGCGCGGCGGGAAGCCGTAGCGCTTCTCGAGGCTCAACACGTTGGGGCCCACGTAGTAGACGATGTCCTGCTCGTCGGGGTCGTCGTCCTCCGCGATGAGCAGGTCGTACTGGCCGAGCACGCGCGTCGACATCCAGCCGAGCAGCGTGCCCACCTCGGCACCCGCGACCGCACGGCCCACGTTGCCGACCGGGCCGGTGCTGAGCCGCGCGCCCAACCGATCGGTGAGGGGTCGCAGCAGCCGGCGGAACGACGCGACGTTGGCGCGGACCCAGCCTGCGCGGTCGGTGACGCGGGCGCGGGCAGGGCCCGAGAGCGAGCGCAGGCCCGTCTCGGCCGCCACCAGCTCTTCGGCCTCCGCGGTGAACTCATCGAAATCCGGCTGGAGCGAGGCGTAGTGGTACGACTCGGCGAAGGGCTCGCGCCCGGCGACCCGGATGGCGACCCGTTCGGCCAGGTCCCAGGAGACGGGGTCGGTCACAGGCGGCTCACCCGCGTGGGTAGCGGGCGGCTACCACCTTGACCACGTAACCGATCATCACCGCCAGCAGGGCGAGGACGGTCACGAGCACGAGCAGCGGCGCGAGCCAGAACGTCCACGGCTTGGCGGCGGCCAGGAGATCCATGAGGTCGATGGTAACCGTGGCGTTCCCGCGCGCCCCAGCCGCGGGGTGCTACGCGATCTTCCGGCCGCGGGTCCGAGGGACGGTCATCGGCTCGTGCTGCGAGCAGAAGGACCCGTTGTTGTAGATGGACAGGACGGTCTCACAGCCCCTCTCGCGACACACACGTCCGGCCTTGAATGACCGGGACGGGCGATCGTTGCCCGAGATCGGGCGTCCTCCGACAGCGCGTTCCGACATGCCCTCACCAACCGCGCGGGTCGGGTCGGGTATTCCTGGCGGAGCGCCTTCAAAGGAGCCCTACAGCTGGGGCTCGGAGCCCTCGAGGCCGAGGGCGCGGGCCACCCGCGCTCGCAGCTGCTCGGGCACCTGCTCACGGCACTTGTGGGCGATCACCATTCGCAGCTCGGCCTCGAAGTCGTACGCCTCGAAGCATGGCGGGCACCCGTCGAGGTGGTGCTGGATCAGCTCTCGCTTCTCCGGGGTCAGCTCACCGTCGAGGTAGAGGTACAGCTGGTGGACAGCGTCGCCACACATGTCCGGCCGTTCACCCATGGTGCTCACCCACGCTGATGCTCACCCATTCGCAGTTGGTTGACGTTCTCCGACGAGGCCCCGGTCGTGACCGAAGTCATACAACCGCTTCTGCAGCGCTTTTCTTCCGCGATGGAGTCGACTCATGACCGTGCCGATGGGAATGTCGAGGATCTCCGCGATCTCCTTGTAGGAGAAGCCCTCCACGTCGCCGAGGAGGACGGCGATGCGGAACTGCTCCGGGAGCGACTCGAGCGCCTCCTTCACCTCGGCGTCGGTGACGTGCTCGAGCACCTGGTCCTCGGCGCTCCGCCCCGCAGCCACCGCCTCCAGCCCACCCAGCCGGTGGTAGAGGTAGAGCTCCTCCACGTCCTCGAGGTCGCTCTCGCTCGGACGGCGCTTCTTCGCCCGGTAGGTGTTGATGAACGTGTTGGTGAGGATCTTGTAGAGCCACGCCTTCAGGTTGGTGCCCTCGCGGAAGCCCCCGAAGCCGCGGTAGGCCTTGAGGTACGTCTCCTGCACCAGGTCCTCGGCGTCGACGGGGTTGCGCGTCATCCGCAGCGCGGCCGTGTAGAGCGAGGGCATGTACTCCATCGCCTGCTCTGCGAACCTCGCCTGGTCGGCCACGGGACCAACAGTATCGGCGGCACCGGCCGGCCGTTACAGCCGGTAGTCCTCCTTGAGGCCCTCGACGAACCGGTGGAAGGCGATGTGGTCCGATCGCAGCTCGCGACGCTCCCCGGCCTTCTCGATCGTGACGGTGTCGTGCTCACGTGTCTCGACCACCTTCACCGGCAGCCACCCGTCGTCCGCGACGAGCTTGCGCAACTCGTCGAGCGTCGGGTCGTCGCCCCAACCCGCCATCCCGTCACAGTACTGTCACATTGGCGGCGGGCACCCGGGTGCTTCGCACCACGCCCGCCGCGTCCGGCGGGGCCCCGACCCCGCCGGCTTCCACCAAGGATCCCCACTGCGCGGCGAGGTCCTAGCTGCCGGCGCCGAGCGAGCTTCCGACACCGCTGAGCCCGGTCGAGACATCGTGGCCGAGGAGCTGGAGGGCGCCCACACACACGAGTCCGATGAGGGCGAGCAGCAACGCATATTCGACGAGGCTGGCTCCCCGCTCGCTCGACACGAGCCTCAACTGCACCTGCTGCACGAGCAACGCCACGCCTCGCCTTCCCCCCGAAAACCACGGACTGCCGCCGCGACTCCGCGCCCCGATTTGTCACCGGCAAGCATCGAGAATGCCGGCGCGATTCTCCATAGTGCGCTCGGCTCATTTCCTGACAAATTTCACACACAAATACACGGTGCGTGAAGTCATCACCACGAAAGGCGCTAGATCCGGACCAGCCAGACCCCGCGCGCGGCATTGAAGAGTCGGGGTTGCCAGGTCACGACGTGGCGGCCCTTCTCGCCTGCGTCGGCGAAGCAGACCTTGCCCTTCGCCGTCCCTCCGAGCTGGCCGCGCGAGAGGAAGTTCGCGAGCGCGTCGAAGTCCGACGCCGCGCTCGACACGGCCTCTTCGGTGCCACCGGGCGTCAGCAGCGTCCAGTTCTCGGCACCCACGACGGTGAGGACGTCGCGGACGTCGTTGGTCTCACCCTGCTTCAGCGGGCTGCGCACGGTGACGTCGCCGCAGATCACGGCCAGCCCGTCGGCGGTCGTCGCGCGGGCCCAGCCGGTTGCCGTGGTCGTGTACCCGGCCAAGCGCACGGTGCCGCTCTCGCCGGCCAACTGATCGCGCGTGAGCATGCCCCGATAGCCGTTCTCGCCCCTGGGCAACGAGGCGGGTCGGCCCGCGACGCCAACGACGTTCTTGCTGACCTCGTCGACGCCCTTGCGGACGACGACCACGAGCAGGACGATCACACCCACCACCCCGACGGCCGCGACGATGCCGCCGATGATGAGGGCCTTCGCGCAGCCCGACATCCCTTGCTGCGACGCGGCCGGCGCGAACGCCCGTGGAACCGGGGCCGCGGGGATCGTCGGCGCCGCCCTCGCCGCCGGGTGAGCCTCCGGCGGGTACCACTTGCCGTCAGACGCCTGCCACCACCCGGCGCCCTGAGCAGTGTCGCTCATCGCCTCGGGACATCGTCGGTCGTACGCTGGTGAGGGTGAAGGGCGACCGGGTCGAGGTGCTCGTCGACATCGGCGAGAGCGTACGGCAGTTCGAAGTGGTGGCGACCAAGGCGGGACGGCGCGTGGAGGTCAGCAGCGGCCGGGGCATGATCGAGATCGTCGAGGTGACGCGCAGCGGACAACCGGTGCGCTCGGCCCGGTTCATGTCGAGCCGCGTCGTAGCCATCGTAGAGCATCCGAGCGAGTGAACTGGTGCCGTGGCAGGCAACGTTTGCCTCGCTCTTCGTCTACCCGACCAGGGCGGACGTCGTCGCCCGGCGTCAAGCGGTCCGGTTGCGCGGTTCGAGCACGATCACCGGCGTCTCGGTTGACCGCCGGACCGCATACGCGTCGAGCCTCGGATCGACCGCGACCCAGCGCTGCCACAGCCGATCACGCTCCTCGCCCGCCGAAGCGCGTGCGCGCACCAGGCGCGGCTGGTGGTGCGCCAATCGAATGACGGCGTCCGGGTGCGCCTCGAGGTTGAGCCACCACGCGGCATGGCCCTCGTCCCAGCCGTTCATCGCGAGCGCGACGAAGTTGGGACCGTCTTCGAGGTAGCCGATGATGACGCTCCGCTCTCGTCCGGACTTCCGCCCGATGGTCGTGAGGCGCAGCGCGCCCCAGCCGCGCTTGTTCGACGTGGTCCACACGAATCGGCCGCCACTGAGCCGGTACAGCGCGCGATGAACGCGCCAGGCCGTGTGGACGAACCACGGCGGCGGGTGTTTGGGCGGCCGGGTTGCAGCATTGCTCATTGGCGACACCTCTCGCACGGGGCGAGTCTCCACGGTAGGCCGCAATGGAACGGTACGGGCGGTTGGCTCGCTTCCCCGTCCTGCGGAGGTATCCAAGCGATTCCTAAGGACACTCGGAGCGATGGGCGTCGAGGCCGAGTTGTGGCGCTGATTGTCGAGAAGGAGCGCGCGGACCACCGCTTGGCTCTCAGAGCCGGCGGTAAGGGGCGCGCGAGGCGCTGTTCGGGGGGTCGTGCGGGCGGAGGCCGCAAGCCCGATCAGGTCATCGCCGCGGCATCAAACGACTGGCCAGAGTCTTGGCTCCCGGGGCAGCTGGTCAGCCGCACGAGGCGCTAGGCGGCTGCTCCTTCGATGGCCGGAGCTGGGCCGGCCGTTGGGATGGTACTGCTCGCGTCGGCGAAGGACGCTGGCATGTTCTCGTCGATGTCTGCCGCGGTGTCGTCGGACCGATGTGGGCCTCGCCACACGATGAAGGCAGCCCCGAGCAGACTGATGATCACACCACCGACAAGCGCCGCGCCGAGGCCCTGGATGAACGCGCTCTTGACGCCGTGGGCGAGCGCCGCGCCGTTGGGCCCCATGCGACCAGCCACGTCAAGTCCGGCTGCAGGTGAGCGACGTACGACGTCGGCGACGGACGCCGGTAGGCCGTTGGTGGTGCTCTCGATCGCGTGGACATAGCCCCTGTTGAACAGGGAGCCGAGGGTGGCGATGCCGATTGCGGAGCCCAGCTCTCGGGAGACGTCGTTCACGGCCGAGGCCACGCCTTGTTTGGCTCGCGGCAACGAGCTGACGATGGCGGTTGTGGCCGGCGTCGACGCCAGCGAGACGCCGACACCGAACACGCCGAGGCCAATGACGAACGACCAGTAGGTGGAGTCGACCCGCAACTGGGCGAGCAGCACGAACCCGACGGCGATGGTGGCCATTCCGCTGGCGATCACGGGGCGGACGCCGACGCGAGCGGCGAGGGCGGGTGCGACGACCGAGACGGGCATCGCCACCGCCGCGATGGGGAGCAGAGCGACTGTGCTCATGAGGGCGCTGTAGCCGAGGACGAGCAGCAGGAACTGCAGTCCGACCAGGAAGAAGCCCAGAGTCACGAGGAACTGCACCGTGATGGCCGCCGAGCCGGTGGCGAAGCCGCGCAGGCGGAACAGCCGGGGGTCGAGGAGCGGGTGCTCGACCCGCAAGGACCACATCGCCCAGCCGACGAGGCCACCAGCGGCGGCGGCGAACCCGCCCACGCTCAAGGGGCTGAGCCAGCCCCGCTCGCTGCCTTCGATGATTCCGAAGACGAGGCCGCCGATGCCCACGCCGGACAGCACCGAGCCGACGACGTCGAGGCGGGCGTGGTGTGGGTCGGCAGTATTAGGCGCAAGTACGGCAGCGGCCACAAACGCGACTCCAGCGAGCGCGGCAGCGGCCACGAAGGTCGAGACCCAGGAGAACTGCTCGAGCAGGGCGCCGGAGAGAAGCATGCCCAGGATCGACCCGGAGACGGCGAAGCCCGACCAGATACCGACCGCCCGCGCCCGCTCCTCGGACGGGAACACGGCCGTGATTGTCGACAAGGTGCCAGGCATGATCATCGCCGCACCGAGCCCCATGACGGCCCGCGCGACGATGAGGACGGAAGCCGAGCTTGCGGCCGCGCCGACTGCTGCGCCCGCGCCGAACACGACCGTTCCAGCCAGCAGCACGTTGCGGCGCCCGAGACGATCGCCGAGCGCGCCCATCGGGAGCACGAGGGCCGCGAGCGCGACGGTGTAGGCGTCGGCGATCCACGTCAGCTGCGTGGCAGAAGCGCCGATAGCCACCGCCACGCTGGGCAGGACCAGGTTCACCCCGGACACCGACCCCACCACCAGGACGAGCGCGAGGCACATGGCAAACAGCACGCCCATCCGCCGTCGGCTCGTCACCTGTTCTTGGACAGTCTGTCTCGTAGTCATGAGACAGACTGTCTCACACTCTTGCTTATGAGTCAAGTTGTCTCATACACTTGAGAGCGTGGACGACACAGTGCCAGTTGATCCCCGAGCCGAGCGGAGCCGCATCGCCATCCTGCGCGCGGCCGCGCAAATCATCGAGGCGGAGGGCTACGGCGGGGTTACCCACCAACGGGTGGCGGAGCGTGCCGGAGTCGGGAGAGCCACCGTGTACCGTCACTGGGCACAGCTCGACGACCTGCTCTTCGATGCGATCGCGACGCTGGACGCGCCGATCTTCCGGCCGGGCGACGGTGAGACGCTTCGCGAGTGGCTGCAGGCTGAACTCGCCTACGCCGGCGCGATGTTCGCGTCACCCGCGACGCAGCACCTGATCGCTGCCCTTGTAGATCGCGGCGCCAGCGACGCAGGCCTGGCCGCGCTACGCAAGGAGATCGGGAGTCGCGCCGACGATCGTCTGGGACACCGGCTCGGCAAGGCGCTCACCGATGGAGAGCTGACTCACGCCGCCGACGCCGCCGACGCCTCCGACCTCGCCGCCTTGCTCCTGGGGCCGCTGTTGTTTCGCGCCCTCATACAACCGCAGGAACTCGACGACGCCTTCATCGCGTTGGTGATCGATCACGCCCTCCCACCCAAGCGGCGCAAGATGTGAAGAGGCACAACCGTCATCGAGTCCTGGTGCCGTTACGGCGCTAGGAACCCGGGGGCCCCACCTTCGCCGGCACCCGCGCGGTGTCCGGCACCGCGTCCGAGGTGCTGCCGTCGGCGGACCGCCGTCGCTCCGCCTCACTTCCACGCGTCGACGACCGCCGTCGCGGGGACAGCTGCGAGATCACCGCGTCGATCGTGACCGCCGCCCCGAGCGCGAGCGCGACCTCGGCCAACGCGCGATAGCGGGTCTCACCGATCGTCACCGCGACCGAGAGCGCGGGCGTCAACAGCAACGCGAGCAGCGGGAACGCGGGGACGCGGCGGCGACGGAGGATTACCGCGCCGGCGATCGTCCCGGCCGCGAGCACGTAGTAGATCGCCAAGCCCGCGCGCGAGAGGGCGAGCTCCTTGGTGGCGAGCTGGTCGAGTTGGAGCTGCCCGTCCGGATGGTAGAAGCCCCACGTGCGGCCCTCGCGCGCGAACACGACGAACGGCAACCGTCCGAGGTTGTGCTCGATGAAGCGGCGAGCCTCACGCCGGTAGACCAGTCCCGCGGTCGAGTGATCCCGCGCCTTCACGTTCAGGCGGGCGACGCAGGGCACGGACCAGTAGCCGATGAAGGTTCCGTAGTACGTGTCGCGACAGTTGCCGGCCAGCAAGGTGGCATCGGGGATCGAGAGAAAGACGGGGTGCTCGAAGCGGACCAGGTTGTACCCGACCCAGGGAGCGACGGTGGCGAGCGCCGCGATCCCGGCGACAGCCAACAGGGCGATGCAACGACGCGCGCCCAGCCGAGAGAACACCACGAGGGGCAGAACGAGCAGCGGCAGAAGGAGCGTCGCCTCCGACCGCGTCAGAGCGGTGAGCCCGCACACGAGGCCGAGCACGGCGGCGCGCCCCCAGCTCGGCCGCTCCCAGAATCGGTACGCCACGAGCAGCGTCAGCGCGGCCATGAGGAGCACCAGCGTCTCGGACATGATGAGCGCGTCGCTGAACCAGAAGTTCGGGTAGACGGCCGCGATGAACGCAGCGATCAGCCCGATCCGTTTCCCGCCGAGGTGCCGCCCGACCAGGCCGACCACCCCGATCGTCGCCGTGCCGATCAGCGCCGACCAGACCTGGTGGGCGAAGAAGCTCTTGAAACCGAAGACCGACGCCACAGCCAGGGCGACGATGTAGCCCGGTGGATGGTCGGCGCCGGGAACCGAGCGCCCCTCGGCGACGAAGTAGTACGGCTGCACGAAGCCGTGGCCCTCCGCCAGGAGGTTGGCGCCCCCGTGGTAGTAGAAGACGTCGCTTCTCACGACGGGGTGTTGCGTGTGGACGTGGATGTAGTAGCCGCGCACCCCCAGCCCGAGGACCATGATCAGGCCGAGCCACAGGAACCAGCGGCGATCCCACGACCTACCGGTTGTGATAGCTCCCCCCAACGCCGTCGTTCGACCCGTCGATCCGCCAAGGCTCAATCTGTCAAGGCTAAGGATCACACGCGGGGCGAGTCAACGCGCCTGAGCCCGCGCGCCTCAGTCCATGGTGGCCCGCGTCGCCACCTCGTCGTCGTCGCCCTGGGGGAACAGATAGCGGCTGACGACCCCGAAGCTGGCGAGGGTGCCGCCCACGATGAGGAGGCTGTGGGCCAGCGCGGCGAGCGCCTGACCGCGTGACGGCTGCGGGTTGTCCTGCACCCAGATGATGAAGAGAACGAAGTCGATGGCGAGGCCAGCGGCGATCGCGCCCAAGCCGGCGGCAAGGCACCTCCCCGGGAACCCGGGGCGCCCTGCGAACGCGAAACGCTCGCGGATGGCTCCGGATGCGACCGACGAGCGGTTGGCGAGCACCGCGCCCGCCAGGAGCGCCTGGGTGCCGAGCACGATGGCGATGCCCGAGAAGAACACCGGTTGCCAGCGCAGCGAGCCCACCTCGACCCCGGATGGACGCAGGAATCCCAACGCCGCGAACACGGCACCGAAGAGGACGAGCACCGCGCCCGGGCCGATGAGCAGCAGGTCGGGGGCGAGCAGCAGGATGAGCTGGAGGTGGCGCCACCCGTCGCCGACCGCGTTCAGCTTCGACTGACCGATGCGCTCGCGGTAGCCGGCCGGCACCTCCCTGACGCGCAGCCCGGCGCGGGCGGCCCGAATGAGCATCTCGGAGGCCAACTCCATCCCGGTGGACCGCACGTCGAGCAGTGCCACCTTGTCGCGGCGGAAGGCGCGGAAACCCGACTGGCTGTCGTTCACGACCTTGCCGCCACACGCGCGCGCGACGAGGAACGTGAGGGTCGGCGTGCCGACGAAACGATGGAGAAACGGCATCGTCCGCCGGGTGGCGGCGTCCAACCGTGCGCCCAGCACCAGATCGGCATCGTCGCGCTGCACGGGCGCGACGAGGTCGGGGATCTTGGTGAGGTCGTAGGTCGAATCGGCGTCGGCCATCACGATGATGTCGCCCCGAGCCGCTGCGAACCCCGCTCGCAGGGCACTGCCGTAGCCACGTCGCTTCTCGTTGACGACTCGGGCGCCGGCGGCTTCCGCCACCTCACTAGACCCGTCGGTGGAGCCGTTGTCCACGACGACGACCTCGCCGACGATGCCTGCTCCCGCCAGGGTGTCTCGCGCTTCCTTCACGCACAGGCCGACGGAGTCCGCTTCGTTGAAGCACGGAAGCACCACCGAGACGGCGACGCGCCCGGGAAGCGTCACGCCGTCGCCCTCGCCCGATTCCACCGTGCGAGCGTAGCGATCGGGGTAACGGGCACGCGGTCGAGCCACCGCCTCTACGCTCTGAACCGTGAGCCTCGTCGGCCGACTCCATTCGCGAGCCGTCCATGGCCGCCGTGTGCGCACGCTGGCCGCCCGGCTCGCGTCGGTCATCCCCCCCAATGCGCGCGTGCTCGATGTCGGGTGCGGCGACGGCGCCGTGGCCGCGTTGTTGATGCAATCGCGCGAGGACCTCGAGGTGAGCGGCATCGACGTGTTCGTGCGCCCGACGACGCACATCCCCGTCGTGGCGTTCGACGGACATCGCATCCCCTTCGACGACGCCGAATTCGACGCGGTCGTGTTCGTCGACGTGTTGCACCACACGGAAGACCCCATGGAGCTCCTGCGGGAAGCAGTCCGCGTCGCGCCCGGAGCCATCATCGTGAAGGATCACGCCGCCGACGGGCCTCTCGCCCGACCGATCCTGCGGCTCATGGACTGGGTGGGCAACGCACACCACGGCGTGGCGCTGCCGTACAACTACTGGTCCACGCCCCGGTGGCAGCGGGCCGTGGCGGAGCTGGGACTCCGGACCGAGGTATGGCAAACGAGCCTCGGGCTGTATCCGCCGCCGGCCTCGTGGATCTTCGAGCGCGAGCTTCACCTGCTCTGTCGCCTCGCCGCGTCCTGACCGCTCGCGTGGCGAACGCTCGCCTCGACGCCCGGCGCTGAAGATCCGCCGCCGGCTCTCATCGGGTACTCATGAACGGCCCTTCATCATGGGCGCCTGGCTCGGCCCTTCCGGTACACCCGCCAACCCAGCGGCGGGGCCGGGCCATCTTCTTCACTGCGGCGCTGCGCCGGACCCCCCGCCGGCGCGGCCCCGCCCGAGGGCTCAGCGCAACCGGTCGAGTGCGAGGTTGAGGGTCACCACGTCGACCGCGCCCGCTAGTTCCTCACCGAACCGGGCATGGGTTACCGCTTCACCGGGTGAGCGTTAAGGACCCGCGAAGACCCAGGACCCGAACGCAAAGAAACCGTAAGACCCCTCCGCTCGGCCTGCATTCGGGAGTACAACAGAGTCATGGACCCGAAAGATCGCGTGGCGTTCGGATCGGGTATCGGTGCCCTCGGCGCGATCGGAGCTGCGGCCGCGCTCGTCCCCGTCCGCGAGCAGCTCGGCTCGGCGAACGCCGCGCTCGTGCTCGTGCTGTTCGTGTTGCTCGGCGCGATCATCGGCGGCCGTCGTGCCGGTTACCTCGTCGCCATCGTCGCGGCCATGTCGTTCGACTTCCTCCACACCCGGCCGTACGGGTCGCTCAAGATCGCCGACGGCAAGGACATCCTCACCCTCGTGCTGCTCGTGGCGGTCGGGATGATCATCGGCGAGATCGCGTTGCGGGCCGACCGGATCCGAGACGTCGGCACCCGCCGGTGGGCCGGGGTCAGGCGGATCCACCGCGTCGCCCAACTGGCAGCTGACGGGCAGGCCGCCGACGACGTCATCCTCGCCGTCACGGCCGAGCTCACCGAAACCCTGCATCTCCGGAACTGCTGGTTCGAGCGGGCGCCATACCTGGGGACGCTCGACACGATCGAGCCGACGGGCTCGCTCGCGACAAGGGAGTTCCACTACACGCACGAGGGCTTCGAGCTCACGCGTGAGGGCGTCGAGATCCCGGTCCGCTCCGGCGATCACATCCTCGGGCGCTTCGTCCTCATCCCGACCCCGGGTGTCGGGATCTCCAAGGACGACCGCCTGGTCGCGCTCACACTGGCCGACCAGGTCGGGATCGTCCTCGGCCGGGCCGCCTGATCGACGCGTCGATCACAGCGGGGCTTGCGTAGCCCGGCGCGGTCGCGAGCATGATGGTGGAACCGATCGAGCAGGAGACGCCGTGGACGTTCGCAATGTTCGGGATGTGACGCCGGAGGTCGAGCACAACGGGACCGTGCCGGTGTGGTGGCTCATCCATCCTCGCGAGATGAAGAGCCTCACCGAGGGCGGTTATCTCGAGTTGGCCAACGAGTTCGAGGTGCCGGTCGGCGGTGAGGTGTACCCGCACACCCACCCGACACACGAGTTCTACTTCGTCATGACCGGCCGTGGAGTCATGACCGTCGGTGACGACCACCGCGACGTGGCGCCGGGCGACCTCGTCTACATCCCGCCCGAAGCGGTCCACAGCCTCCGCCCGAGCGGCGGCGATCCGATCCACTGCTTCTGCTTCGCCGTGGGGCTCGCGGGGGCGGGCGTCATCGACTACACGACGCACTGACGCGGACCGGGATCACGGCGCGGTACGTGGCGCGAACACGGCCACCGCGGGACCGAGCCGAGCCTCCAGCTTGGAGCGCTCGCGCACCCAGGTGAGGTCGTCGAGCAGGCCCGCGCCGTGGCGGGCATCCAGCTGCGCGACAAGCGCGCTGAGCTCCGATCGCTCGCGGCGAGGCCGCTTGCCCCGGTAGGCGATGACGCGGAGACCGGACCGGGCCGACAGCCTCTCCACATCGATGTCCGCTGCGACCGTGAGGATCGACCGCAACGGGCGGCGTCGGTGAACGCGGTGTTCGCCGAAGGCGTCTTCGCGTCCGGGGTCGACTCGACCGGCGATCCCACGGCGCTCGAGCTGCAGGACAAGTCCAGTCGCGACGAAATAGCTTCCGAAGGACTCGGGACGCACGAGTACGTCGCCGTCGCCAGGCGGCAGAGCCTCCACCACTTGGGGAGTGATGGCACGAAGCGCCGACGACTCCCGCTCGTACGGCGGACGCGCCGTCACCGCGCTCGCGCTGTTGACACCTGCCAACACGACCAGCGCGGCGAGCGAGGCCGGCACGAGCCAGCGGCGACGCACGACCGTCCACGCCGTCCATGCGACGACGAGCCCGGCAATCATCCCGAGCACCCACGTCCAGCGCAGCCGGTACTCGTAGACCAGACCGACGGTGCGCTCCACGGCGAACACGCCCGAGAGCAACGCGACGGCGAGCGTGGCCGTCAGCCGACGCGCTCCGGACATTCGCCGTGCCCACACCACAACCGCTGCAACCACGAGCGGCACGAACAGCACGGGCACGCGCGCGGAGTAGAGGTACGTCGGCTCGGCGCTGAACGCGCCCAGCTTTTGATGTCCGGTCACCCACTCGGGGAGCCAGGCGAACTGTGCCGCGATCACGCGGTAGCCGTCGGCCAAGGTGTGCGCCTTGTTGTTGCTCGCGGTGAAGTACTTGACGATCTCGCTCATGTTGCCGGGCGTACGAGAGAGCTGCTCGACGATGGGCGGCAACCAGAGCACGAACAGAACCGCGGTCGCCACCAACGCGGCGCGGGTCAGCGCGCGTCGACCGCCGGCCCCCCGGCGGAACGCGGCCACGGTCAATCCCGCGGCGCCCCACGCGAATAACGGGAAGGCGAGTGGCACGTAGCCGACGTGGGTCTGGGCACAGAACGAGGCGACGCCGGCCGAGACCGGCAACGCCCACGCATCGCCACAGGTCATCGCCCACGTGAGGAAGACCAGGAGGCCGAACGGCAGCACGGTGATGTACGGGTTCCACGGGTTGCGTAGGAGGTCGGGCCCGAGGCTGCGTACGAGCAGGCCACTGCCGAGCAGAGTGAGGAGCAGGAGCGGCGTACCCCCGTGCCGCCGGGCAACGAAGGCCATGCCCGCGATGGCCAACCCGTTGATCAGGAGGGCTCCGAGGTCGAGCCCGATCGACGCGCTGCCACTTAGCCGGTACGGCCCCGCGAGGAGGTAGAAGAGCGCGGGGCCCGGGTGGTTCCAGCGATCCCGGGAGGGCAGCCCGAGCAGCACGGGGTGACGACCTACGTCGCGCGTGCGCAGCTCGGTGAGCGCAAGGTCGGAGCCGGGGTAATAGGTGTCGCCGACCTTCACGACCAACGCGACCGCCGAGATCACGAGCGGCACGAGCGCCAGCGCAACTGCGAGACCGACCAGTTGGCGGCGGCGCAAGTGAGGCGCGAACGACTCCGTGTCGGGCGCGGTGACGACAACCGATCTGCTGATCGCGCCGATCCTCGCGCCGCTTGACGGGCGGGCGGCGCCAAGCCACCATTCATCTATGTACCTAGTGAAATGTTTCTCTGGATGATCGAGTTCCACATCGATACGCGATCCGGCGTCGCGCCCTACCGGCAGCTCGTCCAGCAGGTTCGCCAGGCCCTTCGCCTCGGCCTCCTCCACGAAGGCGACCAGCTCCCGACGGTCAAGAACGTCGTCGCCCAGGTGGCGATCAACCCGAACACCGTCCTCAAGGCATACCGCGAGCTCGAGCACGAAGGGCTGGCGGCGGGCCGGCCCGGCCTCGGAACGTTCGTCACCCGGTCCCTGGCCGATTCGTCCCTCGCCGCGCACAAGGCGCTCCGAGCCGAGCTCGGCCGATGGCTCGACAAGGCGCGTCGAGCCGGACTCGATGCCGACAGCATCGCCGCGCTGTTCGAGAGCACGTTCCGGGCGTCGGCGGACGCGGA
>Ga0066709_100001018_pt1 | contig 17422 bp, 16 predicted proteins | sample GraSoiAngelo_158_FD_79665 | JGI IMG/M metagenome (GOLD analysis project Ga0066709, IMG submission 79665) | Grasslands soil microbial communities from the Angelo Coastal Reserve, California, USA - 14_1009_16_30cm | ecosystem: Environmental > Terrestrial > Soil > Grasslands | place: USA...
CACCTGAAAGCGGTCGCCTACCGGATGCTCGGCTCGATGAGCGAGGCCGAGGATGCCCTTCAGGAAGCCTGGCTGAGGCTGAGCCGCTCAGACGCGGACGCGGTCGCCAATCTCGGCGGGTGGCTCACCACGGTCGTCGGTCGCGTCTGTCTCGACATGCTGCGCGCGCGCCGCACGCGTCGCGAGGACTACGTCGGCAGCTGGCTCCCCGAACCGATCGTCAGCCTGGACAGCGAGACCGACCCGGAGCACGAGGTACTCCTCGCGGACTCGGTCGGCCTGGCGCTGCTCGTCGTGCTCGAGACGCTCTCGCCGCCCGAGCGGCTCGCCTTCGTGCTCCACGACATGTTCGCGGTGCCGTACGACGAGATCGCCTCGATCGTCGGACGAACGACGGTCGCGACCCGCCAGCTCGCCAGCAGGGCCCGGCAACGCGTGCACAAGACGACGCCGCAGCAGGACGCCGACCTCTCCCACCAGCGCGCGATCGTGGACGCGTTTCTGGCGGCGTCACGCGCAGGCGACTTCGACGCGCTCGTCGCGGTGCTCGACCCGGACGTCGTCTTCAGGGCCGACACCGGTCCAGACAGCCCGCTCGCGCGGCCGCCGGTCCGGGGCGCAGAGAACGTCGCCCGCCAGCTCCTCGCACGCGGCACCCGCTTCGCACCTCTCGCGAGGCCTGCGCTTGTCAACGGCGCCGCGGGCGTCGTGGTCGGAGCCGGTCCGCGACCGTTCGCCGTCGTCGGCTTCACGGTGGCAGAAGGGCTCATCGTCGAGATCGACCTGATCATCGACCCCGAGAAGCTCGACAGGATCGTCTTCGAGGCGTGAGCGAGGTCAGACGGCCTGCGTCAGCGGCTCGTCGTCGCGCAGAAGACCGTGACGCATGGCGAACAGGCTCGCGGTGGCGCGAGTGGATGCGTGGATCTTCGCGTAGATGTGCTCGACGTGGTTCCCGGCGGTCTTGGGTGAGATCACGAGCCGCGCCGCGATCTCCTTGTTCGACAGCCCCCGCGCGAGCAGGCGCAGCACCTCCACCTCTCGCTGCGTCAGCCCGGCGGGCCCCTCGCGGCGTCGCGGAACCCGCTGACCCGCTGCGCCGAGCACGGCATCGACTGCCTCCGGATCGAGACGTTTGGCCTTGACTTCGGCCCGCAGCTCGGCTGTCGCCTCCTCGGGCGGGAGCTCGGCCCGGTACGGCCGCGGCTCGCGCATCGCCTGGAAGGCGTTCGCCGCGGCGAGGATCCGGGCTGCACGAGAGATCTCGTTCCCCGAGATCCCACGCGGATACCCCGAGCCGTCCAGTCTCTCCTGGTGCTGCACGGCAACGGCGCCGAGCGGCGCCAGGGCCCTCGACGCGTGAAGCATTCGCTCCGTCAGGTACGGATGGAACCGAACGCGCTCCCACTCGCCTGCACCCAATGCTCCGGGCTTGTCCCAGATCGCATTCGATACGCCCAGGCGACCGAAATCGTGGACGAACCCCGACCGGCACAGGAGGCTCAGCTCGGCGCCCGCACACCCGAGCTGCGCCGCCGCACCGGACGCGAGATCTGCCACCGCCCGTGAATGACCGAGTGTGTATGGGGACTTCAGATCGACGAAGTTGGCGATGGCCTCGAGCGCCGCGTCGAAGCGGTCACCAGAGAGCATCACCGCGAGCGCAGGCTCGCCCGTGATCACCGCGTCCCACGTCTGGATCGCGTCGAGATCGCCCAGTATCGGGCCGGGCTCCGCGCAGAGAAGCGCTGACAGATCCGGGTCGAACTGCTTGCCGCCCCGTCGGCGCGCCAGTGACGTCGCCCCTTCGACTCCGCCGACGCGGTACGCGACCTCGACGAACTCCGCGAGCCCCGCGATCCTCGCTGCAAGGGGGATCTGGTCTCCCTTGAGCCCGTTCGGCCACCCCTTGCCGTCCCATTGCTCGTAGGACGCACCAACGGCGGCGAGCACCTCGTCCGACAGCCCGAGCTCCTCGGCCAGCGCGCGCGCCAGGCCCGCGTGCTGGGCGATCATGTTCTCGACATCGCGGTGGCCGGACACGGCGAACTCGAGCCCGAGCCGGAACCGGTGCAGCAACGGGCTGCCGGCCCCGAGCTTCCGCATGCCGGCGACCATCGCCCGGACGCTGCCGAGATCGTGGTCGTACTTTCCCGACTTGAGGGCGATGTCGTCGCCGAACCACTTCGCCTGCTCGTGAGCGTCCGTGTGGCAGCCGACGTTGACGAGCAGAGCGGTGTAGTAGACGACCGCGCGCTGTTCCTCCCCGAGACCGAGTTGCTCGGCGATCCGCACCCCGATCAGGCATTGCCGGAGCACGTGCTCCATCGGCTGTCCGAACCCGAGGTCGATCCCGAGCGAGAGGGCGGCGACAAGCTCTGCCAGGCGGACGCCCGGGCGATCCGCATCGCCACTCACGACGCGTCCGGCTCGCTAGACCGAGCCGAGCTTCTTGGCCGCACGCTTCTCGGAGCGGCGTTCCTTCAGCGTCTTCTGAGGCGCTTTCTTCTGTGGATGCTTCGGCTTGTCCGAGCCCTTCGGCATACCAGGATCCTACGCCCAGCGCCTCGTTCGTGCGATCGTGGCTTCATGGCACCGTCCCCCGCGATCTCTGCGGCTGCGCCCGCGGGCGTCCCCTACCGCTGGGTGGTGCTCACGGTCGGGACGGTGGCTCAGGCGAGCGTGTCGGCGGTGATCCTCGGGGTCGCGGTGCTGGCCCCGGAGCTGCGTGCGCACTTCGACCTCTCACTCGGTGAGACCGGCGTCGTCCTCGCCGCGGTCGGCATCGGCATGACGCCGACGCTGCTCGCCTGGGGGCTGCTTGCCGACAAGGCAGGCGAGCGACTCGTCATTCCGCTCGGACTTGCTGCAGCGGCGGCCGCGCTCGCGGCATCGGGGTTCGTGAACAGCTCGCGCATCTTCATCCTCTTGCTCGTCGCGGCCGGTGCGTTCGGGGCGAGCGTCAACGCGGCCAGCGGGCGGGCCGTGATGCAGTGGTTCCCCCGCTCGGAACGCGGCCTTGCCCTCGGGATCCGGCAGGCGAACGTTCCGGTCGGCGGACTCGTCTCGGCACTGGCCCTGCCGCCGCTCGCTGCGTCGGCGGGTGTGGGCTGGGCATTCTTCGCCCTCGGAGCCGGTTGCGGCGTCTGCGCCGTGTGCTCGGCGGTCCTGTTGCGCGACGCATCCCACCGCGAGCCGCAACCTGTGACCTCGAGGCCGCTGCGGGATCCGGCGACGTGGCGGATCTCGTGGAGCGCTGCGCTCCTGGTGGTCGGGCAGACCGCGACGATGAGCTTCACGGTTCTCTTCCTGCACACGGCACGGGGCTTCTCGACGGGGTCGGCGGCGGCGGTACTGGCCGGCGCACAGGTGCTGGGCGCGTGCACAAGGGTCGGCGCCGGCCACTGGTCCGACCGGCTCGATGCGCGCATCGTGCCGATGCGGCACCTCGCGCTGGGCATCACCGGGACCCTCGTCCTGGTCGCGGTGCTGACGCGCGCATCGACCTGGCTGCTCGTTCCCGCGCTCGTATGCGCAGGCGGTGTCGGGCTGTCGTGGAACGGGCTCTCGTTCACCGCTGCGGCGGAGATCGCCGGCAGCAACGCGTCGGGGGCCGCGCTCGGCCTCCAGCAGACGGTGCTCGGGCTCGGAGGCACCATTGCGCCGATCGGCTTCGCGAACGTGGTCTCGGCGACATCGTGGCGCGTCGCCTTCCTCGTCGCAGGCGTCTTCCCGCTCCTCGGCTGGATCATGCTGCGCCCACTGGCCGAGCGGCGGGGTTGATGCGCTAGATTCGCGGCCCGTGGTCGAGACGCGATCGACGTTCGCGAGCCGTAACCGGCCTTCCTTCGGGGCCTGGTGCGTGATCCCGAGCGGCTTCACGGCACAGCTGATGGCGTACGCGGGCTTCAACTGGCTGTGCATCGACATGCAGCACGGAATGGCCGGCTACACCGAGCTGCGATCGATGGTGCAGGCGGTGCGGCCGACGGGCGTGCCCGTCCTCGTGCGCGTCTCCGCAAACACGGGCAGCGAGATCATGCGAGCGCTCGACGTTGGTGCGGACGGGGTGATCGTGCCGATGGTCGGCAGTGCCGCCGAGGCGGCGGCCGCGGTGGCGGCATGTCGCTATCCGCCCGACGGGATCCGCAGCTGGGGCCCGACCGGCGCCAGCCTGGGTCGCCCGGACTTCTCCACGGAAGCGGCGAACCGCGACGTCGTCTGCCTGGTGATGATCGAGACGAGCACCGGGCTCGCCAACGTAGACGAGATCGCAGCCGTCGCGGGCCTGGACGGCATCTATGTCGGCCCCAACGACCTGGGGCTGTCGCTCGGGTTGCCGCCGATGCTGATCGACCACGGCCCGGTGCTGACCGAGGCGATCGCGGAGATCGCGGATGCCTGCGCGCGGCACGGAATCGTGGCCGGCGTCGCGGTCTACGAGCCCGACGCCGGTGCCGCCGTCGAGAAATGGCAAGGCGTCGGCTACACGCTCTTCGGGCTGCCGTCAGACTCGCTCCTGCTGCGCCGCGCCGTCGACGGGCTGGTCCAGTCGCTCGGGCCGCAGTGAACGCGCCCCGCCGCCGGGTCGTCCTCGTCTCCGAGATCGCCCGTCTCGGCCGGGAGCAGCTGGACGGGCTCGAAACGGACTTCGAGCTGATCGACTCCTACGAGCTCGACAACGTCCGCGACGAAGACCTTCTCGCCGCCGGCCTCGAGGGTGCGTGGGGTGTCGTCGCAGGCAGCGAGTCGTACACGGGGCCGCTGCTCGACCGCCTTCCCGACCTGCGGGTCATCGCCCGCTGCGGTGTCGGGTTCGACGCCATCGACGTCAGCGCGGCGACCGCACGCGGGATCGTCGTGTCGACCACGGCCGACGCGAACGCGGAGGGGGTCGCAGACCTTACGCTGACGCTGATGCTCGCATGCCTGCGCCGCGTGCTTGTCGGCGACCGCTCCGCGCGCTCCGGGACCTGGCGCCCGCCGGGTCTGGCCGGTGATCTGACGGACGCAACGGTGGGGATCGTCGGTCTCGGCCGCGTCGGACGGAACGTGGCACGGCGGCTGCGAGGCTTCGGCTGCCGGCTCCTCGCCGTCGAGCCCTATCCGGACCGGGAATTCTGCCGCCATTACGGCGTTGAGGTCGGCGAGCTGGACGCGATTCTCCCGCTCCTCGACGTGCTCACCATCCACGCTCCTCTCAACTCCTCGACCCGCAAGCTGATCCGCGCGCGTGAGCTCGCCCTGCTCAAGCCCTCCGCCGTCGTGGTCAACACCTCGCGGGGTGACGTCGTCGACCAGGAGGCTTTGATCGCAGCGCTCACGGCGGGGAGGCTGGCCGGTGCCGGGCTCGACGTCTACGAGCGCGAGCCTCTCCCGGCCGGACATCCGCTGACGGCACTCGAGAACGTCGTGCTCAGCCCGCATGCCGCTTCGTTCTCGCGCCGGACCGTTCGACGAATGCTCGACTCGATCCGGGCGAGCCTCACGAGCGCGGCCGCCGGCGCCCTGCCGGAGGGCTGTCTGAACCCGGAGGTGAGCCGGTGAGCCGCCGGCAGCGCCTGACGCTGGTCGCGGCGATCCTCGGCTCGAGCGTCACGCTGCTCGACGGGACGATCGTCAACGTCGCGCTGCCGGCAATCGAGCGCGACCTCGGCGGCGGCCTGCCGTCGCAGCAGTGGGTCTCGAACGCCTATCTCCTCGCGCTCGGCTCGCTGATCCTGATCGGCGGCTCGCTCGGCGACATCTACGGCGTGCGTCGCATCTTCGCGATCGGCATCGGGGCCTTCGGCGCCTTTTCGGTCCTCTGCGCGGTCGCGCCCACGATCGAGGTCCTGATCGCCGCGCGTGCGCTCCAGGGCGCGGCCGGAGCGCTGCTGATGCCGAGCTCGCTGGCGATCATCGTCGGTGCGTTCGAGGACCACGAGCGTGCGGCCGCGATCGGGAGCTGGACGGCCTGGGGCGGCATCGCCGCGGTTGTCGGACCGCTCGCCGGCGGCGAAATCGTCGACAACGTCTCGTGGCGGTGGATCTTCGCCCTCAACGTCCCGCTCATCCTCGGAACGCTGGCGCTGATCCTCGCCGCCGTCCCGGCGACGGCTCGCGTGAGCGGCCGGCGCGTCGATCTCGTCGGCGCGCTGCTCTGCGTCCTCGGCCTCGCCGGCTGCGTGTTCGCGCTGATCGAGCAGCCTCGCTACGGCTGGAGCCACCCGGCGATCTTCGTGCCGCTCGCCTTCGGCCTCGTCGCGTTCGCCTCGTTCCTCGTCTTCGAGCGCCGCGCCCCAACGCCGATGCTGAAGCTCGACCTGTTCGCGCGCCGGAACTTCGCCGTCGGCAACGTCGAGACGCTGACCATGTACGCCGGTCTCTCCATCCTCTTCTTCTTCCTCGTCATCTTCCTGCAGCAGGTGGCCGGATACAGCGCGCTGCGCAGCGGTCTGACGACGCTCCCTGTGACGCTCGTGATGTTCGCGCTGTCGCGGCGGTTCGGCGCCCTCGCCGACCGCTACGGCCCGCGGTTGTTCATGGGCGGCGGGCCGCTGATCGGCGCCGCCGGCATTCTGCTGTTCCTCAGGGCAGGAATGCACGTGTCGTATGTCCGCGACCTTCTCCCCGGGCTGCTCGTGTTCTCGCTGGGTCTCACGGTCACCGTCGCTCCTCTCACGGCGGCAGTGCTCGCGGATGCCGACGAGACCGACGCCGGCATCGCGTCGGCTATCAACAACGCCGTTGCACGCGTCGCCGGGCTCGTCGGCGTCTCCGTGGTCGGCGTCGTCGTGGCGAGCACGCTCACGGGCGACACCTTCGCCCGCAACGCGCAGTCGGTACGTGCGTTTCACCACGCCGTTCTCATCTGCGCTGCGCTCGTCGCAGGCGGCGGCGTAGCCGGTGCGCTCGGGATCACGAACCCGAGGCGGACGGTCAGGGCGGAAGGCTGCCCCGGCGGCCAGCTCACCGGGGCACCGGAGCCCGCAGGCGCGCGGCGAGCCGCGTAACGCCAGGGGAATAGCGAACGGCCGTTCGGCGTTTCCATCTATGACGCCGGAACGCGGATCGATTCGCCAGCCGGGCCGGCGCCTCTCCTCAGGAGACCGATCTTCCGCCGACGATGGCGGTTTCGACCACGGAAGGACAAAACATGCGCGCGGCACTTCATCCCACCCTCCTCGCCACCACGGCGACGTGCGGCAACTGCGGAACGACCTTCGCGATGCGCTCGACAGTGCGTGAGCTGCACCTCGACGTCTGCTCCCACTGCCACCCGGCCTACACCGGCGAGCCCGGTCGCGGCACGACGCGTGGCTCGCGGGTCGAGCGGTTCGCGCGGCGCTGGGGCACCGGCGTGGCGCGCGGCGCGGCGAACTGATCAGAGACGAAACACGAAGGAAGGAACGAGTGAGCAACACAGAAGTCATGGACGAGCTCGGCCGCTTCGACGCGGTCGAGATCGGAGACGAGCCAGTCGAGGGCGTCGAGGCGCTCGCCGCAGGCGAGGACTTCGACCACGTGCCGGACCAGCACGACCTCCTCGACGCGGACGACAGCGAAACGACCGACGACGAGCCCGGCGACCTCGCCCTGGAGGCGGACGACGTGATGGGCGACTCGCTGAGCCTCTTCCTGCGCGAGATCGGCCGCTATCCGCTGCTGACGGCGGCGGAGGAGGTCGTGCTCGCGAAGCGCGTCGAGCGCGGTGACGAGGCCGCAAAGGAGCGGATGATCACGTGCAACCTCCGACTCGTCGTCTCGAACGCGAAGCGCTACCGCGGCCACGGCGTGCCGTTCGGCGACCTCATCCAGGAGGGGACGATCGGGCTCAACCGGGCGGTCGAGAAGTTCGACTGGCGCAAGGGCTTCAAGTTCTCCACCTACGCCACCTGGTGGATCCGGCAGGCCTGCCAGCGGGCGATCTCCAATCAGGCGCACACCATCCGGATTCCGACGCACGTGCAGGAGCGTCAGCAGAAGCTGGGCCGGTCGCGCACCCGACTCGAGCTCGAGCTCGGACGCGAGCCGACTCTCGAGGAGCTCGCCGAGGACACGGGCTACAAGCTCGAGCACGTCGACGAGGCGCTCAACACCGTCGACGCGAACATCTCCCTCAATCGTTCGATCGGAGATGACGGCTTCGAGCTGGGAGACCTCTTTCCCGACGAGGGCGCGACCGACCCGGCAGAGGCCGGCCTCGCCATCCTCCGCGACCGGCGCATCGACGAGGCGCTCGCGCAACTCGACGAGACGGAGCGGCGGGTACTCGAGCTGCGCTTCGGCTTCGACGGTGAGCAGCGCACGCTGGAGGCGATCGGCAAGGAGCTCGGCATCAGCCGTGAGCGGATCCGGCAGCTGGAAAACCGGGCCCTCGCCCGGCTCCAGGGAGAGCTCGCCGACCTCGACGCCGACAACGACGACCTCGCACTGGCGGCGTAACGGCAGGCTGATCCGGGTAGACGGAGACCGATGACCTCTCTCGCCCACCCGCAAGCAGCCAGGCCGAAGGTCTTCACGGTCTTCGACGCGATCGACCTCCTCGACTGGAAACGGCGCATCTTCGCGCTGTACGAGGAGGTCCGCGCGTCGCCGGACCCGGAGGCTGCATGGAACCTGTGGCGCGACGTGCGCGAGAGCCTCTACCGCACGCACCCCCAGTCGCCGGTTCCACCCGCCCGGCGCGATCGGTACGACGACGCCTTTTACCCCTACGATCCCGCCTACCGGGTGGTCGCGGACGTCGCCGACGGCGCGCCCAAGCCGGGGACGCTGCCGGCGAGCACGGGCGGAACGTTTGCGTTCACGAGGATCGGCAGAGCTCGATTCACGCTCCTCGGTGACGCGTACGAGCTGGATCTGAGCTGGAATGAGGGCTACGGCGGCGGCGTGCTGCTGGCCGTGGCCGACGAGACGAGTGGGAGCGAGACGTATGGCGGCGGCCGTTACGTCCTCGATACGGTCAAAGGCGCGGATCTCGGCAACGACGGGAGCCGGCTGATCGTCGACTTCAACTTCGCGTACAACCCGTCCTGCGCCTTCGACTCACGCTGGGCGTGCCCGCTGGCGCCCCCGGCGAACCGGCTGCCGGTCCGTCTCGAGGTCGGGGAGCGAGCGCCGGGGCTCTGACAGAATCGGCCGCGTGCCGTTTCTCCGGCTGATCGACCCTGACGAGGCCGACGGGCTGCTTGGCGAGGAGTACGACGCCGCCCTGGCGCGGGCGGGGAAGGTCTTCAACATCGTCAAGGCGATGAGCCTGCGCCCGGCCGTGCTGCGGGAGTCGATGCGGCTCTATCGCGAGATCATGTTCGGATCCTCCGGGCTGACCCGGCAGGAGCGCGAGTTGCTCGCCGTGGTGGTCTCCCGCGAGAACGACTGCCACTACTGAATTCGGGCGCATGCCGACGACCTCCGTGCCGAGGGCGCCCCGAACGATCTCGTCGAGCAGGTAGCGGTCGACTGTCGCAGCGCCGAGCTCGAGCCGAGGATGCGCGCCCTCTGCGACTTCGCCGCGAAGCTGACACGGGAATCGGCCGCGGTCTCGGCGCCCGACATCGAGGCATTGCGAGCGCAGGGACTCGACGACCCGGGCATCCACGACGCGATCCAGGTGGTCGCGTACTTCAACTACGTCAACAGGGTCGCCGACGCCGTCGGCGTGGAAGACGAGCCCGAATGGGGTGGGGGAACCAGCGACGTCTGAGGGCGGCCTAACGCCCACTCGAGGCCGGCCTGCAGCTGGTCGAGCCACTCGCCCTTCCGCGTTGGAAAGAGCCTCAGCGCCACGGGTAGGTGCAGCCGTCTCAGCCTCGCCGCGAAGTCCACGGTCTCCTGCTCCTTGAACCAGTGGCTGTGGTTGGGACCGCTTCCCAGGAAGAACTTCGTCCCCAGCACGCGCAGCTGCGCCGCCTCCAGCGACAGGAGGCGAACGGGGTCGTTCGCAGCGAGGGTTTTCGGGTCGGCGTGCTTGAAGGGTCCGTCGTGGAGGACTCTGACGTAGCCGCTCCAGGACTCGATACGGCCGAAGACCGACGCAGAGCGCAGACCGATGTCGACGGCGCCGAAGCCACCCGCCGAGAGCCCGGCGAGCGTGCGCCCCGCCGCAGTCGGGACCGTCGGCAGGTGCGCGTCCACCCACGGGACGACGCCGTGGACGAGGTAGTCCTCCCACGGGCCTGCCCACTCGCCGTTGTAGTGAACGTCGGGCCCCGCAGCAGGCACGACCGCGATGAACGGCTCGATCGCCCCCGACGTGATCAGGTGATCGGCAAGAGAGTCGATGTGGAGCGAGTTGACGTACTCGTCGGGCGCGCCCGGCATGCCGTGGAGCAGATAGACGACGGGGTAGCGTCTCCCCCGGTCGAATCCCGGGGGCAGGTAGAGGAAGCCCGGCCGCAGCGGCTGCGGCGCGCGCGCGTCGGGAAAGACGCCGCGGAGGAGCGTCCCGCCCCCGGCGCCGGACTCGACGATGGTGAAGCCGGGGACCGCAACCGGCGACAAGGGCGCGGTCGCGATATGGGGACTGCCGGGCAGCAGGCCGAAGAGCTGGAGGGCAAACGGCAGCCGCCGGAACCACCGCATCTCGGCCGTGTGCTTCCAGGTGCCCACGAACTGCCAGACGGGCGCGCGCGGCTCGTCTCGCTCGATCAGGTGGTAGAGAAGTCCCGTCTGCCGCGCCTGGTCGACGACGATCTGGTCCTTCGTGCTCCACCACAGCTGCAGCGGGACACCGGAGCCGGCGATCGCGCGTGCATCGTCGAGCGGACTGCGGACCGCATACGCTCGTGGATCGCCCGAAGGCGTGCCCCCGACCTCCTCACGCGCCACCCACTGGAGGTAGGTGCCGAACGGGAGGAGCGGAAAGTCGCGGTAGCGCATGGCGAGGTCGGTGTCCGCGTCGAAGGCGGCGGCGCCGGCCAGCAGATGCGGGAACCGTGCCACGAGCAGCAACGTCTCCTGGCCGCCCATGCTGCCTCCGAAGGCGTAGATCCGGCGCGGATCGATGCGGAGCCACGGAAGGCGCCGGCGCAGGATCGTCGGCATCCGCGCGAGATCGTCGATCTGACCGGCGTCGCCCCATGAGTAGAGGGCGAACCGGCGGCCCTGGCCTTCGGGGTTTACGACCGCGAACGGGCCGTGGGCCGGCAGATCGCCCCAGATGTGCGCGTTGCTCCTCGCCGGAACCCCGCGACCGTGGGGCGAGATGACGCGCGGCAGCGGCGGATTGCGTTCCGGCCCGTACCAGCGTGGCAGCAAGACGTAGGCCGGTCGGATCCTGCCGTCCCAGGCGCGGTAACGAACCACGAGCAGGCGCACGTCGGACGGCAGCCGGTGGCGCTCGACGACGGCAGCAACCGGGCGCGCCGGCTGCGGTGGAGGCGGCGTCAGGAGCACGCGCGGGCAGAGCCGAGCTTCACGGCGCCGACGTCACTCGCCTCGACCCTGCCGCCGGCGGCGCGCGGCTCTCCGCGCGCCAGCCCGGCCCCTCCCACCACGACGGCAGCGAACGCCAAGACGCGGGCCGGCCCCATCCAGCCGCTGGGAACGCCTTCGCCGAAGAGCGCTATCCCGGCCACGATCGGGACCGCGTTGGTGAAGAGCGAGGCGAGGCCGGCCGTCGCGAGCACGCCACCTCGCTGGAAGCCGAGCTGGAGCACGACGAACGCGGCGCCGTGGCACGCCAGCAGCACGGCGACGAACGCGAGACGAGCACCGCCGCCGACGGCCGCCTTGGTGGCGACGTCACCCGACGCGTAGAGCAGACCGGCTGCGATGCCGAAGCCGGCTCCGGCACGAAGCGCGCGTCTTCCAGTGAGGACGATGAGCCCGGCGAGCACCACCGAGACCCCGATCCAGATGCCGACCGCCGACGCACTCGCGCGATCACCCGCCGGTGATCCGTCGGCCAGCGACACGGCAAGCGTGACGAGGCCGCCGAGCGCGAGCGCGAGAGAGACGAGCTCCCGGCGGCCGGGCCGGGACGAGCCGAACCGCCAGGCGAGTAACGCCAGGACGCCGATGCCGCCCGCGGAGACGGACTGGACAAGGGAGAGGGCGGCCAGCTTGAGCGCGCCGACGTAGAGCACCCAGCCTCCGATCCCGACCAGAAAGCCGATCGTCCAGCGCCTGTGCGTGAAGAGGAGCAGGAGGGAGGTGATCGGGCGCCGCGGCGAGAGTGGCGGCATCGCAGCAGCCGCGCCGTGTTGCGCCCAGTAGCCCCAGTTGAGCGCGAGCGCCGAGCCAAAGGCGGCAACCAAGCCAACCGAAAGACTCATGCAGTCCTTCGCCCGGCGAACGGCAGGTACGACTCCGCGGCGAGCGCCGCGATGCCGATCCGGGGCAGATCGAGCCTGCTCTCGAAGACGACGAAGCGTCGCTGCCAGTCCGGAAAGAACTTCCGGTTGAAGAGCAGGAGGTTGTCCAGCTGGAAACGGCCCTTCAGCGCCAGCAGCGCTCGCCTCTGGACACGCTGGGAGCCCGACAGCTCCGCCCCGGGGGCGAGCACCGCCGCAAAGGGGGCGAAGTTCAGCGAGATGCGGCGAAACGCATGCGCGCGGGCCCACTCGACCGACTCGCAGACGAGCCATTCGTTGAACCCGTTCGGTGTCGTCCGGCGCCGGGGCATCGTCGAGAGCGACAGTGCGGCGCCGGGATGAGAGACGGCGAAGTGGAGGAAGCCCTGCGCCGTGCCGTCCGGCGAACGGCCGATGACGAAGAGCGCCTCGTCGCCGTCGAGCCTGAAGAGCGAGTCGATCGCCATGACGAAGCCCCTCTCCGGAGCATCGCCTCGCCACTCCGACGCGATCGCCTCGAGCTCGGCGCGTTGCTCCGGATCGATCGCGGCGGCGGTGACGACCTCCGAGCGATAGCCCGCCGCGCGGAGGCGAGACGTCGATTGCCGGACCTTCCTGATCGCGCGACCCTCGAGCGAGAACGACTCCACGTCGAGCACTGCCTCGTCGCCGTGGTAGAGGGCGCGCAGACCGTGCCGGCGATAGAGGGCGAGACAGGCCTCGGAGGCGCCGAGAATCGCGATGCGCCAGCTGCGAGACCTGGCGTAGGCGATGAACTCGCCTACCAGATCGTCGAGATCGTCCGCAGGACCGAGCGGGTCACCCGACACGATCGCAACCCCGCCGACGACCCGATAGGCGACGAGCGAGCGCTCACCCGCGCCGAAGAAGTACGACTTGTCCGCACGGAGTACGAACGGAGCCAGCGTGTCCGAGCCCGACGCCGCGACGATCTCACGTGCCCGCCGGCGCGGCCGCTCGTCCCGGTCGACCCGGAATCGCCAGGGAGCCAGCCACGCGGCGAGAAGCACCGCTGCGCCTGTCAGACCGAGCGCGAACACCGATGGGCCGAACCAGCTCCCGAACGGGCCGGTGAGGTGCTGCGAGCCACGGAGCGTGGCGCCGACGACGGCCGTGAGCGTCTCCCGAAGCGCAAAGCCCACGCTGTAGGGGCGGTCGGCGGCGAGACGGTTGGCCCAGAGCGCGGTCATCCCGTACGCGCAGATGGCGGCCGCAAGGAGCGCGAGGCGGAGCAGCAGGCGACGCCGGATCTCCGGGTCGCCGCCCACCCGGAAGTCGCCGCGGCGCGCGAGGAGCGCGGCCGCCAGCCCTCCGGTCACCAGTGCCCCGTAGTCGCTGTGGGCGAGGTGGAGAACGGTCGACCCGGCGAGAAGCGCGAGCGCCAGCTGCCACGATCGGCGGCTACCGCGAGCGAGACCGCGGGCGACGTAAACGAGCGCAAGCCCGAACGGCGCGGCAAGGGCGCTCGCGAGCGGCCTCGCGCCCGGTGCGAGCTCGGAGACGAAGGTCCTGCTGTGCTCGGGGAAGATCGAGTCGACGATGCCCATCGCACCGGCGGCGGCGGTGAACCACGCGAGCACGATGGGGAGCCGTCGTCTCGGGAGCACTTCTCCTCGAGCCAGCAGCGCGCCTGCCAGCGCCGCGAGCACGGCAGGGACGAGCACCGCGCGGAGTGTCGCGGCGTCCCGAAACGCCGATTCGGCCGCGATCTGCCGCACGACCAGGATGGAGACAGCCGTTGAGACATACGCCCAGGCAGCGACGAAGAGTCCTTGGAGGAGCGCGGCGACGAGCCGGCCGAGCGCGAGCAGCCTGGCGAGACAGCCGAGTGCGAGTGCGGTGCCGCCCCAGGCTGCAACGAAGAGCAGGAGCGGCGCCGCCGAGTGTTTGGCGAGCTCGTCGAGGGGAAGCGCATCGCCGACCGTCGGCCCCGGGAGATGCGAGCCGGGAGCGACGACGTAGAGCCAGCCTGTGGCCGCCACGACAATGGCGAGCCCCGCCGGCAGTGCCGCGAGCCGGACGGAGACTCGAGCCGTCTTACGCATGTGGGCTCCGTTCGACGTGGTCCGAGGCGGCCAGCAGCGCACCTGCTGCCTGGTCGCGCCAGATCGCCCAGGTGTGGCCGCCCCGGATGACCCGGAAGCGGTGGACGACACCGGCGCGCGCGAGCTCGGCCGCGAACGCAGCGTTCTGCGCGCGGAAGGAGTCGGTCGTGCCCGAGTACGCCCAGACATACGTCTTGGCCTGGCGGAGCGCTCCTGCCACCCGCGGCAGCGTCACCGAGGGGCTGTTGGCGGCAACGAGCGCCTTGTCGCCGCCGAAGATGCTCTTCAAGTCGGCGGCCTGCTCGTAGCCGGACCAGCTCTCGATCACCCGGAACTCACCGGGATGGTGCAGCCCGATGTTCAGCGCGCCGTACCCACCTTCGGACAGCCCGCCGACAACGCGGTCCGAGCCACGCGGGATCGTCCGGTAACGCGCGTCGACCGCGCGGACGAGGTCGCGAGCCACGAACGTCTCCCAGGCCTGGCCGTGCCCGACCCCATTCGCCCACTCCTTGTCCGTGAACGTGCCGGTCGAGCCGAACGGCATGACCAGGATCAGCGGCCGAATCCGACGCCGCGCGAGGAGAACGTCCTCGACGACTCCCATCCGAACGGTCTTGAGAAACGCACCCGGACGCCCCGGAAAACCGTGCAGCAGGTACATGACCGGGTAGCGCTCGCGCGGGTGCGTCGTGTAGCCGGGCGGAAGGTAGACGTCGACGGGCTGGCGATGGCCACCGAGCGCCGCACTGGCGACGTAGAACCGCTCCGCGCTGCCCGTGGTCCGCACGTAGGCGGGGTCCTTCGGCGGCGGAAAGCCGCGGTAGAACCAAAAGTTGGAGACGTAGCGAAACGCGCCGAGGAGCCCGACAGCGACGAAGGCGGCCGCGCCGATCGCCGCCGCGCCCCGCAGCAGCCGGCTGCGGGCGAGTGGCGTTTCCGATCGCCCCAGCGCCTCTCCGGACGTCACCACCACAGTCTCGGCGCGAGAGGGACCCGGAACAATCGGATGGACGGGCGATCCAGCAGTTCCCAGTGCCACAGCCCGATCGGAGGATGCGGCGATCCTCCGTTCGGCCGCTCGTACGTCACGCGGGTGAGGCGAGGTGGTCGAGCGCGAGGTCGAGCCAGGCAGGCGCGTGCAGCGACCAGAGCGACTGCATGTGTGCGCCCGGATAGATCCGGAACAGGTGCGGCACCCGCGCCTCGGCGAGCTCCTCGTCGAGCTGCTCGTTCTCGTGTCGGAAGCGTTCGTCTTTCGAGCCCACGTAGAAGCCGAGCCAGGTCGCGTTCTCGGCGAACCGCCGCCTGAGCGACGCGACGAACGTATGGGCGCTCGCGCGCGCATTCTTCTCGTCCGAGCCGAGATCGAGACCCGTCGTCCCCGTGATGTCCGTCGGGTGGAAGTAGCCGCTCCACGACTCGATCACCGAGAAGGCGCCGAGGTGATGGAGGCCGATCAGCATCGCGCCGTAGCCCCCCGCGGAAACGCCGACGATGGCGCGGCCCTTGCGAGACGCGATCGTACGGAGGTGCGTATCGACGAAACGGACGGCCTCGGTCGCGACGGCCGTCTCCCAGTTGTGGCCCGGTCCGTAGTCGAGGTACTCCGAATCCGGCTCGCTATCGCGCGCCCCCTGCACCGCGACGACGATCGCTGGGCGGCCGAGCGCCGACATCGCGCGGCGCAGGAAGTCCGTGCTCCGGTACGCGCTGGACGATGCCGGCAGTCCATGGAGGAAGTAGATGACCGGGTAGCGCTTCGTCGTCCGGTGATACTCCGGTGGGAGGTACACGCGCAACCCGATCCGGTCGCGGAGCGCCGGCGAAGACAGGCTCAGGTCGACCGGCTGGGGCCACGACTCCGCACGGGCCCTGCCGATCGCGAGCAGAACCGCACCGGCGAGCGCCGCCAGGACGACGCACGCGCGCAGCGTCCGCGGCAGGATCTCGGCAACCGGCGCTCTACGCCGGTACAGCGGCACGGAGAAGGGCGCAGAGCGGCCGCGGCAGCTGGCCCTCGACCACGAGAGCGGCCAGCCCGATCGCAGGCAGCGCAGTCGAGCCCGAGTAGCACAGATAGCGCGGCTCCCAGCGCGGGAAGAACTTCGCGTTGAAGCGGTAGAGGCTCTCGATCTGGAACCACCTGCTCGCCAGCCCGAGCAGCCCGCAGGTGATGCGGTCGAGCAGGCCGCGCGGGCTGCGCAGCGGACGGGCAAACGCTGCAAAGTTGAGCGAGATCTCCTCGACGCCCCGCTCGCGCAGGAGCTCGATGGCGCGGACGATCAGGAACTCCATCAACCCGTTCGGGGTCCCGCGGTCCCGGCGCATCAGCGCAAGCGACATCGCCGGACGGCCGTACGTCGGCAGGAAGTGGATCCACCCGCGCACCCGTTGCTCCTCGTCACGCGCAACGATCACGAGACCGTCGCTCGACGGCCCGTCGTCGAGACCGTCGACCGACATCGCGAAGCCTCGCTCCGGCTCTCCCGCTCGCCATTCTCTCGAGACTGCTTCGAGCTCGTGGAGCGTTGCCCGGTCGAGCCCGGAGACCGTTTCCACCGCGGCCGTGTAGCCGGCGCTGACCATACGCCTCACCGACTGTCGCACCTTGCGGATCGGCCGCCCCTCGAGCGAGAAAGGACGGGTGTCCACCATCGCCTCGTCGCCGATGTAGAGCGATCGCAGACCCGCCTCCCGCCAGTGCCGCGCGAGCCGCGCGCTCGCCCCGATCGCTCCGAGCCTGAGCCCGTGCGCATCCGCGAACGCGCGAGTCTCCTCGATCACGGCGCCGATCGCCTCGCCCGGCCCCACCGGGTCACCCGCGACGAGCAGCACGCCGTGCTCGACGCGATAGCCGACGAACGCCGTCCCGTCGCTGCTGAAGAGGTACTCGAGATCGTTGCGAAGCTTGAAGGCCGCGAGCGTGTCGCTGCCGTGGCGGCGCACGAGCTCCCGGGCGCGCCGTCGCTCGGCCAGACCCGTCAGACCGCCGACCCGGCGCGGGCGGAACACGGCCCACGAGAACAGGACGAGCGCGCCGGCGAGAAGCGTCTGGACGACGAACGGAGCGGCCGG
>Ga0066709_100001019_pt1 | contig 17403 bp, 11 predicted proteins | sample GraSoiAngelo_158_FD_79665 | JGI IMG/M metagenome (GOLD analysis project Ga0066709, IMG submission 79665) | Grasslands soil microbial communities from the Angelo Coastal Reserve, California, USA - 14_1009_16_30cm | ecosystem: Environmental > Terrestrial > Soil > Grasslands | place: USA...
CGCGGGATTGACCATGGAATGAATCCCGGCTTTCGAAAGCGAGATCGCATCAATCGAATTTTCAAAAATCGCCTGGAGCTTCGTCTGGCTCTCCCGCAGCGCCTCGGTCGTGCGCTTGTGATCGATGATTTCCGAAAGAAACGCCTCGTTCGCGGCCGCCAGCTCCGCGGTGCGTTCCTGGACCCGTTTTTCCAACTCGTTGTGCGCGTCGCTGAGAACCGCGTCGGCCAGTTTCCGCACGGTGATATCCTGGCAGGTGCCGATCATCCGCAGAGCCTGGCCGGCCGGGCTGAAAATCACCTCGCCCCGCCCCTGGACGATCCGCTCGGTCCCATCCGGGCGAACGATCCGATGCTCCAGGCCGAAGGGCTGGAGGTCCCGGCACGATCTTTCGACGGTCCGCCGGACAGACACTCGATCGCCGGGATGAATGTATTCGAGGAACTTCTCAAAACTCAGCGCCATCTCCTGGGGCTTTAAGCCGAAGATGCGATACAGTTCGTCCGACCAGACGAAAAGGTTCCGGGTAATGTCCCATTCCCAACTGCCCACCTGGGCGATCTGCTGGGCCTCTGCCAATTGGGCCCGGCTGGATTGCAACTTCCGATTCAAGTCGCCCAACTCCGCGGTGCGCTCGTTGACCCGCCGTTCCATTTCGCCATGGGCTTTCCGCAAAGCTCCTTCGGCCCGCCGCTGTTCCGAAACGACTGCTGCGACGGCCATGGCCATGACGGCAATCACGCCCATGAATGCCTGCAGGAAGACCAGCGACTCGTTCTGTGTCCCTCCCACAAACGGACCGTAGCCGTGCATGGTCCCGTAAATAGCCATCGCCGACAGCAGGCAGGTCATCGTTACTGTTTCACGCTGGCCCAATCGGAACGCCGCCCAGAGTACGGGCGGGATGCTCAGGAAGGTGAGCGGGCCATTCCGGATGCCGGCGGTGAGCCAGCCGCCAAACTCAAACTGGCCCACGAGGACCAACACCATCAGAACCAGGACCGTCTCGAGAGTTCCAGCCTCCGCCCAGTGCACGCGCGCATTCGCCCGCCATAGGATGAACAACGGGGCCACGATTAAAGCACCGCCGGCGTCCCCCAACCACCAGGTCAGCCAGATGGTTCCGTAATCGGCCCAGGCCGCCAAGCCGCCCGCCGAGAGACTGGTCACCCCGATCGTGGCGCTTACGGTGGTGCCGACCATGCCCGCCAGAACTGCAAACTTGAACACCGTTCGCGGGTGATCGAAAGCATTTCGGCCCGCAGCGAACCGATTGACCAGCCAGGCACCCAGCAACCCCTCCAGTGTGTTCCCAACCGCGATTCCAAATGAGGTCGCAAACGGGACCGCCGCCGAAATGTTCTTCAGGACAACCCCCGGCAACCCACCGACGGTGTGGCCTGCCGTCACATCCGCCGCGAGGGGCGTCGAAATGTTCACCAGGAATGCGCCGAGGAAAATTGCCGGCCAAATCCGATAGCCCAGGAACAACAGGCCCGCCAGGGCGATACCCGTGGGCGGCCACACCGCAGTCGCGTTCGCGTGGACAAAGGCCAACATCAGACCGAGCTTGCCGGCGACGAAGTAAACGGTCGTCACTCCCAGCAGGGCACCCCAATATCCCGGCCCGGGTCCTGGTTTGGTCGCTTGCAATCGGACAACTCCGCCCGATTGTGCCGCGAATCCGCCCAAGTACCAACCAAATTTGTTGGCTCCCCGAACGCACGAATTATAGCTGTGCACGGCGACATTTATTCACGACTCCGGGTCAGGGGACCCGGGCTGTCTTTGCGATCTTTGTCACCGTTGGCGGCCATTATCCTGCCGTTTCCAGGTTCAACAGCTTTCGCGGCTCAGTCTCCGTCTTTCGTTCGCGTCTCTTTTGATTTCGACGCCGGGCTTTACTCCGGTGACGGCCCCATGGCAGGATTCCCACGAACACAAACACGAGAATTATGCAACGCTTCCTCCAGGTATTCCTTTTCCCGGTTCTGACCGCATCGACCTTCGCCGCCGATAAGAGCCTCGGCGTCGGCGCCAAACCGATTCCGGGCGCGGAGATCATCATTGACGGCTCACGGAAGCTGCTGGATGAGAAGTGGACCTACTGGGAAGGGCCGGGGTTCAAGTCGTCCCTGCCCATCAAATGGCAGATCGTGGACGATCCGGTGGACAAAGGCACCGTAGTCATGACCGACGATCGCGCGGCCGACGGCGGCAAGTACGGCGCGGCGGATATTGTCACCCGGAAGACCTATCGCGATTTCCGGGTGCACATCGAGTTCCTCGTCATGAAGCCGGGCGGGAACAGCGGCGTGTATCTACAGAACCGTTACGAGATCCAGGTGCTCGACGGCGACAAGACCAAACACGGGATGGGCGCGTCGCCCTATCACGCCTACAACGGGGTTGGAAAGTGGAACGCCTACGACATCGTGTTCCGCGCGGCACGGTTTGCGGATGGCAAGCGCGTGGAGAAGGCGATGCTGACGATGTATTTCAACGGCCAGAAGGTGCACATCAACGTGCCGATCAGTCAGGTTTGGGGCGGGCCAAATTCCGGCATCGATGGCGGGAACGACGGAGGAAAAGGCATCACTGACAGCCCGGGCGGGCTCAAGTTACAATGCGAAGGCCATGACGTGCGCTACCGCAACACGTGGATCAAGGAACTGGACCTCAAGGAGCCGAACACGGACTTCCAGGAGTAGCCGATCTGCGTCAATGTTGGTCCCTGGAGCCTCCATCGTTGCGAGGGTTTCCGGGATGGCCTTGCTCCGACCATGATGCGCGTTCGAAAAATTCAATGCTTCGCCTGGATGTCGCTGCTGTGCCTCCTGTTGACCCGGCAAGGACTGCTCGGCGCAGAACAGAACAAGCGAGGGCACGAAATCTTCCGCCAAATGTGCGCCAAGTGTCATGGACGCAATGGCGAAGGAGTGAAGGGCAAATACGACGACGCACTGCGCGGCGATTGGCCGATCGAGAAGCTGATTCGATACATCGATAAGAATATGCCGGATGATGCTCCGCAGAAGTGCGTCGGCCCGGAGGCGGTGGCGGTGGCCCGTTACATCTACGACGCGTTTTATTCGCGCGAGGCGCGGATCCGCAACCACCCGCCCCGCGTCGAACTCGTGCGCCTGACCAACCGCCAATATCTGAATACGGTCGCCGATCTCATCAGACATTTCAACGGGAGCGACGGCGTGGTGGCCGGCGAACGCGGATTGCGCGCTTCCTATTACAGCTCGCGGAATTTCAACCGCGAAAGCAAGATCTTTGAGCGAGTGGATCGTCAGGTGAGCTTCGACTTCGGCGAGGGCAACCCCGATCAAGTGCCCGTTGGAACGAATGGGTTCTCGATGCAATGGCGCGGCTCGCTTATTGCCGACGAGACCGGTGAGTATGAGTTCCTTCTCAAAACGCCCAACGGCGCCCGTTTGTGGGTGAACGATGAGGAGCAAACGCTCATTGATGCGTGGGTCGCATCCGGTGAAACCAATGAGCACAAAGCGACGCTGCGCCTGATCGGTGGGCGGGTGTATCCGCTGCGACTGGACTACTTCAAGTTCAAGGAGAAGACCGCTGCGATCTCTTTGCAATGGAAACCGCCGCACGGCACCCAGGAACCCGTTCCCGCCCGCAACCTTTCAACCGGAAGTGTGACCCCAACGATGGTGATCACCACGCCGTTCCCGCCGGATGACAGCAGTGTGGGTTACGAACGCGGCGTGGCCGTTTCCAAGGCCTGGGATGATGCCGCCACCCAGACAGCCGTCGAAGTGGCGAATTATGTTATCCAACACCTCGACCGTCTGTCCGACAGCAAATCGACCGACACGAATCGTGCCGGCAAAGTCGAGGCGTTCTGCAGCGAGTTCGTGACGACGGCCTTTCGCCGGCCGCTGAGCGAGGCACAAAAACGCCTGTTCGTCTCCGCCCACTTCAAGAAGGCAGGCAAGGCGGAAGACGCCATAAAACGGGTAGTGCTGCTGACCTTGAAGTCCCCGCGGTTTCTGTATCTCGGATTGGAAGACGCGAAGCCGGATGAATTCGTGGTCGCCGAGCGGCTCTCGTTCGGGCTTTGGGATTCCTTGCCGGACCGGGAGTTGATCCAGGCTGCGGCGGCCGGTCGCCTGCACACGCGGGAACAAGTCGTGCAGCAGGCGGACCGCATGCTGGGCGACCCACGCGCGCGGGCCAAGGTGCAATATTTTCTCCATCACTGGCTGCAAATGGATCACGTCGAGAATCTCTCCAAGGACGACAAGCTCTATCCGGGCTTCACGCCGGAGATCATCGGCGATCTGCGCACTTCGCTGGACGTCTTCCTCGAGGACGCCGTTTGGAACGGCCCCTCCGACTATCGCCAACTGCTCCTGGCGGATTACCTCTACGTCAACGACCGGCTGGCAAAGTTCTACGGCCTGGAAACCAACACCGCGGATGATTTCGTGAAGGTGGAGTTCGACCCGAAGCAACGGTCCGGCGTGGTGACCCATCCATATCTCCTGGCCGCATTCTCCTATCAGAAGTCCACCTCGCCGATTCACCGCGGCGTCTTCCTGACGCGGAACATTGTCGGCCGCGCGCTCAAACCGCCGCCGATGGCGATGACCTTCAAGGACGAAGCCTTCGCCCCCGACCTGACGATGCGCGAAAAGGTCGCGGAACTCACCCGCTCCCAGGCCTGCCAGACGTGTCATTCGGTCATCAATCCGCTCGGTTTCAGTCTCGAACACTACGACGCCGTGGGACGGTTCCGGACCAGCGAAGGGGACCGGCCCATTGATTCGGTGAGCAATTACACGACTGACGAGGGCGAAACGATCCGGCTGACTGGCGCCCGTGACCTGGCGCAGTTCGCGGCCGGCAGCGAGCAAGCGCAGAACGCCTTTATCGAGCAACTGTTCAATCAGATTGTAAAACAACCGATGCTGGCTTATGGTCCGAATGTTTTGAACCACCTGCGCCAATCGTTTGTTGAATCCGGCTTCAACGTGAAGAAGCTCCTGGTTGACATCGTCACCACGTCTGCCCTGCACGGCCTCGAAAAATCATGAACCCGATCCATCGCCGACAATTCATCAAGCACCTGGGCCTCTCCGCCGCCTCCCTTCCATTCCTGATGGGATTGCCGAGCCTGGGCCTCGCCAGTCCGGCCCGACCCCGCCAAAGGCTCATCGTCATGTTCAGCCCCAACGGCACCATCCCGCCTGCCTTTTGGCCCGACGAAGAAGGGCGGGATTTCAAGCTCAAGGAAATCATGACGTCCTTGGAGCCGTTCAAGGACCAGATGCTGGTCCTGCACGGATTGTCCAACAAAGTGCGCGGCGACGGCGACGGTCACATGCGCGGCATGAGTTGTCTGCTCACGGGAATCGAATTGTTCCCCGGCAATATCCAGGGCGGCTCAGATACACCCGCCGGGTGGGCGAGCGGGATTTCCATCGATCAGGAAATAAGGAACTTCTTTCAGAGCAAAGAAGAAACCCGCTCCCGGTTCGGTTCGCTCGAGTTCGGCGTCGGAGTCACCGACCGCGCCGATCCCTGGACCCGGATGTCCTACGCCGGCCCGAACAAACCCGTCGCGCCCGTTTCCGATCCCTACCAGATGTATCAAAAGCTCTACGGCCAATTGAAGGACAAGGAGAGTCTCCGGAGCGTCCTGGACGATGTGCGCGACGACCTGAAGAAGGTCCGCAAACTGATTAGCGCTGACGACCGACGGCTCCTGGAGGACCACGAAACACTCGTGCGCCAGATGGAAAAGGAGATCGGCGAAGCCGAACGCCAGAAACTCCGCGTCGGCCCGCCGTCCCTCGAGGAAGGCGTGACGGATCAGAACGACAATGTCCCCCGATTGAGCCGGATGCAGATCGATCTCCTCGTCAACAGCTTCGTCAACGACATGGCCCGCGTGGCCACGCTGCAATACACCAAGTCCGTCGGCCAGGCCCGCATGAACTGGCTGGGCATCACCGACGGGCACCATGGCCTGTCGCACGAACCCGACAAGAATGAAGAGGCGTTGGCCAAGCTGGTCAAGATAAACCAATGGTTCGCCGGCGAGTTGAATTACCTCCTGCAAAGACTGGCCACCACTCCCGAACCCGGCGACGCCGGCAGCCTGCTCGACCACACACTCGTCGTGTGGACCAACGAACTGGGCAAAGGAAATTCCCACACGCTGGACAACATCCCTTTCGTGCTTGCCGGCGGCGGGTTTGGGTTTCAGATGGGGCGTTCGCTCAAGCTGGACAAGGTCCCACACAACCGCCTGCACCTCGCCCTGGCCCATGCCGTGGGTCACCGGATCGAGACCTTCGGCAAACCTGCGCTGTGCGAAGGCGGGCCGCTGAGCCTGAGTTAGAGCCTGTTGCGAAAGTGCTTGGTTTTGCATCTTTGTCGCAAACTTTGTCGAAGCCTTAGTCGAAAAAAGGCCCGATCAGACAAAGGTTGCGACAAAGTTTTCAGCTCCGCTGGCTTTCCTCATCATACTGGCCACCGTGCGACAGATCATGTCACTGCACTGTGAGTGCGGCGGTATTTTTTCCGGACTATGAACTTACAAATCGAAAACAAAACGGCTCTGGTAACGGGATCGACCAAGGGGATTGGCTTTGCCATCGCCCGCCTCTTGGCGGAGGAAGGCGCCAACGTCATTGTCAATGGGCGCACACGTTCATGAACACCCTTCACCTTGTTTCCATCAGTTCCGTTCTTCTCACGCTCGTTGTCCGGGCAGATCACCTCGTGCTTGTGGCGGGCGGCGGCGCCAAGGAAGATGACGCGCCCGCCATCGAAACGAAGCTGACGGCGCCGTTCGGCGTGGATTTCGACGGCCGGGGCAACCTGTTTCTCGTCGAGATGGCGGGCGGTGAGCGCGTCCGGAAAATGGGCCCGGACGGTCTGCTTCACGTCATCGCGGGGACTGGAACGAAAGGTTTTGCCGGCGACGGCGGCCTGGGCCGGGAGGCGCAATTCAATGGCATGCACAGTCTGGCCGCCCTTCCCAATGGGGAATTGTTCCTGGCCGACACCTGGAACCAGCGCATTCGTCACCTCGACGCGAACAGCGGCAGTGTGAGTACCTTCGCGGGAACAGGCGCCAAAGGCTTCAGCGGCGACGGCGGACCTGCGAAGCAGGCGCAGTTCGGCGGTCTCTATTGCGCGTCGCTGGATCCACAGCGCGAGAACCTCTACCTCGCCGATCTGGACAACCGCCGCATCCGCGCCGTCAACCTCAAGACCGGCATCGTCCGGACCGTCGCGGGCAACGGCGAGCGCGGTATTCCCAGGGACGGCGCAAAGGCTACGAACGCACCGCTTGTGGACCCGCGCGCCGTCGCGGTGGATCGTGCGGGTAACGTCTATGTGCTCGAACGCGAAGGGCACGCTCTGCGCGTCGTCACACCCGACGGCGCAATCACGACCGTCGTTGGCACAGGCGCGCGCGGAGATTCGGGCGACGGCGGCCCAGCTCGTGATGCGACCCTGAATGGTCCGAAACACCTGTGCGTGGATCGCGACGGTTCGGTCTTGATCGCCGACACGGAGAACCATGTCATCCGCCGTTACACTCCCCGTGATGGCCGGATCACTCGGGAGGCGGGCAGCGGGCGCAAGGGTGCCGCGGGCGTGCCGGGACCTGCTTTGGAAGCGGAATTGAACCAGCCTCACGGTGTCGCCATCGGGCCAGGCGGGTTCGTTTACGTCGCAGACAGCGGCAATCATCGCGTGTTGCGCCTGGAAAAATGACCTCCGGTTCGTTCATTGCGGTCACGATCGCCATTTCTGGCAGGGCTGTAGCCGCCCAAGACCAAGATCGGTAGCCGTCGCGGTGACGCGGCGGCTGACTTACCGACATAACATTTGCCGCCGCTTCACAGCGGCAGCTACCAGGTCCATGACGCGCCCCATTTCGTTTTTTCCGCATGCATTGGGACCATGAACCTGAAACGCGTAAGCCCTTCAGAATCAAGGCGAGCGTTTTCAGGTTCATGGAGAGAGAGCTCATTCTTTGACCCCGTGAAAGATCATCGTCCAGGACCAGTCGTTGTCCTTGCCGCATGCGGGCTCTTCCTGACAGTGGTGTCCGCCGTATTGGTGCTGCTGCTTCAACCCGAGCTGGGAGATGGGCAACTCCCGAGAAGCCGATCCGCAAGCCAGGGTGAGTCGTCCCGTTCGGCTTTCAATGAGTCGTATCTCAATGCCGCGACCGGCCAGGACACAACTCGACGCCGGGAATGCAGCTCGTGCCATCCGACGGCCGACGATTCGGAGGCATGGAAATCAAGCGTCCTGAACAGCCGCGCCGCCCTGAGTCGGCAGGCCTGGGCCCTGAAAATTTCGCTCCCGGCCAAGTGCGGCCTCTGCCACCTGGTTCCCGATCCTTCCAATCTTCCCAGACAGAGCTGGCGCGAAGTGATGTCCCGCATGGACCAGATCATGGTTACTCGTGGGGTGCAGAAGCTCTCCGATGCTGAGTTTCAGGATGTCCTCCACTTCTACTTTACCTTCAGCCGGGAGGCGCCACCGCAGCTTGCCGAGGATCCGGACCCGCGTGAATCACCTTTGAAATTTGAGCGGATCGTTCTGGGTAATCCGCCCGGCCCCGACTCGCGTGATCATCCATTCCTCGGTCATGTCCAAATCGCCGACCTCGACCAGGATGGGCGACCCGACGTGCTGCTGAGCGACACTGGAAAGTCAGCAGTGACATGGATTCACCGCCAAAACAAGGTCTGGCGGGAGGACACCCTGGCATCGTTGCCCAACCCTGCTCACACTCAGGTCCTGGCCGGCAGGCGTGCTGGCGCTCTGGATATTGTCGTCGGATGCCTCGGGACCACGGGGCCCACGGACGATCTGGTGGGAAGTGTAAGGCTGCTGGTCAATGACGGCACGACGCACTTTACCCCGATGACGATCTTGGACAACGTCGGCCGTGTGGCCGATGTCGAGCCCGGCGATTTTGATGGGGACGGCGACACAGATTTCGTTGTCGCCGCGTACGGTTTTATCAACCAGGGCGAAGTTGGGTGGTTGGAGAAGCAATCCGACGAAACCTACCGTTATCACCAGATCGTGAAGAAAACTGGAGCTGTCAATGCGCTCCCGGTTGATATCAATGGTGACGGGCACCTGGATTTCATCGTTCTGTTCGCGCAGGAGCACGAGGAGATATCGGCCTTCATCAATGATGGGAAGGGTGGATTTTCCGAGCGTGTTCTTTTCAAAGCCGCCACGCCCGCCTTCGGATCATCCGGCATTCAGTTGGTGGACCTTGATAAGGATGGCGACCAGGACATCCTGTTTACGAATGGCGACAACCTGGATTTGCCGACCATCATTCCCCGCCCGTACCACGGCGTGCAATGGTTGGAGAACAGGGGAAACCTGAATTTCGTCTGGCACGACATCTACCGCTGCTATGGCGCCTATTGCGCAGTGGCCGGTGACCTCAATAACGATGGCCACCTTGACATCGTCGTCACGACGCTCTTCAACGATTGGAGCGACCCAAAACGGGCGACTCTTCTCTGGCTGGAGAACGACGGCCAACAGCGGTTCCTCCCCCACAGCATCGCCACCCGGCCAACGCACCTTATTTCAGCGGCCATCGCCGATATCGACGGCGATGGCCGGCTTGACATCGTCACCTGCGGCATGTACGGGTTTCCTCCGTTCGACCGGACGGGAAGGGTCACACTCTGGAGAAACAAATAATCTCCTTTTCCCTCCGGCACCGGTTGCTATCCTCCCAAATCATGCTCAGCAAAATCACCGGCCGTGTCCCGTTTCTCGCCTGCACTCTCACCATCGCCGTTCACCTCTCCGCCGCTCCCAGGCAGATTCTGTTCTTCACCAAATCAAGCGGCTTCGAGCACTCCGTTATTTCGTGGAAGGACGGCCAGCCGAGCCATGCCGAGAAAGTCCTCCTCAAGCTCGGCGAAAAGAATGGATGGGAATTCACGTTCTCCAAGGACGGCTCGAAATTCAGCAAAAATTATCTCGCGCGGTTTGACGCGGTGTTTTTCTACACCACGGGCGACTTGTGCTCCCCGGGCACGGACAAGCAACCGCCCATGACGCCGGCGGGCAAGCAGGCGTTTGTTGATTTCGTGCGCGCCGGCAAGGGATTCATCGGCACCCACTCGGCCAGCGACACGTTTCACACCAACAACGAGGACAAGAAGGGGCCGGACCGTTACCTGAACCACGGCGACCAGGCCGACCCCTACGTCCGGTTTCTCGGTGGCGAGTTCATCAAGCACGGCGCCCAGCAGGTCGCGAAGAACAAGGTAACCGATTCGAAGTTTCCGGGCTTTGAAAATGTGGGAACCGAGTTCGCATTCCAGGAGGAGTGGTATTCGCTCAAGGATTTCACGCCGGACATCCACGTGCTCACGGTGATTGACGCGCCTTCCATGAACGGCGTCGAGTATCAGCGCCCGCCTTATCCCACCACCTGGGCGCGCAGGGAAGGCAAGGGTCGCGTCTGGTTTACCGCCATGGGCCATCGTGAAGACGTGTGGACCAATCCCATCTTCCAGGAAATCCTCGTCGGCGGAATCATATGGACGCTCGGCGAAGCGAGCGCCGAGGTGCCCGCCAATCTCAAGGAAGCCGCTCCGCACGCTTACACGAATCCGCCCTTCCCGGAGCCCAAACCTGCATCGGCGGCCCCAAAGGCGAATTGAAACCAGCATTCCTTTTCCGGCCGGTTTGTTATCCTGCGCCCATCCACGTATGGCCACTATTGCAATCCTCGGGACGATGGACACCAAAGGCGAAGAGCACGCTTTTGTCGCCAACCGAATCAAAGAACGCGGGCACCACGTGTTGATCATTGATGTTGGCGCGCTCGGGGAGCCGAAGCTCAAACCCGATGTCACGCGGCAGGAGATCGCCGCCGCGGCCGGGATGAATCTGGGCGCACTCGTCGCGCGACGGGATCGTGGCGAAACCGTGGCGGCGATGTCAAAAGGAGCGCCCCTGGTGCTCGGGCGGCTCGCCGCCGAAAAGAAAATCGACGGCGTCATTTCGCTCGGCGGCGGCGGTGGCACGGCGATCGGCACGGCGGCGATGCGGGCTCTGCCTATAGGATTTCCCAAGGTGATGGTCTCCACGCTGGCCAGCGGAAATACCGCCCAGTACGTCGGAGTGAAAGACATCGTGATGTTTCCAAGTATCGTGGACGTAGCCGGGATCAACCGTATTTCGCGCGAAATTCTCACGCGCGCGGCTGGCGCGATTTGCGGGATGGTGGAGATTGGATTTCAAGTTTCAACTGGCGCTGGCGAAGGCACGCCGAAGCCCGAATCAGACAAGCCCATCATCGTGGCGAGCATGTTCGGCAATACGACCGAGTGCGTGCAAGGGGCGAAAAAAATCCTCGAAGAGGCCGGGTACGAAGTTCTGGTTTTTCACGCGACGGGGGTCGGCGGGCGGACGATGGAATCGCTCATCGAAGCGGGCATGGTCGCCGGGGTGCTGGACGTGACGACGACCGAGTGGGCGGACGAAGTAGTGGGCGGTTTTCTCAGCGCCGGGCCGACCCGGCTCGAGGCCGCCGCAAAACGCGGTGTTCCGGCGGTGATAGCGCCCGGCTGCCTCGACATGGTGAACTTTCACGGCCCGGAGACGGTGCCGCCGAAATTCAGCGGCCGGAATTTTTACCAGCACAACCCCCAGGTCACGCTCATGCGCACGACGCCGGAGGAATGCGCTCAGATCGGCAGAATCATCGCCGAAAAACTGAACCTGTCGCGAGCAGGGGTCACCGTGTTGATTCCCCGGAGGGCCATCAGTGTGATCAGCGGGCCCGGCCAGAAATTCCACGACCCGGCGGCGGACCAGGCGCTGTTCGACGCCCTCACCACGAATTTGAGGAAGGACATCGCGGTGATCGAAATGGATTGCGCGATCAACGACGTCGCGTTTGCCGAGGCTTGCGCCCGGGCGCTGCTGGGGCATTTGGCGGCGCGGCCCTGACCGGTATCGCCGCGGGGTTGGTATAAGACCACTGGACCTCTGACTGATTTTGACACTTTGGATGGAAACTGCTATAAGACCTACCGAACCAAGTGAACAAGCGGCCAAAGAAAGCCCCGGCATTCCATCGAAGCGTCGTCCCGGTGGTCATCGTGCTGAGCGCTCTTTTTTACACCAAGCTGTCCTTTGCGGAGGCGTGTTCCACCCCTGCTTTCATGCCAGTCCGTACCTCCGAAGTGGAATCGAACGCTTATTCGGTGGCTACGGGCGACTTCAACGGAGATGGCCACCTCGATCTCGTTACCGGGGCCTATAACAGCAGCAACGTTTCCGTGCTGCTAAACAACGGCGACGCCACGTTCCGGAGCGCAGTCCAATATCCCACAGGCGCGAATCCGGTTTCGGTGGCTGTGGCCGACTTCAATGGGGACGGCAAGGCTGACATCGCGGTGGCCGTTCAAGGAATGTATAACTCGCAACGGGCGACCTACACAAACAGCACCGTGTCGGTTCTTTTGGGAAACGGCGACGGGACCTTCCAGCCTGCAATCAACTATTCTGCGGGAGGAGTGGGTTCCCACTCCCTGGCAGTGGCGGATTTCAACGGCGACGGACGGCTCGATTTGGCTGTAGCCAACCAGGGCTCTTGGCCTGATTACGTTGATGGCGGCGTCTCAGTTCTTTTGAACAGCGGCGATGGCAAGTTCCAGACAACCACAAACTATGGCGCTGGAATGTGGGCCGAGTCGGTGGTCGTTGGCGACTTTAATCGGGATGGCAAGCTCGATCTTGCCGCAGCCCATTCTGATCTCAATCAGGGTGGTATCGCAGTGTTCGTCGGCAACGGCGATGGTAGTTTCCAACTGGCCACAAACGTTGTGGTCGCGAACAGTTACTCCTTCGCATTGTCCGCGGCGACGGGCGACTTCAATAACGATGGCAACCCGGACCTGCTTCTCGGCAACGGCTCCTCCGTCGCCGTGTTATTGGGTCAAGGGGACGGGAGCTTCCAATTCTCCACCAACTACTCGGGCGGGCGGTTTAATCCGGTTTCTGTCGCGGTGAGCGACTTCAACGGCGACGGCAAGGCTGATTTTGCCGTGGCGAATCATGAGTACGGCATGGTATCGGTGTTCCTAGGCAATGGGGATGGCACTTTTCAGAGCCCTGGCGACTTTAGCGCCGGACGGCAACCGCAATCCTTAGCTTCGGCCGATTTGAATGGGGATGGCATAGCGGATTTGGCTGTGGCGAACTACGGTTCGAACACCGTAAAACTGCTGTTCGGCAAGGGAGACGGCAAGTTCCAAGACCTCAACTACCACTTGGGGGAAACTTGGGCCGTGGCGATTGCCGATTTTGACGGGGACGACAAGGTCGATTTGGCTGCGGCCGCCCGCGGCGTCCCTTTATTGCTGGGTGTCGGTGACGGCGCCTTCGTGGTCGCGCCGAATAACCGGGCGGGTGTTGCTTCTCGCGCTGTAGCCGTCGGCGATTTCAACGGAGATGGAAAGCCGGACATGGCCGTGGCGAATGACTCGAGTCGCACAGTTTCGGTCTTCCTGGGCAACGGCGATGGCACCTTCAAGGCGCCGCTCACCGCCGATGTGGGATCGCTTCCTGAATTCCTGGCGGCAGGCGATTTTAACAGCGACGGTAAGCTCGATCTGGCCGTTGCCATCTACGCCTTAAACAGCGTCTCGGTGTTGTTGGGAAACGGCGACGGAACCTTTGAGCCAGCCGTCAGCTTTCGCGTGGGATTGAGCCCCGTGTGTATCGCAACAGGCGAGTTCAATGGCGACGGTAAACCCGACCTCGCGGTTGCCAACCTGAATTCCTCCAACGTCTCTGTTCTGTTGGGTAACGGCGATGGCACCTTCGGCGCGCCGCTTAACTTAAGCGTGGGACCGGTTCCTGAATTTGTTGCGGCAGGCGACTTCAACAACGACGGCAAGGCCGATCTGGCTCTGGCCGAAGAAGGCTCAAATAGCGTCTCAGTGCTGTTGGGGAACGGAGACGGGACTTTCCAGCCAGCCGTCCGCTACCGAGCAGGATCGGGCCCGGTGTGTGTCGCCACGGGCGATTTCAACGGCGATGGCAAATCGGACCTGGCTGTGGCCAACTATAGCGACGGCACAATCGCTGTGCTCTTGAACAATGGCGACGGCACTTTTCAAGGCGGCGTCGAGGTCCGAGTTGGTACCAGCCCGAATTCCGTAGCAGTGGGAGACTTCAACCGGGACGGAAAACCCGACCTGGCAGTGGCCTTCTCTATCGGCGGTGTTTCGGTATTGCTCAACTCTTGTGTCTCCGCAGGTCCCGATCTTGCTGTGGCGCGCAGCAATTCTGTTCTCACCATTTCCTGGCCGTTGTCGTCCACCCGGTTTGTTCTTGAATCCGTCACCAGCCTGAACTCGACGAATTGGAAGTCTGCATCTGAAGCGCAGACGACCAACCAAAGCCGCTTGGAGGTTACCGCGCCGCTCGACCGAGTGGAACGCTACTTCCGCTTGCGCAAGCCGTAGTGAGCGCGGGACGCCGGGCGGGGCAGATCATGACCCGAAAATGGCGTGAGCCGCGGTGATGCGTAGTCACCGCCACTTGATCGCGCTGAGTGCTTGCTTGCGCACCGGAATCTTTTTGAACTTCCGGGTCAGTTGGGTGAGCGATTCCTCGACGCCAAGTCGCTCGAGGCTCGAGGCGCCGACGAATCCGACCGCGTCCGTGTGCTCGTTGATGTAGGCGGCCTCTTCCGGTGTGGCAATCGGGCCGCCGTGCGCGAGGAAGATGATATCTTTGCGGACCTTGCGCGCGCTGGCGATGATCCGTTGGGTGCGCCGGACCGCTTCGTCCATGGTAACCACGGCGCCTCTGACGCCGACGCTGCCGCCGACGGTCGTGCCCACGTGGGCGATGATAGCATCGGCGCCGGATTGGGCCATCGCCTTGGCTTCGTCCGGCGTGGCGACATAGACGATCGAGAAAAGGTCCATTTTGCGTGCGAGCGCGACCATTTCGAATTCCTTTTTCACGCTCATGCCGGTTTCTTCGAGGACCTGCCGAAACGTACCGTCCACAATGCAGTGAGTGGGGAAATTGTTTACGCCGGAAAAGCCCATCGCCTTCACCTGCAGCAACCAGTGCCACATGCGCCGGCGCGGGTCGGTGGCGTGGACGCCGCAGATGATCGGGATTTCCTCGACAATGGGGAGCACTTCGAACTCGCCGATTTCCATCGCCACGGCGTTGGCGTCGCCGTAGGCCATCAGGCCGCAGGTCGAGCCATGGCCGGCCATGCGAAAGCGGCCGGAGTTGTAGATGATGATGAGATCGGCGCCGCCGCGCTCGATGAATTTGGCGCTGATGCCCGTGCCGGCTCCGGCGGCGATGACAGGCTGGCCTTTCCTGAGCGTTGCCCGGAGGCGTTCGACCACTTCTTTGCGACGGTACGGGTTTCCTTTTCCGGTCCAGGGATTGGGCATGGCGGGTTTCCTGTTTAGTGTGCGACCAACCAGATTGCGAGACGCGAATTTGCGGTGTTCGTGCGGGAAAATCAACCCAATGTTCAGGATTGACCGGGGCTCGTTTTGGAGTAGCGTGCCTCAAACGCCTCAGTTTAACCAAAGCAACAGAAAGTTTTTATGGAACAAAACAAACAATCTTTGGCCGGCGCGGAGACCCGCCGGGATTTCATCAAAAAGGCCGCGGCGACGGCAGCGGTGGTTGCCGCCACCAATCCGTTCAAAACACCGGTTTACGGTCAAAGCTCGGCGCCCTCTGCCGGACGGGTTATCGGAGCCAACGACCGGATAGCCGTCGGCTACATCGGGATCGGCGGCTGGCCGTCTGATTGTCCGGGCATGGGGCTTGCCCACGTCGAGAGCCAGAAGAGCCACGCAGCGGAAAACAACATCGTCCAGGCGGCGGTTTGCGACCTTTACAAAACGCGCAACGAGCATGCCAAGGAGAAAATCGGCACCAGCGAAGTGGCCACCATTGACGATTACCGAAAGCTGCTCGAGCGAAAGGATATTGACGCGGTGGTCATCGCGACGCACGACCCGTGGCACGCCAAGTGCGCCATCGAGGCCATGGAATCCGGCAAACACGTCTATTGCGAGAAGCCGATGACGCGGTACCTGGGAGAAGCGTTCGAGATTTACGATGCCGTGAAACGCACCGGCAAAATTTTCCAGGTCGGCTCGCAGGGCTGCTCGGCGGCGGCCTGGCACAAGGCGGCGGATCTGATTCGGGCCGGGAAAATCGGGAAACTGGTCTGGGCACAGGGCTACTACTGCCGCAATAATCCCAAGGGCGAATGGAATTACAGGATTGATCCCGGCGCGACGCCCGAAACGGTCAATTGGAAAATGTGGCTCGGGCCGGTGCACAAAAAAGTGGATTTTAACGCCGATCACTTCTTCCGCTGGCGCAAGTTCTATCCCTATTGCGCCGGTTTGCTGGGCGATCTGGTGCCGCATCGGCTGCTGCCCTTGATGCTGGCGACGGGCAATCCGGAGTTTCCCAAGCGCGTCGTCTGCATCGGCACCAATCCCGTGGACACCGACCGCAACACGCCGGGCGCCCTCGAACGCGACGTGCCCGAGCACGTCAATCTGCTGGTCGAGTTCCCAGGCGGAGTAACGCTGTCGATCGCCTCGAGCACCGTCAATGCCACCAGCCCCGGCTTCGTCATCTACGGGCATCAGGCCACGCTCAACATCGGCGACCAGGGCAACCGGTTGCAGTTGGTCCCGGAACGGCCATTCGCCGAAGAGATCGACCCGATCACAATGGACGGGCTCGAGCCGCACGAAGATGTCGGCGTGCACGAGAAGAACTGGTTCGACAGTATCCGCGCCAACAAGCAGCCCAACGCCAACATCGAGCTGGCTGTCCGGGCCCAGACCGTCATCAGCCTGGCGGAAATGTCGCAACGCCTGAACATGACGTGCCTGTTTGATGAGAAAAGCCGCAAGGTCAAGGACGGGAGTGGCAAGGAAATCAAGGCGATCACCTACGGCACTTTGGAATTGTCGTAGGAGACATTATCAATGTCTGCCGCCGCTTCAACAGCGGGTATCTGTTTAGCCCCTCGGTGGTATTTTGTAGCGCAGACTGTCAGTCTGCTGTATCGCAGGATGCCATCCTGCAGGACTGCGCCCTGGCCCGGACGCTGGAACACCGCCAAAGGCCTGCCCATTTGCAATCGGCGATACGGCAGATTAGCAATCTGCGCTACGCTAAACAGATACCAACAACAGCCGCGGCGACAGGGTTTGGCGGCGCGTTTCAGTGGCCTTTCGCCCGTAGTAGCGTCCGACGTAGGCAAAGCAATTCACACGCCGCTCAATGCGAAACCGTCAATGGCGGTAAAAACAAGAGAGCGAGACCTGGCCA
>Ga0066709_100001021_pt1 | contig 17388 bp, 22 predicted proteins | sample GraSoiAngelo_158_FD_79665 | JGI IMG/M metagenome (GOLD analysis project Ga0066709, IMG submission 79665) | Grasslands soil microbial communities from the Angelo Coastal Reserve, California, USA - 14_1009_16_30cm | ecosystem: Environmental > Terrestrial > Soil > Grasslands | place: USA...
CAGAGGGGCCTCCTCGAATCGGAGAGTGATGTGGGAACATCGACTCTTTTGATCCGTGGATTCGCCCCTCTGATGCATTTCGGCCACTCGTTCGCGCCCTCAGTTATTTCGGATTGGGGTTAGCAGCGAAGAGTCGTCTACCGGCGATCTATGGAACAAGAGACTGGGCGGACATCGGGGGTCTCATATCGTATGGGGCGGACCGCATCGATATGTATCGGCGTGCCGCTACTTATGTGGACAAGATCCTGAAAGGCGCCAAGCCTGCGGACCTGCCCGTCGAGCAGCCGACGAAGTTCGAGCTGGTCATCAACCTCAAGACCGCGAAGGCGCTCAGGCTGACGATCCCGCAGACGATCCTCCTCCAGGCGGATCAGGTGATCGAATAGCGCGTGCTGGCCCGCGCGCCCGGCCAACGTCGATCGCTGAGGTAGCACACCGCGCGCCCCGGTGCTCGTCCGGGCCGGGGCGCTGGCGCGCTTGGTGGCGTTCGGCTAGACTCCCCCGCAGCTATGCGGCTGATACGCTCGCGGCGATGCTTCGGTCCACACCCCAGTCCCGGTACAACCGTGCTCGTACCAGTGACGCCGGATCGAGACTCCAACCAACTACTCACGGAAGGAGACATGCGATGCGGAAGATGCGATTCACACTGCTGTCCGCCATGGCCCTGGCTGTCCTGTTCACCCTGACGATCGAGGCGTTGGCGTCCGAGCAGGGCAATCGGCTCGACGGGGTCTGGAATGTCCAGGTGACGATTCTCAGCGCATGTGGGCCGACGGGCGTTCCGGTAGGGGGACTTCCAAGCATCATCATGTTCACCCGCGACGGCAAGGTGATCGAGACCCCGGGCACTCCGCTGGTCGGGCCTCCGGTGGTCCTGCGCGTGAGTCCGGGTCTGGGCACGTGGCAGCATCAGCAAGGGCAGCAATACAGCGCCGCCTTCACCTTCTTCCGCATCAACGTCCCAGCCAACACGTTCGTCGGGACCCATACGATCACCGAGGACATCGAGGTCAGCAACCACGGTGACGAGTTCACTGCGACCGGGACCTCTGAGGTCCTCGACACCGCCCGCAATGTGATCCAGAGCGGCTGCAACATCCTCACAGGCACTCGCATCGACTAGCAAGCTCGCGGAGGCAGAGGCCTCGGCCAGCAGCACGTCGCCCGCTGAGGTATCCCGCGCCCGGGTGCTCGTCCAGGCCGGGGCGCTGGTGCGCGTCGTGGCCTTCGGCTAGACTCCCTGGCAGCATGCGGCTGATCGGGCTCGCGGTCGTTCTCAAACTCAGCCTCGTTGTTGCGCCGCTGGCCGCTGAGGGGCAGCCGGCGAAAGCCGCTCGGATAGGCTATCTATCTCCGCTCTCGGCCTCGGCTGATTCGACCCACATCGAGGCCTTCCGCCAAGGCCTGCGCGACCTCGGCTACGTCGAGGGGCGGAACGCTGTGATCGAGGCCCGATATGCGGACGGCAAATTTGCAAGACTTCCCGATCTCGCCGCGGAAATCGTTCGGCTCAAAGTCGACGTGATTGTCGCCGCGCCGACCCCAGCGATACGAGCCGCCCAGCAAGCAACTCGGACGATCCCCATCGTCATGGCCTTCAGTGGTGATCCTGTCGGCGAAGGCTTCGTCGCTGGACTGGCGCGGCCGGGAGGGAATATCACCGGGCTTTCGGCCACGGTGGCCGAGATGGCGGCAAAGAGGGTGGAATTTCTCAAGGCGATTGTCCCGAAGATGTCCCGCGTCGCGTTCCTATCCAATGCGGCGACCGTCAGGCAAGCGGTGAGTGGGACAGAGGCCGCGGGCCAGACGCTGGGAGTGCAGGTCAGTACGGTGTTGGTGCGCAACCCCAGCGAGTTGGACGATGCCTTCTCGACCCTGAAGAATGCGCGCGTGGGCGGTCTCATCGTCGATCTCACGCTCCAGGAGCACTCGCGGCAGATTGTGGACCTGGCGCTCAAGAGTCGGCTGCCGACCGTGTCGGGACCGCGGGAGTTCGTCGAGGCTGGTGGCCTCATGGCCTATGGGCCGCACTTTTCCGACCTCTTTCGCCGCGCGGCCACGTATGTCGACAAAATCCTCAAAGGCGCCAAGCCTGCCGATCTTCCCGTCGAGCAACCCACGAAGTTCGAGCTGGTGATCAACCTCAGGACGGCGAAGGCGCTCGGGCTCACCATTCCTCAGTCGCTGCTGGTGCGCGCGGACGAGGTTATCCAGTGATCGCGCGACGGGTCTTCATCGCCGGAGTCCTGGCGACCGTTTCTACGCCGCTCGGTCGCTGCATTCACGACTCGCAGGGCTCGTGAGGAGTCCTCAACGTCCACCGTAGGTGGCGTGTCTTTCGCGGTTCTGATCGCCGTCGTTGCGAGTGGCTGTGCCAATCACTCCATTAACGAGGTCCGTCGACCAGCCACACGACCTGAGCTGCTGAGAGTGCAGGCCGAATTTCGCGCTGCGTCACGATCCGATCGCCTGCGAGGGGGCCTCGCTCAAGTATCCCCGCCCGTGCCGCTTCTCGAACGAAGCGAGCCGACTCCTAAGACGCCCACGCCAGCGCGCCCGCCTGAACCGGCCCGTACGCATGAACGGACGCAACCTCAAGAGCCGCCGCGCCCTTCGGAAGCCGCGCCGGGTACGGACGAACCTGACCCACGCGCCGTCATCGACTGGCTTCTGAAGCGCGATAGACGATAGCGTCCGTTAGACTCTCCCGAGTCGCTCGTGATCAGAGCGGACGAGGTACTTCATGTCCGTATCTTCCAGGAATGCGGGGTCCACGACGCGACTGCACCGAGGATCGAAACCGCCCTCATCCCGGTCGGGAACCCTCGCAAGCGGGGGGCACTGACTCCAAACTGATCTGGCCGGTCAGAGACTCTCCAGGCGATTTCTTGCCGGCGGCGCATAAGTTACTGGATCTTCTGGAAATTCGATTCCGGTATCAGATTTGCGATGAAGTCCGGCCGTGGAGAGCTCTGGTGAGGTAACACCTGCTCTGCGACCTCGCGGTGCCGGACGGCCGTCGACCGTGGTGCCGTACGCGCCTGAGGTCGCGCGGTGGCTGCGCGAGGATCCGGACCTCCCAGGCGTCGAACTCCTGCGGCGCGTCCGGCTCGCGGGCTATCGCGGCGGCAAGAGCGCGCTCTACGAGCTCGTGAGGCGGATGAGGCATCTAGTCAACCAGTCCAGACCTTCCTTGCAGAACTGACCGGAGCTGTCGAGAGTTCGCGAAAGGGGCCTCAGGTGCGTAGCCAGCGCGTTCTCATTCTTGCCGAACGGGCGAGAGTGGAGTCCTCTCGAGGTTCTTCGGACTGTTCGAGCACGGTCGCGCCTACGAAGTGCTCGCCGCCGAGAACCGTCGGGAAGTCGTGTCAGCCATGAAGCGGGGACGCCCCGATCTCATCGTGCTCGATCCCCAGATGAAAGAGCTCGACGGGCTCCAGCTTCTCAAGCAGCTTCGCGTGATCGACCAGGCCACCCCGGTCATCATCGTGGCAGGAACGCAGAAGACCCAGGAAGCCGTCGAGGTGCTGAAGGTCGGAGTCTTCGCGTACGTGCCCAAACCCTGCGACTTCATGCGGTTCGAACATCTCGTTGCGCTCGCGCTCCCGTCCGGGCGCCCGAGCACGGGTGACGAAGCGCCGGCCGGCCCATGAGGCTTCTTGGAAAGAGGTCGGGGGCAAGGGATCGAAAACCGCCAGACCACAGGAGACCACAATGAGCGCGACGTGCCAGAAGCTGGAGGTCAAGGACATTGGCGACCTGGAGAAGCTGGTCGCCGAGAACATCGAGGGTATCGAGTCCGGACTGCAGGTCATCGACTCGCGGGTTCTGCTCGGGCACGCGGTGATCGACCTCATCGGGCTCGACGCGAAGGGAGCGCTCGTCCTCATTGCGCTCGACTTCACCGCGAGTGAGGGGCTCCTGCTTCGCGTCATGGATGCGCATTCCTGGTGTCTCGAGTACCTGGACACGGTTCGGCGGCTGTACCCGATGGCGCAGGTCTCCTTGAGCCAGCCGCCGCGGGCCCTCTTCATCCTCGGGCAACGGCCGACCGACGCGTTCGTGCGGCGGATCAAGCAGCTCAGCGTCCTCGAGGTCGACTGCGTCAAGTTCTGCTACCTCGACGTGAACGGCGCCTCGGCGCTCTACTTCGACCTCGTCGAGCGGCTGCAGCGAGCGCCCGACCCCAAGTTGGAGGCCTCCTAACCTCGCGTCCGCTGCCCCCACCACTCCACCGGTGGCGCGAAGTGGTCGAGCGCCGGGTACGGCGGGTACTGTGTTACGGACCCTTCGCCGGCGGCGGGCCGTCAACGCGGACCTCTATCGGTTCGTCCGCGGCTTTCGTTCCAGCACGGATCGCAGCCTCACAACAGGATGCAGTTGATGAATGCCGAGTAGTCTATGCTCGACCCACGCGGCCAGCTCCTGCGAAGCAGCACTCGGATTCGCTGGGCTCCCTCGCCCGTCCTACGACCGCTCCCTCTGGGCGCTGCGGACCTGGCTCGACTCCTGGTCCGGCATCGGTCACGTTGTCGTGGGATGGCTCGCCAGGGCTACGATCTCCAGCTCACGCGGTACGACGAGAAGGGCTGGCGGGCGACGTTCTACACGACTGGGATGGAGCACTCGCCGACCAGCGCGACCGGCACCGGCTGGGAGCGCACGCCGTGGCACGCGACGCAGCGGGCGGCGTCCATGCCCGCCTCCACCGGCGAAGAGGAGGCGCCTTCCGCGACCGCGGGGTTCGCCTACGCCATCGGCGCCACCCCTCGCGGCAGCTCGAAGAGTCCCTTGGGCAGCGACGCCAGGTAGCGCTTCACCTCCTGGACCGGCAGGACGTCGGCATACTTGGCCTGCATGTCGCAGAGGTTGATGGCGTGACTGGCCTGGGAGCGGTCGAAGCACGCCTCCTCAACGACGGTTACGCGGAAGTTGTTGCTGAAGGCGTCGAGCACCGTGGCGCGAACGCACCCGCTGGTGGTCGTCCCCGTCACGATCACGCTGTCGCAGCCGAAGAGGACGAGATAGCTCAGCAGATTGGTGCCGAAGAAGCCGCTCGGCTTCTGCTTGAGGACGACGATGTCGTGGGGCTCTGGCGCGATCTCGTCGACGATCTCGTTGCCGTCGCGCCCGGTGTGCCCGACGAGGGGCTTTTCCTCCGTGCGGTTGTTCTTCCAGGACCAGCTGCCGGAGTCCCAGTTGTCGGCCCGGCGCACCCCGGTGGTGTAGATGACGGGTATCCCCTGGGCGTGGGCGACGTCGATCAGCTCCCGGATGCGCGCCACGCCGTCCCAGGCCTCGGCGCCGCACGAGTTGCGCCAGCGCTTGATCGACTCCAGAATCGGCTCCCGGCGGTCGCCGCAGAAGCTGTAGTTCACGTCGATGACGAGCAGGGCCGGCCGCTGGCCGAACCCCGCCCGGGCGCCGTATCCGGCCGCGGCTAACACCGCCTTGTCACGCTCGGTCAGGAACTGATTCCAGATGGGCTCGGCCATGATGGGCCTCCTTGGGGCGTCTCGGTCGCCGGGTCATTCTACGTCGAAACGCCACCGCTGCGGCCGAGCTGGTGTTCCCGGTCTGGCACCTCGCGCCTGATGGGCTGCTGGCGTGGACGCAGGTGGTCGAGCGCGGCTACGAGGGCCTGGGAAGAGGTCAGCGCGTACGAAGCACAAGGACTGGACGGTCGAGGAGGACCGCTGGCAGCGGACGATCAGCGTGGGCGCCGCCGCGCAGGCGGCGTACTTCTGGCCGCTTCGCCCTCGACACCGGCTGCGAATCTCGACGCGTTCCGCGAGGGCCTCAGGGAGCTCGGCCACGTCGAAGGGCAAACCTATGTCGTCGAACCGCGCTGGAGTGATGGAGAGGCAGGCCGCTGGCCAGCGCTCGTTTCGGATCTGATCCGGCTTGCTGTGGACATCATTGTCGTCCCGACAACTGGTGCTGCGCTGGCTGCACAGAAGGCCACGCGCACGATCCCGATCGTTTCGACGACCGCTGGCGCCCTCGTCGAGGCAGGCGTCGTCGCGAGCCTCGCGCGTCCAGGCGGCAATGTCACGGGCCTCACGAACAGTCAGGTCGATCTCTCCGCCAAGCGTCTCGAGCTGATCAAGGAGACGGTCCCGATGCTCTCTCGCGTGGCTGCGCTGTCATCCCCTTTTATTCCGCCCGCGCTGGGCGAGATCTTTGTGAGGCAGACTGAGACGGCCCGCACCCTTGGCCTTCGCCTGGACCTCTACCGGGTCGAGCGGTCAGACGACCTTGCGGGCGCATTCCAAGCCGGGATCCGAGCCCGAGAAGGGGCGGCGATTGTTATCGCGAATCCCTTCTTCGGAGTTCACGCGACGCGCGTTGGAAAGTTGGCTCTCCAGCACAAGCTGCCGCTGATCACGGGGGATCCCGGCATCGTGGAAGCTGGCGGCCTCATATATTACAGCGTTGGCCAGGCGGATGCGTGGCGCCGCTCTGCGACGTACGTCGACCGCGTCCTCAAGGGCGCCAAACCCTCGGATCTGCCCGTCGAGCAGCCGACCAAGTTCGAGTTGGTCATCAACATGAAGACCGCCAAGGCGCTGGGCTTGACCATCCCGCCGACGCTTCTGCTCCGAGCGGATCAGGTGATCGAATAGCCGATGCCCGACCAACGCGGCCGACCCCAGCGATCAGCCGTCGTCTGCTAGACTCCCGCCAGCGTCCTCCACCGAGGTGCCTATACGCCGGATCGTCCTCGCTCTTGGCTTGACGCTTGCGTCGCTCGTCGCGCAGGCGCAGCAGCCGGGAAAGGTCGCTCGGATCGGGATACTCACTGTCGGCGGGACGAGCTCTGACATGGTCGGCCCCCAGCCTCGCCGCCCTAGCACGAAGGCGTTCTTACGCGGATTGCATGAACTCGGCTACGTGTATGGAGAGCACTTCGTGACCGAAGCGCGCGCGGTCGACGAGAGGCTGGAGGGCTACCCTGCTCTAGCCACCGAGTTGGTGCGGCTCCAGCTGGATGTGATCGTGGCCGCAGGGCCAACGGTTCCAGCCCTCCAGAAGGCGACTGCGACCATCCCGATCGTCATGGCAGCTGCCGCCGACCCTGTGCGCGACGGATTCGTCCGGAGCCTCGGGCACCCAGGAGGAAACGTCACGGGGTTGAGTCTAGGGGGCGCAGAGCTAGGCCCAAAGCGACTTGATCTGCTCAAGGAGCTGGTTCCAACTGCGAAGTTGGTGGCTGTCATATGGGAACCGGGCGCGGCCCCGCGGGAGATCGACGCCGCTGCCCGAACGCGTGGCTGGAAGCTGCTGTCGCTCGAAGTGCGACGTCCTGACGAGATCGAGCGAGCCTTCAGGGCGGCGATTGACGCTCGCGCCGATGCTCTGCTCGTAGTCACTGGAGGGCTGCTCACCGCAGAAGCCCGGCGTATCGCGGAACTGGCCGCTAAGAGCCGGCTCCCTGCCATGTATCCCCTGCGGCTCCATGTCGAGGCCGGCGGGCTGATCTCGTATGGCACGGATATCGTCGAGGTCTGGCGGCGCGCGGCGTCCTTCGTCGGCAAAATCCTCAAGGGTGCCAAGCCCGCTGATCTCCCGGTGGAGCAGCCCACAAAGTTCGAGCTGGTGATCAACCTCAAGGCCGCGAAGGCACTCAAACTCACGATCCCGCAAACACTGCTCCTCCAGGCGGACCAACTGATCGAATAGCGCATGCTCGACCAACGCGGCCAGCTCCTGAGTGCGATTTGTAGATTCCCTGGCACTCCCTACCCTCATATGACCCCTCCCACGCCCGCTGTGGATGGACTGATGCATTTTCACCAAACGAGTCTAAGGAGATGAGGATGCATCGTGCACTACTTCTAGCTGCCGTGTTCGCACTGTCTCCGCTTGATGGAGTCGCCGGAGAGAAGCAGATCGTTGACGTAAAGGAACTCGCGGGGAGTTGGCGGGGCTGGGTAAACGAAGTGCCGGGAGACGAATGGGCCACGATGAACGTCTCGCCCGACGGAAGCTACAAAGCTTCGACCATCAGTGGCTCGACCGTGGGTAAATTATATCTTCAAGCCGGAAAGCTACGGTATCGCTCGTCACGAACGACGCCTTTAGCCATGCCATCTGCCGAGGTGCTCGGGACCGCGAGCGTTTCCGAAGACAAAGGCAAGACCGTTCTCATGTTGATGCCTGATGACCCCAACTATTTGGGCAGGGCCGAATACGAACGGGTCAAGTAGAGAGACTTCCTGGGTTCGGGGCGCTTGTCAGTGTCTAATGCTTACGAGCGCGACGGGCACGGGATGGGAGCGCACGCCGTTGCGCGCGACGCAGCGGGCGGGGTGGGACGCATGAGCGGCTGAGGCAGCCGCCAGAAATCCTTCGTTCTTGCCCCATGCGCCTGACCGACAATCAGGGGGTCGTCAGAGGTTTGAGGGCTTGCGCTGATTTGCGCTGAACGCACCCCTCAGCGGCCGCGATTCCAGTCCCAGAGCGAGACTAGAGTCCGCCAGAGTCGTGATACGATCAGCGCGGTGCGCACGCCAAATCGTGCGGTTGCGTCCAAGTGCTCGGAAAGGCGAGGGACCGGCTCGTCGCCGGCCCCTGCCTACGAATCCGAAGGCCAGAGGTTCGAATCCTCTAGGGCGCACCACACTCAACCTCCGACGTGGGACCGACGGAAGGGAGGACCTCGTGACCTTCAAACGGTGTGTGTGCGTAGTGCTGCTGGCGGCGCTGGCCGCCGTGCTGGTGCAACCAGCCCGCGCCGAGGCGATGGAGCCGATGACGATCCTGCTGATCGCCGGCGTCGGGATCGCGGTCATCGCCGTCGTGGCCGTGCTCATCATCGCCAACGTGAGCGAGAAGCGGCCGCGGAGCAGTCAAGCCGTGGAGGCGTTGGCGGCGCCCCCGCTCGTGGCGTTCCACGCGTCGCCGGCCGAGAGCCCCTAAGCGACCCCCACTGAGGCGATGGACGCCGAAGGCTTCATGCGGGCGGCGCTCGCCGAAGCGCGCATGGGCCTCGCGGCCGGCGAGGTGCCGGTGGGTGCCGTCGTCGTGCTCGACGACGTGATCGTCGGGCAAGCCCACAACGCGCCGATCGGGCTCGGCGACCCGACGGCGCACGCCGAGATCCTGGCCCTGCGCGCGGCGGCGCAGAAGGCGGGCAACTACCGACTGCCGCGCGCAACCCTCTACGCGACGCTCGAGCCGTGCGCGATGTGTTGCGGCGCCGCCATCCAGGCCCGCCTGGCGCGTGTCGTCTACGGCGCGCCCGACTCGAAGGCCGGCGCCGTCGAGTCGCGGTACCGCCTGCTCGACGACGGGCGGCTGAACCATCGGGTCGAGACGCTGGGCGGCGTGCTCGCCGCCGAATGCGGTGCCCTGCTGAAGGAGTTCTTCGAGGGCAGGCGCGGCTGAGCCGCTAGAGTGCCGCCACCGCCGGGATGACCTTCGCCCCCATCAGCTCGATCGAGCGCATCGTCGTCGGATGGTCCAGGCGCGACTCCTGCGCTTCCAGGAGGAGGTGGCCGATGCCCAGCTCGCGCTGAACGTGCGCGAAGCGATCGATCACCTCGTCCGGCGTGCCGGCGACGATGAACTGTCCGTCCAGCAGCTCCTGGTAGCTCATCGTCGCCAGCGACCGCGGGCGCGCGCGTAGCGCGAACTGCACGCCCGCCCGCGAGCGCATCCCGACCGGCGCGAAGAACTCGGTGGGCGCCCTGAGCGTCGGCCCCATGCGCCACACGAAATGCCGCCCGGCCTCGAGCGCTTTCGCCTTGGTCTCCGCCGTGACGGCGCAGATGAGGAAGCCGAGGTTGTCGGGGGTCACTGACCGGCCGACCTCTGCGGCACCCTGTCGATAGTAGTCGAACAGCTCGCGCGCGATCTCGAACGGCACCAGGAACGGGACGTAGGTGTAGCCTCGGCGGCCGGCCCAGATGGCGGTCTCCGGACTGGCGGTGCCGGGGATCCAGATGGGCGGGTGCGGCTTCTGGAGCGGCAGGCACCACGGGTTCACATGGCGGAAGTGGTAGTGGCGCCCTTCCCAGCGGAAGGGCCCCGGCGCCGTCCAGCACTTGAGGATGAGGTCGTGGCACTCCTCGAAGCGCTCGCGGTTGTGGACGGGATTCGTGTTGGACCACCAGGTCTCCACGCCGACGCCGCGCACGAAGCCGGAGAGCACGCGGCCACCGGAGATGAGGTCCGCCATCGCGAGCTGCTCGGCCATCCGCACGGGGTTGTCCTCGATCGGCAGGATGTTGCCGAGCAGCAGGATCTTCGCCCGCCGCGTCGTACGCGCGAGCACCGCGGCGGTCATGTTCACGCCGACGTTCACGCACGAGGGCGTCGAGTGGTGCTCGTTGATCATGAGGCCGTCGAAGCCCGCTTGATCGGCGAACTCGTACTCGGTGAGGTAGCGCTGATAGTTCGCCGCGGCCTTCTCCCGGTCGAAGAACCGGTTTGGGAACTCGAGGCGGAGCGACGGGTACTTGTCGCCCTCCTCGTCGGGAAACTCGTGGTGCGGCATCTCGCTGAAGTAGTAGAGCTTCATCGCCGCGGGTTCCCTCCGAGGAAATCGAGTACCAGGCGCGCGAAGGCGTCGGGCTGCTCGATCGGTGGCAGGTGGCCGCACCGCTCGAGCACGGTGAGCTTCGCGTTGGGCAAGAGCCGGCGGTACTGCTCGCCGCACTCGACGGGCACGACGCGGTCCTCGCGCCCCCAGACGATCAGCGTCGGATTCGTCACCCGCGGCAGGAAGTTGGCCAGACGCGGGTTGTGCATGTAGGGCTTCCAGGTCAGGCGCGCCGCCATCTCCCGGTTGCGTGTGGCGATCTCGAGCTCCGCCGGCGTCGGGGCTCGGCCGTAGAGCTCGTCCCACTCCGGAACGGTCTTCGGATCGTGGACGGTCATGGTGAGGAGCTGTGGGGGCGAATAGTAGAAGACGTCGAGGATCTCGCCGGTCTCCGGCTTCAGACCGACCGGCGCCACGAGGACGAGCCGGTCGATCGAGCCCGGGCTCATCGTCGCCATCTCCGCGGCGGTCCACCCGCCGATCGAGTGGCCCAGCAGGTGCGGCCGCCCGAGCCGGGCGGCCTCGATGAACCAGAGATGGAACCGCGCGAGGTCGTCGATGCCGTCCATCCAGTCGGCGTCGCCCGAGCGCCCGAAGCCCGGGTGCGTGGGCGCCCACACCGTGAAGCGCTCCGCGACCTGCGCGAGCCACCGCGTCCAGCCGCGGTTGCCGCCGGCGCCGTGGAGCACCAGCAAGGGGTCGCCCTGGCCACCGATCCAGGTGTGCACGCCGACGCCGCCGACCGAGATCGTCTCCTCCCGAGGTCGCATGCGCCGTATTATGCTCCAGCCGTAGTGCGCGCCGCAGGCCGTCGCGGGGCTCGGGGCCCGCCGGGCGAGGCGCGGCTATAGAGTATGGAAAAGACGCCCCTCGCCGTACAGCTCGGAGAGTTCGTCGCCCGGCTCCGCGTCGAGGAGCTTCCGGCCGCCGTCGTCGACAAGGCGAAGGCGTGCGTGAACCACGCCGTCACCGTCGGTATGGCGGGCGCGGCGAGCCCGCGCGCGCTCGCGGCCCAGCGCGCCGTGCTCGAGCACGAGCGCCTCGGCGCGCGCCGGGTCGGGGCCGGGCAGGGCGCCACGTTGTGGGTGGACGGCACGCGCGTGACGCGCGCGGGCGCCGCCTTCGCCAACGGTGTGGCGGTGGCGGTGAACAACCAGTGCGACTCGTATCGCATGCTCACGCATCCCGGCGTCCTCATCGTTCCGGCCGGTCTGGCGACCGCCGAAGGGGAAGGGAAGACGGGCCGCGAGCTGTTGACGGCCCTCGTCGCCGGCTACGAGGTGCAGTGCCGATGTGCGCGCGATTTCATTCCCTCGACTCCGGCGCACGGCTTTCGCGCGAGCCCGGTCTACGGCATTCTCGGCTGCGCGGCGACGACGGCGAGGCTGCTCGGCCTCGACGCGCGCGGAATCACCAACGCGATCGCCCTTGCGGCGAGCTTCGCGGGGAGCCTGATCGAGGGCCAGCGCACCGGCGCGCGCGACGCCGACTTCGCCGAGGCCCAGGCGGCGCGAAGTGGGATGTGGGCAGCCAGCCTCGCGGCCCAGGGCTTTCAGGGCGCGCCGACCGCGCTGGAGGGCGAGGGCGGGTTCTACTACGCGTTCACGGGGAGTAGCAAAGGCGATCTGGCCTATACCTTCACCGGACCACCCAAGGCCGATCTCGACGACGTCGTCGCGGACCTCGGCCAGCGCTGGGAAGTCCTCGACGTCAAGTTCAAGGTCTATCCGACGCCGGGCTTCAATCAGCCGGTCGTCTGGCTGGCGAGCGAGATGGTGGCGCGACACAAGCTCGCGCCCGACGAGATCGAGCACATCACGCTCGAGATGAATTACCTCGAGACGCTCTACCCGACGCCCAGATTTCCGCGGCCGCCGGCGGCCGACGGCAGCGGCTTCGGTCGCACCGCGTACATGCTGGCCTACACGCTGATCGCCGGCGACTATCCCGTGCTGGAGCGCAACGTGGAAGATCCGCGTGACGCGGGCGCCGCCGCGGGCGAGGCACTGGCGGCGCGTGTGGCCGCGCTCCAGCGACGCGTCGAGATTCTCGGTGTGGTCGGCCGCGAGTGCTTTGCGCCCCGCTTGACTGTCACCATGCGGGCCGGCCGGCGCGTCACCGGAGAATACGACGGTCGCGAGCTGATGTGGGACTTCAGGCGGGACGCGGAAGTCCTCCGGCGCTTCGTACCCGGCCTGCCGATCACGCCGGAGCAGTACGATCGCTTCGTGGCCGCGGTCGCCGGCCTGGACAAGGCGACGTCTGTCGACGAGGTGGCCCGGCTCACGCTGCCGAAATAGCTCGCGCGCCGACGGAGGGCGTCAGGCGCGCGCGCCGTCCGCTACGGCTATCTGAGAATCGCGTCAGCCATGCGCGACATCTCCGCGCCCATCTCCGCCTCGGTCTTCACCACCGGTGGTCGCACGATGACGCGGAGAGCGCCGGCGTCGTGGAAGCGCTGGAGAAGGTCGCGGTCGGCGGGCTGGCCGTGGACAGAGATGGTGATCTTCGACGGATCGCGCCCCGCATCCTTGGCCATCCGGTCGAGCGTGGCGCGGCTCTCGCGGAGCTTGTCCGGCGTGATGCGATTCGGCAGCCAGCCGTCGCCCCAGGCCACGACCCGCTGCAGGACGTTCTTCGCGCCGCCGCCGAGGAGCACCGGCGGGTGCGGCTTCTGCGCCGGCTTGGGGAAGGACTTCACGGGCGGGAAGTCGTAGTACTTGCCGTGGAACTCGGCCGCGGGCTTCGTCCAGAGCTCTTTCATGGCCAGGATCGACTCGCGCGCCTGCGTCCAGCGATGGTCGAAATCGCCGCCCATGATCTGGGTCTCTTCCCTGAGCCACCCCGTGCCGATGCCGAACAGGAACCGCCCGCCACTGAAGAGATCGAGGGTCGAGATCTCCTTGGCGAGCAGCAACGGGTGGCGCTCGGGGACGAGCACGATGCCGGTCCCGAGCTTGATCCTCGTCGTGGCGCCCGAGGCGCGCGCCAGCGCGACGAACGGATCGACGAAGTGCGAGTAGCTCTCGGGGATGACGCCGTCCTCGGAGCCCGGGAAGCGGCTTGTCGAGTGCACGGGGATGAAGGGATGCTCCGCGCACCAGAAGGACTCGAACCCGAGCTCCTCGGCCTTCCTGGCCATGAACGCGACGTCGACGTGATACGCGGGCAGTGGAACGGAGATACCGATGTTCATCGCGACGGCTCCTTGTGTGGGCCCGGCGAAATTTGGCTCACCGAAGCACCTGGCGCAGGGACGCGGCGACGTGAGAGATGGCGCGGTTGCCGGTGTCGATGAGCCGCCCCATGGGCACGAAGCCGTGGATCATGCCGCCGTAGCAAACGTAGTCGACCCGCACGCCAGCCTCCGTGAGTCGCGCCGCGTAGGCCGCGCCCTCGTCGCGCAGCGGATCGAACCCCGCGGTGACGACGAGCGCCGGCGGGAGCCCCGCCAGCGACTTCGCGCGGATCGGCGAGGCACGCCAGTCCTCGGCGTCGCCGGCCGACTTCAGGTAGTGGTTCTTGAACCAGCGCATGCTATCGCGTGTGAGCATATAGCCCTCGGCGAAGTCGTTGTACGACTTCGACTCGCTGCTGAGGTCGGTGACCGGATACACGAGGACCTGGAGCGCGATGGCCGGCCCATCGGCCGCGTCACGCGCCAGCAGCGCGACGACGGCGGCGAGGTTGCCGCCCGCGCTATCACCGGCGACTGCGATGCGCCGGCCGTCGACGCCGAGCTCGCTGGCGTGCGAGACGACCCAGCGCGTCGCCGCCCAGGCATCGTCCACTGCCGCCGGGAACTTGTGCTCGGGCGCCAGGCGATAGTCGACCGCGACGACCGTGATCCCCGCCTCCGCCGTGACCTGCCGGCACTGCACGTCGTGCGTGTCGAGGTCGCCGATGACCCAGCCGCCGCCGTGGAAATAGACGAGCGCCGGAAGCGACGCGCCGCTCGCGACACCGGCAGGCCGATAGACGCGCAATGGGATCGGTCCGCCCGGGCCGTCCGCCGTGAGGTTCTTGACGGCGCCGATCTCCGGCGGCGTGGGCGTGGATGCCGGACGCGTCTCGCGGAACAGCTGGCGCGCGTCCTTGGGCGACAGCGTGTGATACGCCGGGCGCCCCGACTTGATGACGAGATTGATCACTTCCTGGACCTGTGGATCGAGGGCCATGACGCTCTCCTTGGTACGGGCGTTGCGGACGGCTAGAACACGTCGTCGCGGTGGCCGGCCTCGAAGTCGTGCGTACGCTCGGCCAGAGCGGTCGGGTCGACCAGATCCTTGTCGGCGAGCAAGCGCTCGAAGGCGTGCAGCCAGCGCTCGTAATAGCTCGAGGGCTCGCCCTCGCGTTCCGCGTGCGCGATCTCGGCAATCAGCTGCGTCTGGAACTCGCGCCACTCGAAGCCGGCCTCGTGGCTCATCGCCACCGTCATGCCGAAGATGCGGCCCTGCCACGCCTCAGCGAACACGAGCTCGCCGTTCTTCCGTGGCAACGCCGCGTCGCCGGTCATGTCGGCGATCTCGCGGCTCGGCACTGGATCCATGGACATCTCCCCGTCAGCGGGCAGCGGAGGCCGGGGGCCGCGTCAGCGCCACGCCGATCATCGCGTCACGCGTGACCAGCTCCGCCAACTGGGCCTCGCTCAGGCCCTCGGTTCCGGCCGGGCGCTCCGGCAGAACCAGATATCGCAGCTCGGCGCTCGAGTCCCAGATGCGGATCTCGACGCTCTCGGGCAGGTCGACGCCGAACTCGCGCAGCACCTCGCGCGGCTCCCGCACCGCGCGGGACCGGTACTCGAACGACTTGTACCAGACCGGCGGCAGCCCGATGAGCGCGTGGGGATAACAGGAGCAGAGCGTGCAGACCACGAGATTGTGGACGCCGGGCTTGTTCTCGACGACATGGAGATCGACGCCGCCGAAGCCCAGCTCCTCGATGGCCGCCGTCCCGTCGGTGAGGAGCCGTTGCTTGTACGCCGGGTCGACCCAGGCCCGGGCGACGACCTTGGCGCCGTTGTGCGGGCCGATGTCCTGCTCGTAAGCGCTGACGATGCGATCGACGGCTTCGCTCGAGACGAGCTTCTTTTCCACGAGCAGCGACTCGAGCGCGCGGACGCGCAGCGAGAGAACTGACTCAGGCTCGCGATGGTGATGGCCGTGCTCGTCGTAGGCGCCGCTCATGACGTGCTCCTTCCGGGTGCTGCAGCCAGGGGATCGAGATACCGCTCCCAGAGATCGAGACGGACAGGCGCGCAAGGCTCGGCGGACGCGCCCCACAGCTCGGCGGCGTCGAAGCGGACGCTGTACAGCGTGTGAGGCTGCTCGCCCTGCCCGTGGGCGTTCGTGTCCGGGAAGATGAACGACCCGTGCACGCAATCGATGACGCCGTGCTTGCCGCGGGCGTAACGTGGCAGCCGCGTGTGCCCCATCGGCGCGTCGCTCCGCGTGAGGACGCGATCGCCCATCGCGAAGCGAGGCGGCGGCCCGGGCTGGCGGTACGGAGTGCGCTCCTTCGTCGACCGCAGCATGCGATCGACGAGCTTGGGATCCCTGTGCGGCGGCGCCGGGTCGTGGCCGCTGGCGAGCTGAGCCATGCGGCGCTCGAGCTCCTCGCGCGTGATCACGCCCTTCTCGACGAGCAGGCGCACGGTGCGATCGAGCCAGCGCTCGTAGTAGCTCGAGCCGAGGTAGTCGACCGGGGCCATCCGCTCGATGGCGTGACGGCTCTCGTCGATGTTGAAGAGGTGCTGAGCGCTGCACGCGCGGCTGAGTCCGAGGACCCGACTCTCCCAGGCCGCGTGGAAGACGGGCTCGTTCTCCTCGCGATCGACGCGCCCGAAGCCGTGCATGCCGCCCATGTCGTGGATGCCGTTCATGTCATCCGGCCTCGAGTGGCACTGTGCAACGCGGCGATGTCCCTGTCAAGAAACCGGGGCCAGGAGCAAGCGCGTCAGCTGCTCCGGCTGACTGAGCATCGGATAGTGACCGGTGTCTAGCTCGTGCCAGTCGGCCTTGAGCCGCTCGGCCGTGCGACGCTGGTGCGCTTCGGGCGGGTTCATAGCGCGTCGGCAACGGATGACCGTGGTCGGCCACGCCTGGCTCCAGAAGCCGCCGAGCTCGACGGGCGCCTCGAGCGCCGCGACCGGATGCGGCGTATAACGCGCCAGGGCCCAGGCGCGGGTGTCGGGGTCGAGATCGGCGAAGAGGCGCTTCTCCGCATCCGCCCGCGTGGGTCCCGTCGTCGTCGCGGTCATATCGTTGGGCGCCGAGCGCTTCACGATGTCGGCGACCCGCTCGCCCGACATCAGCGCCAGCGCGTCGACGAAGAAGAGCCGCGCGATCCGGTCGCGTGCCAGCTCGGCGGCTTTGCAGATCACCATGCCGCCCGAGCTCGTCCCCACGAGGATCACCCGCGCGAGGTCCTCGTAGAAGAGGAGCTTCGCGACTTCCTGCCCGTGCGTGGCGGCCGTGATCCCCGACCGCACCTGATCGTGGCGCTCGGCGCAACCGTCGAGCGTGGGCGCGTGGACCCGATGCCCCGCGGCTCGCAGCCGGTCCGCGACCGGCTTCCAGATCCAGCCTCCCTGATACGCGCCGTGAACCAGCACATACGTCGCCATGAGCTCTCCTCACTATGTCCAGTCTCGCCTCGGCCGGCGGGACAGTGTACACGGAGGAGCCGCTCTGCGATACTCGGCGCGCGGCGCCCGCGGGTGCGGAACGCGGGGGCGAGCGCGGGAGGGGCCGAACGGACCACGCGGCACGCGTTCGCTTTCCCGCGGCGGCTGGGCTCCATCCGGGCGCGCGGCGTCCGTCGCCGCGGTGCGGGAA
>Ga0066709_100001022_pt1 | contig 17386 bp, 14 predicted proteins | sample GraSoiAngelo_158_FD_79665 | JGI IMG/M metagenome (GOLD analysis project Ga0066709, IMG submission 79665) | Grasslands soil microbial communities from the Angelo Coastal Reserve, California, USA - 14_1009_16_30cm | ecosystem: Environmental > Terrestrial > Soil > Grasslands | place: USA...
ACACCACTTGGCCTCCGGCGCTTTCGTTGAACTGCTGGATGGTGACGCCGTCAGCGCCGAACACCTCGACGCTGGCCTTGGCGATCTTCTGCGCGACCTTGATGACATGGGCGAGGTCGTCGGGAGAAACGTCGAGGATGTTGCGCGCCGGCGCCTTCGGCAAAACGAGCGCATGGCCCGCCGCGCGCGGCATGATGTCGAGGAAGGCAAGCGCCTTGTCGTCCTCGTAGATCTTGTAGCAGGGCAGCTCGCCGCGCAGGATTTTGGCGAAGATATTGTTGGGATCGTAAGCCGCCATGATTTTCTCTCCTTCTCGTGTCCCGGGCGCAGCGCAGCACGAAGTGATGCGCTGCAGACCCGGGACCGTTGCGGTCTGTAGCGGTCCCGGATCAGCGGTGCACCACTCGCGCTCTGCGCTCGCACAACGCAAGCTCGTTAGACAGGTCACGCCAGTCCGGATTGAACTTGTCAACCAGCTCTATCTTCCACGCTCGCCGCCAGCGCTTGAGGGTCGCCTCTCGCGCCCGAGCTTCGAGAATGGATGAATATTCCTCGTAATACACCAGCATGATCACCCCATACGTCCTCGTGAATCCCGGCACCAGCTTTCCCTTGTGCTCGGCCAGGCGTCGGATGAGGTCGTTGGTCACGCCAATGTAGAGGACGCCACGCGGTCGATTGGCAAGAATGTAGACGAAGAACCGGCGCTTCATGCAGGCTCCGTGTCCCGGATGCGGTGCAGCGCGAAGCTCTTGTGAAGCGGTGCACCGCTGATCCGGGACCGTCACGGACTCGGACGGTCCCGGGTCTGCAGCGCACCGTTTCGCTCCGCTCACGCTGCGCTGCGCCCGGGACACACCTCACCCCTTGCGGAACGGCGTGGCTTCCGCGAGTTCCGCGCCGGCCGCCGCGACGTAGGCGCGCTCGCGCTTGAGAAAATCCTCGATCGCGCGACGGAGCGCGGGATCGAGAATGTAGTGTGCGGAATAGGTCGTCGTCGGCATGTAGCCGCGCGAAATTTTGTGCTCGCCCTGCGCGCCGGCCTCGACGCGGGCGAGCTTGTGCTCGATGGCGAATTGGATGGCCTGATAGTAGCAGAGCTCGAAATGCAGGAACGGGTGCTGCTCGCTGGCGCCCCAGTGGCGGCCGAACAGAGTATCCGAGCCGATGAAGTTGATGGCGCCGGCAATCCAGCGCCGGTTGCGCTTGGCCATGACCAAGAGGATGCGCTCGCGCATCTTCTCGCCGACGAGCGAATAGAACTCTCGCGTCAGATACGGGCGACCCCATTTGCGCGAGCCGGTCTCCATGTAGAAGTCGAAGAACGCGTCCCACACGCTTTCGGTGAGGTCCGTGCCGGTCAGCCAATGCACGCTGATTCCGCCTGCGAGCGCGTCGGCGCGTTCGCGCCGGATGGTTTTTCGTTTGCGCGAGGCGAGCGCCGCTAGGAACGCGTCGAAGCTGGCATAGCCGGCGTTTTCCCAATGGAACTGTTGATGGGTGCGTTTGAGGAAGCCGCGCGCGCCCAGGAGCTCCCATTCCGGCTCGGTCGGGAAGGTGACGTGAACCGAGGACGCGCCGCAGCGCCGGCAGACATCGGTAAGCGCATCGGCGAGATGCGCGCGCACGGCCTCGGCGTGCGGCCCTGGGCGCACGAGCAGGCGGCGTCCGGTCGCGGGCGTGAACGGCACCGAAACCTGCAGCTTGGGATAGTAGCTGCCTCCGGCGCGCTCATAGGCTTCCGCCCAACCATGATCGAAGACGTATTCGCCGCGCGAATGAGATTTTGCGTAGCAAGGGACGGCGCCGATGACTTCGCCGCGGGCCTCTTCGGCGATGAGGTGCATCGGTTGCCACCCGGCGCGTGCTCGGACCGATTGCGATACCTCGAGCGCAGACAGGAAGTCGTGTGAAATAAACGGGTTGTACCGATCTGTTAAATCAGATTTTGCGACGTGAGCCGGCGGCGGGCAGAGCTTGCCGTTGTTCGCCGCCGGGGCGGCCGGATTGGCGCAGGCGTCCCATGCCTCGGCCGCCACCTCGCCGATGGAATTCACCGCTCGCAGCGTCAGTTTGATCATGGCCCTAATCTAATCACTTTAGCCGCGTGTCCCGGATGCGGTGCAGCGCGAGCAGCGCAGATAAGTTTACGCAATCTGCGCAAGCTTGATTGCGCTGCGAAGCGGTGCACCGCTGATCCGGGACCGCCACAGGCCGTGACGGTCCCGGGTCTGCAGCGCATCATTCCGCTTCGCTTCATGCCGCGCTGCGCCCGGGACGCGCCGCTTGAGTTGGCGCCTAATGAGTTTGATCGCAGAGTTTCGTCAAGCTTGCCCATACAAGTTTACGGCCGAAATCCTTCGAAGATCATCTGGTCCGCATAACGCGCGGCTTTCTCCCGGTCATCCGCGCTGCGCACGGTCCAGGCGAGCAGCGGCAGGCCAAACACGCTGCGCGCCAGCGTGGGTAGCAGCGCCGGCAGGTGACTCACGGAATAGGCGGCGAATTGCGGACGCGCCGTGAGCCCGTGCGCGAGCGCGGCCATGGCGCGCCTGGGCGCCGCAGAGACGTCTCTCCACGCGTGCATTCGTACGGCCATACCGCGGGGCAGCCGCGGCGCGATGCGGCGCAGATTTACAATCTGCGCTGGTTCGAACGACATCACCGCGGCCTGCCCGGCGTAGCCGGACAGCACCGTCGCGGCGCGGGCGGCGAGGCGCCGATCACCGGCGCGCGGGCTCTTCAACTCGATGAGCAGCGCCGCCCGGCCGGCCACGAAGTCGCACAATTCGCCGAGCGTCATCATGCGGTCCTGGGTTGCTCTAAAAGTGACGCGCTTGAGCTCGGCGGCCGTCATCGCGTCGAGCCGAGCGCTCGCTTCCGTCAGCCGGCCAAGCGTATCGTCGTGGTACACCATGGCCTCGCCGTCGCTGCTGATTTGCAGGTCGCATTCGATGCCGTAGCGCGCCGCGATCGCGGCGGCGAATGCCGAAGGCGTATTCTCGATGATGCCGTTTTGATCATCATGCAGACCCCGATGCGCGAGTGGCCGCGCGATCAACCAATCGAGATCGGCCATTGATAATGAGGCGTCAGCCGATTTCGAAAACGCCTTCGACTTCGACCGCGGCGTCGCCCGGCAGCACGGCTACGCCGACCGTTGTTCGCGCATGCCGGCCCTTGTCGCCGAACACGGCGACCATGAGGTCGGAAGCGCCGTTCATGACCTTGGGCCCGTCGAGAAAAGCCGGGTCGGAATTGATGAAGCCCCCCAAGCGCACCACTTGCTTGACCTTGTCGAGATCGCCGAGCGCGGCCTTGACCTGTGCCAGCACGTTGATCGCGCAGGCGCGTGCCGCTTTTTGGCCGTCCTCGAGTGATACGCCGTTACCGAGCTTGCCTTTGGCGACCAGCTTGCCGCCCGCGTCGAGGCAGATCTGACCGGAGACGAACAGCAGCGTGCCGACGCGCACGAACGGGATGTAATTGGCGACGGGGCTTGCCGGCGTGGGAAGCGCAATTCCGAGCTCGGCGAGCTTCTTGTCGACCATTCCAGCCATGGCGTCCTCCTGCTGCGCTTTGGATGCCTTTGTCTTCGCCGATCGGGCGCGCGCATGCAAGCGGCGGAGGACTGCGTTCCGGCATTGCATGGTTGCAGGCGGCGAACGCTATCCCTATGTTGCGCCGCAAGTCGGCGGCGCGGAGGCAGACTGTGATGACGATCTTCGGCAAGTCGACGCTCGGCACCATCATGGTGGCGACTTTGGTCGGCGGTTTGGGCGTGCAACGCGCAGCGGCGCTGACGCCAGCCGGCGAGCTCGCCTCCCATCGCGCGGTCTATGAACTCAAGCTCGCGCACACGCGCGGCAATTCGTCGGCCGTCGCCGCGCGCGGGCGCATTCTCTACGATTTCTCCGGCAATGCCTGCGACGGCTACGCGCTGCAGTTCCGTCAGGTGTCCGAACTCGACAACGGCGAGGGCAGGGTCTCGCTCAGCGACCTGCGCTCGACCACGTGGGAAGACGGCGCGGCAAAGAAGTTCATCTTCAAGTCGCAGAACTACCTCAACGAGACGCTGGTCGATTCGGTCGACGGGCAAGCCGAACGCCAGCGCGACAAGGTCGCGGTCAGCCTGAGGGAGCCTGCCGCCAAGACCTTCGACCTCGACGCGGCAATGGTATTTCCGACCGATCACATGCGACGCATCATCGAGGCCGCGCGCGAAGATAAGAACATTTTGGAGGTTCCGATCTACGACGGATCCGAGAAGGGCGAAAAGGTCTACAACACGCTCACGGTCATCGGCCCCGCGATCGCGCCGAACGAGCGCGTCCCGACCGATGCCGCTGCCGGTGAGCCGGCGCTTGCCGGGCTCAAACGCTGGCCGGTTACCGTAAGCTATTTCGATAAAACGGCCAGAGATGACCAGGCGCCGGTCTATGCCATCAGGTTCGAGGTCTACGAGAACGGTATTTCGCGCGCGCTGATGCTCGATTACAACGACTTCGCGATCAGCGGCGAGCTCATCTCGATCGAGCTCAGGGACAGCGGCCCGTGCAAGTGACGGGGGTCATCCCGCCACAAGCACATCGATCGATTCCTTCCGTCATCGAATGCTCGACAGCGCCCGATCGTAATACGATAGATCGATGTATTTCTCCGCCGGCGGCGGATTGCCGCCCCACTGTCCCTCGATCTCGGCGCGCAGCTTCAGCGTATTGTTGAAACCCGCCATGTCGAATCTCACGTCCTTGGCAATGCCCTCCGCGGGATTGATCGCTACCGCGTAGGATTGCGCGGCGATTTGCGGCGAAAGCTTGAGCCGCTCGGCGAGCAGCGCGATGGCCTCGTCCTTGTTGGCGGGATCGAGCGCCCAGCGGCTGCCTTCGATGTAGGCCTTGATGTAGCGCACGAGCGTATCGCTGTTGGCTTTCGCCCATTCGCGCATGACGAAGGCGCCGCCGGCCTGGTAGGCGCCGATCGCGGTGGCCGCCGGGCCCATGTCTTTCAAGCCGGCCTCTCTGGCACGGAATGCAAAGGGCGGATTGAGCACGCCCGCCGCCGCATTGGCTTTGTCCTTTGTCATGGCTTCGAGCCGCGCCGTAGTACCGCCGACCGGCCGGACCGTGTAGTCGCCTTTGTTGAGGCCGTGGTCCTTGAGCACCTTGTAGAGCAGCAGCGCGTAGGCGGTGTTCGGGGCGTCGACCACGACCGCCTTGCCGCGAAGATCGGCATAACCGTTGATCTCCGGCTGAACGAAGATGCGGTTGAAGCCGTTATCGCCGCCGGTCACGATCACGACGTCGGCCTTGGCCAGCTCGACCATCGCCACCGCGTTGTCGACCGCGGCATGGGCGATCTGATGGTCTCCTTTGGCGAGCCCATCGCGCAGCACATCGGAGTTCGGCGTGTTCAGAAGGTCGATGGCGAGGCCCTGCTTGGTGAACAGATCCTTATGTTGGGCCGCAAAGATCGGAAGGTTCGACAGACCGGGGAAAACCATCACCTTCAACTTGGTCTGAGCCGCCGCCGCGCTGATGCTGGCGAACATCGCGGCGCCAGCGAGCGCGGCGGTCATGAGGGGGTGCATTGATCGCATGGTCGTTCCTCCCGGTTAGTCCGATTTGCCCCGAGTCTAACACCAGCCGCGCCGCATTCGTCCAGCGCGCCGGCTCATTCGTCCTCCTCGCCCTCGAGTGCGAGCCCCTTGACCACGGCTTCGTCACCGAATCGCTTCCGCAATCGGTCGATTGCCTGCTCAGCCTCGGCGCTGCGGCGATCGATGAGGTCGGCAAAATCGGCGCCATCGGCATCGCCCAGGCCCGACAAGGCGATGCCGATGAGCCGAAACATCGTGCCGTCGGTTTCGCGCGCGAGCAGATCGCGCCCGACCGCGAAAATCCGCGACGCGAGCTGGGTCGGATGACCGAGCGACTGTGCCCGCGTGCGGATGCGAAAATCGGCGGTCTTGAGCTTGAGCGTCACGGTCGAGCCGGCGAGCGCATTGGCCTTGAGCCGGGAGGAGACTTTTTCGGAAAGGCGCCACAGCCGCAGCTCCAGCGCACGGAAATCGGCTATGTCGCGATCGAACGTGGTTTCCGCCGAAATGCTCTTGGCCTCCCGCTCGGCGCGGACCGGCCGGTCGTCGAGCCCGTGCGCGAGGCGAAACAGCCGCGCGCCCTCGGCGCCGTGGCGGCGCCGCAGCTCGCTCTCGCCGGCGCGCTGCAGATCGCCGATGGTGCGTAGCCCGTCGCGCGCCAGGCGTTGCTGCGCGATTTTGCCCACGCCAAAAATCAGCGTCACCAATCGTGGCGCCAGGAACGCGGCAGCTTCGTCGCCGCCGATCACGGCGAACCCGCGCGGCTTGTCGAGATCGGAGGCGATCTTGGCCAGGAACTTGTTGCAGGAGAGCCCGATCGACACGGTGATGCCGAGCGCGCGTTCGACCTCGGCCGCGAAACCGGCGAGCGCCTTGACTGGCCACATTCCATGCAGCCGCGCGGTGCCGGAGAGATCGATGAATGCCTCGTCGATCGACACCGGCTCGACCAGCGGCGTGAGCTTGAACATGAGTTCGCGCACCTGTCGTCCAACGCGGGCGTATTTCTCCATGTCCGGCCCCACCACGGAGGCGTGCGGGCAGAGCCGCCGCGCCTCGAACATCGGCATCGCGGAGCGCACGCCGAAGGTACGCGCGACGTAGCAGGCGGTGAGCACGACCCCGCGCTGGCCTCCGCCCACGATGACCGGCTTGTCGGCGAGGGTCGGATCGTCACGCTTCTCGATGGTGGCGTAAAAGGCGTCGCAATCGACGTGCGCGATCGCCAGCGTGTCGATCTCGGGATGGTGCAACAGGCGCGGCAAGCCCGAGGCGGAGAAACGCGAGGTTTGCGCCGGCAGGTCGCGGCGGCAATCGCGGCAGAAGCCTGGCATCGTCCTCCCGCCTGTCACGCCGTCGCTCAGCGCTATTGCAACGGCTCAGGGGGTGTCGCGCTCCCAACGGCGCCCGGCGATGGTATCACGCGCCTTGATCACCGCGTTCGCGGGAATTGAGTTTTCCGCGGCAAAGGCAAGCAGCAGCGGCTCGTCGGCGGCGAGATGATCGAGCACCCCGAGAAGAAACTGCGGCTCGCGGGCGGCCGCCCGGAGGGAGTCGGGACCGATACCGGTCATCGCCAGGAAGCGGCCCAACCGCTCGGGCTCGCTGGCGATGAAGCCGAGCGCGGCAACGGCGAGCGCTTCGGCTGCGGCCCGCCGGTCCTGGCGGCTCCCCGATCGGCTTCGTTGCGCCATCACGGTCTCCGGAAAACGCGACGCGGCGCTGAGAACACTCCCGTTGCAGGCTACGAATCAAGCCCGACATGCACGCCGGCCGGCAGAGGCGAAATCAAGTCCCTCGACGCGCGCCCAGCATCTCGGGTAGGGGAGGGACCCTAAAGTTGCTCCGGTCGGTGTAGGATTCATCGGGCCGTCATTCCGGGCTCCCTCGCTGCGCTCGGGCTCCGGCATGATAACGCGTCAACCTGATCGGAATTGCTGTGAATGTCCTGAAGGAGGCGACTATGCGCCGCGGCCATCTATCCGTTGCCGGGATGAGCGTTCTGTTCGCAGTCGGGCTGGCGCTGTGGGAGGTTTACTTTTTCTGGTTCGCGGGATCTTTCCCGAGCCTGAATGCGATGCTGGGCCTGTTCACCACCGAACGGCTTGGATTCAACATGGCGTGGATCGCCGCGATCTATCTGACGTTTCAGCTCATCTCCATTCCCTTCGCGTTGCCGACCGCCACCGGCCGCTTCATCGGCGTTGTGGATGGCATGGCCTCGCTCCTTCCGCTCGCGGTCGTGCTGGTCGCCGTGTTCGGAAAGCCGCACTTGATCGAAACCGGGCCGCGCTGGGAGGCGGCCTTGCTGCTCATCTTCATCACGCTAGTGGATCTGTTCGGCGGATACACGTTCAATATCGCCCTCAGCCGCCGCATCATGGACGTCGCGCCGTCTGCGCCGGCGTGATGATGGCTGCGCTGCACGTGGTCGGATCGTTGTAGCGGGCGCCGCGGCGAGAGGTCGCAACCACAAGCTACGTGCGCAAAGTGGACTGTTGTTTCCCGGCAACGCCCTCTTACCAAAAACGCCGCTCAAAAAAACTGTCACGTTAACTAAACGTCAACCATTTAGCACTGCCGGCGCTGGGACGTTTCCTTTTGGGGGGGGCTGACATGCGCACGGCGCACGCGAGATATCTCAAGTCACATCTGCTGCAATCGACCGCGGTGATAATCGCGGTAGTCGCTTGCGTCGGTGCCGCACAGGCACAGACGCACGCCTAATGTCGATGCAATCAATCTAATCAGCCCGTTCAGCAGGCTTCTGGGCACCACGACAATCAATCAGAATTTCAATAACGCCATCTCGATCAACAACAATTCCTCGGCGGCCCAGCGCGGACAGTCGATCATCGACAATACGATCACCACCGACAACGGCGTGGTGCTCTCCGACGCGCTCGGCTCCAAGACGAGCACCATCTGGAACAGCGTGAACAGCCAGGCCGCGAACGGCACGACCACCACTTTCTCGAACAATCTCCTGCAGCTGTTCCGCCAGATCAACGCCCTCTCCCAGTACGACGCGGGAAAGGCCAAGAATTTTTTTGCCGACGGGTCGGCCAACGGAAGTGTGTTCGCCAACAACAACAATTTGGCCCTGGGAAAGACTGCGACGTCGAACACGCCGATTACGAACGTCGCCCTGCCCGCCGGCGGCACCTTCAACGTCTACGACAAGGCCTACAATCCCCCGGCGGCGACCAGGAACTTGACCGGCAACTCGCGTCCGATTCAGGTATCGCCGGGCAGCATCGTAACGTTCAGCGCGCCCAACTATTTCGGTGTCGACCAATCCAACACCGCCATCGCCGGCGGCGTTAACGGCAATGTGGGCACCGGTCTGTTTGCGAATGCCGCCGCACCCAGCGGCCACACCACATTCGGCTACACGACTTCGCTGCTGTTCGCCATGCTGGTGCCGGAACGCTACTCGCAGTTCATGACGCGCGCCGCCGAATACGGCAACAGCCGCGTCGTGTTGGGCGTGCACTATCCGCTCGACGTCATCCTGGGTCGCGTCATCGGCACCTACGACGTCGTGCAGATGCTGAACAACAACCCGAAATACACGAACTTCACGGTCAACGGCGTGTTCGGCATCGGCGACGTGACCACGACCAGTAACTTTCAAACCGTGTTTGCGGCCGCGCAGACCGATGTGCGCAACCTGCTGCAGACCGGCTGCGGCAGCAGTATCGCGACCTGCTCGGCGACGAGCGCGCAGGACCGCTTCAGTAACGCCGCGCAGAACCAGGCGGATTATATTGCCCGTTTGACCTATGGCTTGCAGACCTTATCGTTCGCGCAAGCGCCGCGGGAACAAGCGCCGGCGGGCGGGCCGGACGCATCCATCCTGCTTGCGACCCTTTATGGCGGCAGCAGCGCTGCTGCAAAGGCAATCGCACCCAATGGCGGCATTTTGGGCAGTCTCCAAACCAGCACGGTCAACCAGATCATCGTCAATACCGAGACGAACGCCCTGGCCGAGTTCTTTGGTACGCCGCTCAGCTATTGGTCTCGTATCGACCTCTTCTCGGCCGCCGCTTATTTCCAGAACGTCTCCGGCGTTCTCACGCTTGCCTCATCCGACCGGCTCACCACCAACGTGACGATCGGCGGCGATGGCACCTTCGGCGGCACCGGCTCGGTCGTCGGCAACACGACGGTCAACAGCGGCGGCACGCTGGCGCCTGGCATTCCCAATGCGCCCGGCATGGTGAGCACGCCCGGCACGCTGACCATCCAGGGCAACCTGCAGTTCAATCCCGGATCGACCTATGCGGTGCAGCTGGCTCCCGGCGCCACGAGCCTGACCAACGTGGCCGGCACCGCCACGATTGCTTCCGGCAGCCAGGCGTCGGCCTTCCTTGCTCCCGGGGTCTACACGGTCGGCAGCAGAATCCCCGTGCTCACGACCGCGCCCAACGGGCTGAGCGGTACGTTCGGCTCGCTGGCCTTCAACAGCGCGGGCATCAACGTTGCGCCGAAGCTCAGCTATGACGCCCAGGACGTGTTCCTGACCTTGGCGCAGGCGCCGCTGCCCATCGTTCCGGCGGGAACGCCGAGCAACGGCGTCAATGTCGCGGCCGCGCTGAGCGGCTTCATCAACAGCGGCGGGACGCTGCCGGCCTCGCTGCAAAATCTCTATCCGCTGTCGCTGTCGCCGGGAGCCTATGCGGCGACGCTCAACCAGCTCGCCGGCCAGACCACGACGGCGGCGACAACGGATGTCGCGCTGACGATGAACAGCTTCCTCACGACGATGTTCGATTTTAGCGCCCCGGGCCGCCGCGAGGCTGGGACGCCGATGGCCTTTGCGCCGGAAGCGCAGGTCGCACCGGAAGTGGCGCTGGCCTATGCCGCGGTCACGCCCAAGGGCAAGATGGCGACGAAGGCGCCGCCGTTCGTCTACGAACCCCGCTGGAGTACCTGGGCCTCCGGCTTCGGCGGGACCACCCGCCTCGACGGCGATACCAATATCGGCAGTCAAAAGTTCTCCGCTAATCTCGCCGGTGGGGCCGCCGGTATTGACTATCGCATGTCGCAGGATACCACGGTGGGTTTCGCCCTTTCGGGTGGCGAGACACACTTCTCGCTCGACTCCGCGTTCGGATCGGGCAACACGGATTTCTTCCAGGGTGGCGTCTACGGCAAACAGCGTACTGGAACGCCTACGTGGCGGCTGCCGCAGCCTTTGGCGCGCACCACGTCACGACCGACCGTACCGTTACGATTGGCCCAGCCAGCGACCACTTGACGGCGGCATTCAATGCCTCGTCGGTGGCTGGGCGGGTCGAAGGCGGTTACCGCTTTGGTGTTCGTTTCTATGGCGTCACGCCTTACGCCGCGGTGCAGGTGCAGAGCATCCACACGCCGGGCTATACCGAGACGGCAGCCGCCGGCGCCGGGGGCACGGCGCAGACATTCGCGTCGCAGGACACCACCTTCACCCGAACCGAGCTCGGATCATGGTTCGATACACAGGTCAATGCGGTGCTGTTCCGCGGGCGCGCGGCGTGGGTGCACGAGTTCAACCGCGATGCCTCGATCACCGCCAGTTTTGCGCCGTTCCCGAGCCCGAGCTTCGTCGTCACCGGCGCGCAACGTCCAGGAGACGCGGCATTGCTCTCCGCGCTGTTCGAGCTGCCAATCTTCGCCAATGTCACGTTCTCGGGCCGGGCCGATGGCGAATTCGCCTCCCACGTCACGACCTGGAGCGGCATGGGGATTGTGCGCTACGTGTGGTGACCGCCGGCGCCAGACCAACTCCGGCGCGGAGTGGGATTCGGGAACACGCCGGCATGGTGCCTCTACCGCGATAGCTGCAAAACTCGCGTCGGGGACGCGGGCCGCGGGCGCATTTGCGTTTCCGTAACGGATCAGCACTAGCTTTCGCGCTACGCCTGCGCGCAGAATCGGTGGAAGAATCAGTGCGGGCGGCCTGCTGCGCCGCAGCTGGGCCCTTCAGAAGGTGGGAGATGTCGAAGACCGTGATGATCGTGGAAGACAACGAGCTCAACATGAAGCTCTTCCACGATCTTTTGGAAGCCCACGGCTACGATACCGTTGCCACGCGCAACGGCATCGAGGCGCTCGATCTCGCCCGCAAGCACCGCCCCGACTTGATCCTGATGGACATTCAGCTGCCGGAGGTTTCCGGGCTCGAGGTGACCAAATGGCTCAAGGAAGATCCCGAGCTCAAGGCCATTCCGGTGGTCGCAGTCACGGCCTTTGCGATGAAGGGCGATGAAGAGCGCATCCGCGAAGGCGGTTGCGAGGCCTATCTATCGAAGCCGATCTCGGTGGCCAAGTTCATCGAAACCATCCGCCGCTTTCTCGGCTCGGCGTGACGCCACAGCTCTTAATGTACGTGTCCCGGACGCGGTGCAGCGCGCAGCGGTGCACCGCTGATCCGGGACCGCCAGAGTCCCCGTGACGGTCAACGCAAGTCGGGTTTACCCGACTTGCGCGCATTTGAGCGCCGATCTCGGGTAAACCCGAGATCGGGGTCTGCAGCGCATCACTTCGCGCTGCTCCGTGCTGCGCTGCGCCCGGGACACAAGGTTAGATGCCTCGAAAACTGGCCACTGCGGCCCGCCCCCGGCCGTTTAGCTTGACCAAATTCTCTTCCTTATCCACAACCTAATTTGTTGATTTCTGAGGCGGTTGCGCTAGGTTGCCCAGGCGATGAGACGAAACTCCTGGCCCGGCGAGAAGCGGGCCGCGGGGGGTATCGGACATCGCCTATCGCATTGATAACCCTGCGGAATGCTCAGGTCCGCCGCATCTCCTGGGTCCGTGGGGTTCGGCCGGTTCGGGGGCGGTAAGAGTGGCCTCCTCATGACGCCGCTCCCGACCGGCCACCTTGCTTACGGGCGACTCGGCTTAATTTCACAGCCAAATTGAGCAAAAATACGCGAGGGGCCGCGCGCCCCTCCGGCACGCTGCGCGCCGTCACTTGATCTTGGATTCGCGGAACTCGACGTGCTTCTTGGCGACCGGGTCGTATTTCTTCTTCACCAGCTTGTCGGTCATGGTGCGCGAATTCTTTCGTGTCACATAATAGAAACCGGTGTCGGCGCTGGACACCAGTTTCACTTTGATGGTGGTGGCTTTCGCCATAATAAGCCTCGATCGCGTTGCGTTGCCGGCAACCTAGCCGCGCGGCCGCTAATGTCAATGCACTCGCCGCGTCACAACATCTCGCGCCGGAAGCGGCCGCGCGGCATGCTGTAGAACGGAACCGGCAGCTCGTGCGCGAAGCCATCGGCAATGCGCCCATCGAGCTCTTCCAGCATCACGCCCGTGACCGCCGGCATATCGAGTTCTTTCGCCTGCGCCAGCGGCATCCAAACGAGCTCGACCAGCTCGGCGTTGGGGCCGGTCACGCCCTCGATGCGATGCGCGATCGCGCTCGCATCCATGGTGAAGAAGCGCGCGTCGAAACGGCGCGGGCGGCCGGGCGGGGTGATGGCGCGACCGATGAAGTGCAGTTCGCCGAGATCGGGAAGGATGTCCGCTTCGGCGAACGCCGTCCACGGTCCGCGCGGGACCTTGGTTGCTTCGCCGCGGACGCCGAGCAGGAGACCCGTCTCCTCGAACGTCTCGCGAATGGCGGCGAGCGCGAACGCGCGCGCCTTGGCCGCAGTCGGCCGCTGCAGCCGCTTCATCAGGTGCGCTTCGGTCTGTGGATGAAGCGTCCGCGCAACCAGCATGCGCTGGTCGGCCGGATCGACCCTGCCGCCGGGGAAGACGAATTTCCCCGGCATGAATTTGTGGCCGTGATGGCGCTTGCCGAGCAAGACCTTGGGCACGCGCCCGGAGCGATCGACGAGGATCAGCGTCGCCGCATCCTTCGGCCGCACATAGGGCGAGGAAAGATCGCGCTCGACCTCGTTCATCCGTTTGACGAAGCGGGCCATGCGCTCGAGGCGCTCCCCGACCACGTCGCTCATTGCTTTCCCATCCGCGCGCGTCGTGGACGGTTTCCGGACGGCACACGGGCGGAGTGCTCGCGCCGCATCGGCCGCCGGCCGGCGACGTTGTAACCGCCCTCGGAGAGAAGTTCGAATCGCAGCGCGCCCGCGACCGGCGCCGCTTCGACGAGCCGCACGGTGACGGGATCGCCGAGGCGGTAGGTCTCGCCGCTGCGCGCGCCGATCATGGCATGGCGGTCTTCGTGGTAGCGGAAATAGTCGGCGCCAATGGTGCGCGCGGGGACGAATCCGTCGGCGCCGGTATCGTCGAGCTTGACGAACAGGCCGGCGCGGGTTGCGCCCGAGATGTGGCCGGCAAACGTTGCGCCGATGCGATCGGCGAGGAAATGCGCGAGCAGACGGTCGAAAGTCTCGCGTTCGGCCTTCATGGCGCGGCGCTCGGCGGCCGAAATTTGCGCGCCGATCTCGCCAAGCGCGGCGACGTCCTGCTCCTGCGGCAGGCTGCCGTCGCCGAGCCGCAACGCGCGGATGAGGCCGCGATGCACGATGAGGTCGGCATAGCGGCGGATCGGCGAGGTGAAATGGGCGTAGCGGCGCAGGTTCAACCCGAAATGCCCATAGTTCTCCGCCGCGTATTCGGCCTGCGCCTGCGTGCGCAGCACCACCTCGTTCACCAGCTTCTCGACGTCCCGGCCCTTCACGCGTGCGAGGATGCGGTTGAAATGCTCCGCCCGCAGCGCGCCGCCCTTCGAAAACGAAATGTCGAGGCTTTGCAGGAAGTCGCGCAGCGCATTCACCCGCTCGGGGTCGGGCTCGTCGTGCACGCGATAGATCAGCGGCACGCGCGCGCGCTCGAGCGTCTCCGCCGCCGCCACGTTGGCGAGGATCATGAATTCCTCGATCAGCCGATGGGCATCGAGGCGCTCCGGCGTCATCACGCGATCCACCGTATTATGGGCGGTGAGCACGATCTTGCGCTCGGGAAGATCGAGATCGAGCGGCGCGCGCGCATCGCGCGCGCGCTTGACCGCGCGATAGGCGGAGTAAAGCGGTTCGAGAACGGACGCCAGCAGCGGCCCGGTGGTTTCGTCCGGCCAACCATCGATTGCGGCCTGCGCCTGCACGTAATTGACCCGTGCTGCCGAGCGCATGAGCACGCGGTGGAAGCTGTGGGAACGCTTGCGGCCGTCGGCGCCCACGACGATCCGGACGCCAAGCGCCGCGCGGTCTTCGCCAGGCCGCAGCGAGCAAAGGTCGTTGGAAATGCGCTCGGGCAGCATCGACAGGACGCGGTCGGGGAAATAGACCGAATTGCCCCGGATGAGCGACTCGCGGTCGGGCGCGGAGCCGGGCCGCACGTAGTGGGCGACGTCGGCGATGGCGACCGTGATCACGAAGCCGCCGGGATTGTTGGGATCCTCGTCGCGCACGGCGTGCACGGCGTCGTCGTGGTCCTTGGCGTCCGCCGGATCGATGGTGACGAGCGGCAGCGTGCGCCAGTCCTCGCGGCCGGCAAGCCGCGCCGGCTTTGCCGCTTCCGCTTCCGCGATTGCTGCGGGGGGAAAGACGTGCGGGATCGAATGGGCATGAATAGCGATCAGGCTGACCGCGCGCTCGCTCGCAAGCGAGCCGAGCCGTTCCGTCACGCGCGCGCTGGGGAGTCCATAGCCGCTTCGCCGCGCTACGACCTCGACCGCCACTAGGTCGCCGTCGCGCGCGTCGCCGCCGGCGCCCGGCGGGATCGCAAGCTCGCGGCCGAGCTCTTTCTTGTTGATCGGCGCAAGGCGGCCGCCGCCGCCCGGCGCCGCGCGGAAAATGCCGAGGACGCGCTGCCGGCCACGATCGATGAGCTTGATGACCCGCCCGCTGTAGCGGATCGCATCGTCCTTCTCGCCGCTCTCCTCGACCCGCAGCAGCGCGCGATCGCCGACGCCGGCAACCTCGCTCGGCCGCGCGCGGCGCGGAATGCGCACGCGAATCCGCGGAGCGGGGCCGTGTTCGGCCTCGTCCCATTCGCTCGGCAACGCGATCAGCTCGCCGTCGGCATCGCGCGCGGTGATGTCGCTGAGCACGACGTGGGGCAGACTGCCGGGGTGATGCAGCTTCTTGCGCCGGCGTTCAATCAAGCCCGCGTCGGCAAGCTGGCGCAGCATGCGCTTGAGGATCGCGCGGTCGGCATTCTTCAAGCCGAAGGCGCGCGCGACCTCGCGGGTGCCGATCTTACCGGGTGCTTGGCGGATGAAGGCGATCAGGTCGTCTTTGGAGGGAAACGAAGGCTTCTTATGGGGGCTTTTCACGAAAATAAAATCCGCGAGCGAAACTCGCTTATACTTGGAGATATGGGTGCGAACGACTGGCTTTGCCAGTCATGGGTTGGGAAATCAAGCTAGGGTGGACAAAATCGCTCGCTGAGGCAAGGCAGTTCGCATTGGTGTCGCCGAGCGATTTTGCCCACGCTACCTGTCGCGATCACTGATCCCTGGTTTTGCGTGGCGATTCCTTTGTCCCTTTTGCGGGTGGCTTGGCGGCCTTTTTAGACTCAGCTTTGCGCGCGGGATCGCGCGGTTTGGCGGCTGCGCGCTTTTTGCCGCCGCCGCGCGCGCTCCTGGCCTCCAACAGGCCGAGGGCTTGCTCGAGCGTGACCGAGTCCGGGCTGAGGTGCGCGGGCAACGTGGCATTGATCCCGTCGTGGCTGGCATACGGCCCGTAGCGTCCGGTTTTGACCACGATGGGGCCGCCCTTGTCGGGGTGCTCGCCGAGCGCGCGGCCGGGGTCGGCGCCGCGGCGACCTTTTTGTCCCCGCCTCGCGCGCTTCTCCTCGATCAGTGCTACGGCGCGGTTGAGCCCGACGGTGAGCACATCGTCCTCGGTGGTGAGATTGGCGTAGGTCTTGCCGTGCTGCACATAGGGCCCGAAGCGGCCCACGCCGGCGATGATCGGTTCGCCGTCGTCGGAATGCTTACCGACCTCGCGCGGCAGCGAGAGGAGCCCGAGCGCGCGGTCGAGTTCGACGTCGTCGGCGGAGAGGCCTTTCGGCAGGGCGGCGCGTTTGGGCTTCTCGCCGTTGGTTGTTTCGCCAAGCTGGATATACGGCCCGAACCGGCCCGAGCGTAGCGTCACTTCAAGCCCGGTCGCTGGATCCTCCCCGAGCTTTTTCATCCCGTTCTCGGGGGCGCCGTTGCCGTTGCTCGGCGCGAGCTGGCGCGTATAGCGACATTCCGGGTAATTGCTGCAGCCGATGAAGCCGCCGAACTTGCCGAGCTTGAGCGAGAGCCGGCCGGCTTCGCAGCTCGGGCATTTGCGCGGATCGGCGCCGTCCGGGCGCGGCGGAAAGAGATGCGGCGCCAGCATCTCGTCGAGCGTGTCGATCACCTGGGCGACCCGCAGCTCCTTGATGTCGCCGACGGCGGCGGTGAATTCGCGCCAGAAATCCCGCAGCAGATCACGCCAGGCGATCTCGTTGTTGGAGATGCGGTCAAGCTGCTCCTCGAGTCCCGCGGTGAAATCGTATTCCACGTAGCGGGCGAAGAAGCTTTCCAGGAATGCGGTGAGCACCCGCCCTTTGTCCTCGGGCAGCAGCCGCCGCTTCTCGATGCGCACGTAGCCGCGATCCTTGAGCACTTGCAGGATCGAGGCATAGGTCGAGGGCCGGCCGATGCCGAGCTCCTCCATGCCCTTGACCAGCGAGGCTTCCGAATAGCGCGGCGGCGGCTCGGTGAAGTGCTGGCTGGCGTCAATCTTACGCTTGGCCAGCGCGTCGCCCGCGCTCATCTCCGGAAGGCGGCGCCCGTCTTCGTCGCCCGCGGCGTCGTCCTCGCCCTCCTGGTATAGCGTGAGGAAGCCG
>Ga0066709_100001024_pt1 | contig 17374 bp, 11 predicted proteins | sample GraSoiAngelo_158_FD_79665 | JGI IMG/M metagenome (GOLD analysis project Ga0066709, IMG submission 79665) | Grasslands soil microbial communities from the Angelo Coastal Reserve, California, USA - 14_1009_16_30cm | ecosystem: Environmental > Terrestrial > Soil > Grasslands | place: USA...
AACCGCCAGCGCGAGAGATGCCATGAGCGCAACCGCGAGGAGACCCCGTGCCGGGGCTCCTGACGCGACGGGCGACCCGGTGCCCGGCAGCCCCGGCTGTGTTGCCACAGGGATCCGAACGGGATTGGTCGCTTCTGTCGGGGAGGTGTTCATCGAGCCGCGGGCAAGACGATGCAGGCTGAGCAGAAAGGATCTGAGAGACTGTTCTGCGCGTATCGGCGGGTATCCCAGCCCGGAGGCACCTGACCGCCGGCGACCTTCTCGACCTTAAGCGATTTGAGCCATTCATCTGACACACCGTCCAGGTGCACGAAAGCGCGGTTGGCCAGTTCCGCCACGTCCGTGGAGGGGGTGAGCATGCCGGCCTTCTTCATCTCCTCAGCCGCTAATTTGACGGCGGTCTCGGCCCCGGAAACGCTCGGGATGTAACGCAGGTGCGAGATCGCGAAGGTGTTTTGTTCCACCGTCGAGGCGAGGTACTTTTTTTCCACCGACAACTTGGCCGCGGCCGCCGGATTGGTTTCCACCCATTTGGCGGCCTTGAGCAACGCGCGGGTGGCGGCTGCGCAGGCCTTTGGATTGCGGGCGAGAAACCTGCCGTTCGCCAGCACAGCGCAGCAATACTCATCCCGATAAGGCGCATCCGCCGCCTGGTCAGCGATGTTGCGGACCTTGCCGTCGGCGAGCAGCAAACTGCCGATCGGCTCGGAGTCGGCGACCGCGTCCACCTCGCCTTTGTCCAGGGCCAACCCGAGTTCGCCGGCCGGAAACACGAGCCAACTGATCTCTTTACTCGGGTCAATGCCGTTGGCACCCAGAACGCGATTGGCAAAGATGAACGGCGGTGTTCCCATTCCGGGCACGCCGATTCGCTTGTTCCGCAAATCCTTTGTCGAATGAATGGCGCCTTTCGTCGAGGCCTGGACACGCAGGCAGCCGCGATGGATGCCGCCGGTGAATTTCACGTCCAGTCCCTGTTCGATCGGCTTGAGAAAATACATGATCAGGTGATGCGTCACGTCGAACCCGCCCAACGCCAACACATCCTTGTAATTGGCCCACTCGCATTTGACGAGCGCGACCTCCAGGCCTTCTTCCTGGAAGAAACCTTTCTCCACCGCCGTGAATATCGGCGCCTCGCAGGTCAGGCCGATGTAGCCGACACGGACTTTCGCCCGGCCGCCGCCGGTAATCTCCGGGCTTCTCCGGCAGCCGGCCAGGAGGAGCACTGCTAAAGCCACCGTGGTAATCGGTCTGGTGACGACCATAGTCATCTCTCGCTTCGTTAGCTCCGAAAACTGCGCGGGCCGTGTCCGGGCGTCAATCCCGGTTGCGCAGTGACAACCTCGTTCGGCCGGGCGCGGCGGCCGTGTTTGCCCCGAATCGTTCGCGCGCATCCATAGTCGTTTGTGGGGAGGCTGTCAGCAAAAAAGTATGTATGCGTAGTATGTTCGTTGCCGTCCGAAACGTCGCGCGGCGCGCAATTTTTTCGAACCGCGAACCGTCCCGGTTCGCAGCAGTTCGCTCGCTTCCCAACCGTCGGAGTTTTTGACCTGCCTTGCCGTTTCCCACGTGCTGCGGACGGGGACCGTCCGCGGTCCCTCGGACCGCGGCTTGTCCCAAGCCGCAGCGGCTGCGCACCTGCGAGCATCCTGGAATGATCCGTAACCTCACTTTCCCTGCCCATGTGCTGCGGACGGGGACCGTCCGCGGTCCGGTTTGGTGGCGGCCAGGCCGTGTTGTGGTGTTTGGAATTTGGGACTTGGCGTTCCGCCCCCGCGCGTGGCTCACGAAACGTCGGCGAGCTTCCTGCGCACGGCGGCGGCGATGGTGCGGACGTTTTGCAGGATTTCCTTCGCGGCGGTGGCGTCGGGGATTTTGAGGCCGAAATTCTTGTCCAGAGCCACAACCAACTGGAGCGCGTCCACGGAGTCGAGGCCCAGGCTTCCGGGGCCGAAGAGGGGCTGGTCGTCGGTGATTTCGGAAGGCATGACTTGCAGCATGAGGTTCTCGACCAGCATGCGTTTGATCCGTTCGTTAAGCGCGGTTGCGTCGTCCATGGTTGGGTCAAAGGATACCGCCGTCCACTTTCAACACCGAGCCTGTAATGTAAGCGGCTTCCGGACAAGCCAGAAATCGGACGGCGGCGGCGATTTCCTCCGGCCGGCCGAATCGGCGCATGGGCACCCGCGCCAGCGCGGCCTGGCGATCCTCCTTGGTCATTGGAGCCAGGGCGTCCGTTTCCACGTACCCGGGGCAGAGGGCGTTGACGGTGATGCCGATGCGGGCGACCTCCTTGGCGAGCGATTGGGTGAGGGCGATCACGCCGGCCTTGGCCGCGGCGTAATTGGCCTGGCCGGCCGGCGCCAGCAAGGCGCTGAGCGAGGCGATGTTGACGATGCGTCCGGCGCGTTGCGCGATCATCGTCGGCAGGACGGCCTGACAACCGTGGAAGACGGCATCGAGGTTCGATGCCAGCACCTCCTGCCAGGCGCTCCAGGGAAGCTGGGCCAGCAGGCCGTCCTGGTGCTTGCCCGCGTTGTTCACCAGCACGTCCAGGCGCTGATCCTTCGCGACCATGGACTGCACGGTTTGTTGCCAGGCCGCCGGGGAAGTCACGTCGAGGTCCGCCAATCGGCAGCGTCCGTCGTTCTCGCGCAATAAACTTTCCGCCTTGGCCCGGTTGCTGTGCACGCCAAGCCAGACGACGTTCTGCGGCGATTCGGCCAGAAACGCACGGGCGATCGCTTCGCCGAGAGCGCCATTGGCGCCGGTGATGAGGATGACGCGGGAACTCATTCGGATGGGTTTGAAATTTGCGATTTCAAATTTGAAATAACAAAGTGCGCGCCAATCGCCTGCTGGTTGCACCCGACGACACTCACCGTTGCCCCCGCATGCTGGCCCTCCCGCAGCGCATCAAGGGCCGCGACACATTGCCACGCGGACGCGGCGGCGAGTCCTTCACCGAGAATTTCTTTGGGTGACGACCGCGAGCCGGGCCAGTCGCGCCACACTTCGAGCTCGGCGGCGTCCAGGCTTCTCAAACCCTGTGTCCCATCGCAAAGCAGATGTTCCGGGTTTCCATCGGGCAATTCGGCCCGCATCCGTTGCGCCGCCTGCGCGCGGTTTTGTCCCGGCAGGAACAGATGCGATTCGGTTACCGAGTGGAGTTGAACGACGGGTTGGTCATGAATTTCACGGCACAGATACACGGCTCCGGCGCCTTCGCTCAGAACGACTTTGCGCGCAAACAGGCCGTAGGCCTCGGCGGTCAGCCAATCTATTTCCTCCGCACCGAGGACGAGGCAGGCCTCCGCGCGATCCTCGAGCAGCCAGTTTGCACCCGCGGCAACACCTTGAAGGAAGGTTCCCGGATCCCCGACCAGCGTGTAGTTGATGGCGTTGGATTCCAGCAGGGCAGCCAGGTGGCTGGCGGGCGCATTGAAGACCGTTTCCGGAAAAAGAATCGGACTGGCCATCGCCGGGTCTTTCAACGTTTCATCGTAGAACCGACGAGAGTAATTGACGCAACCGGTCATGACGCAGAGAACGATGCCCAGCAGCAATGAGCCGTCCCGCACGCGCGCCGCGTCGGCGCCCAGAGCTTCGAGAGCAGCGGCGACCGCGAACTGCGTGATCGGACTGGTGCGACGCAACCGTGCATGGCCCATGAAGGCGGGACGCGCTGCTGGCGGCGGAACCGGTCGCACGCGGAGGGGATGCGCCCAGCCGGGGCGGACGAGTTCTTAGGTGGCCAGCGGCTCGCCTTTGGCCAGGGTCTCGCGCGGCGGCAACACGCCCCAGCCCGCGGGTGAAACCGCGCCGACGCCGCGAATGAAGATATTGTTTGCTGCTCTCACTTATTACCGGGGAAAGCGCCAGGTCTGCCGGAGAGGCGGCCCAGGTCCGCGGTTCCAGGTGTTGTCCCGTGTTGGAGTTCCCACCTCCGCACGATGATGGTGGCAGTGGCGCCACCGAAGCCGAATGAATTGCTCAACGCGTAATCCACTTTGGCGGCGGTCGGCTTTGGCACGAGCGGGAAAGCGCAAACGGGATCCGGAGATTCAAGCGTGGACGTCGGCGGAAGCCAGGCTTCGCGCAGCGCCATCAGACAAACGATCACTTCAACCGCGCCGGCAGCCCCGAGCAGGTGACCGATGCTCGATTTGGTGGAACTGACCGGAATGCGCGAGGCGTGTTCGCCAGCCCAACGATTGATGGCCGCGGCTTCGGCGCTGTCGTTGAGGGGCGTGCCGGTGCCGTGGGCATTGAGGTAGCCGATTTCGCCCGGGGTGATGCCTGCGCTTCGGCAGGCCTCGGTCATGGTCGCGACCGCGGCGTGGCCCTGGGGATGCGGCTGGGTCAAGTGGTGCGCGTCAGTGGCCGCTCCATATCCGACGATTTCGGCGAGAACGGTGGAGCCGCGCCGCTCAGCGTGTTCGAGCGTTTCCAGCGCGAGCACTGCCGCTCCTTCGCCAATGGCCAGACCGTCGCGGCGCGCGTCGAAGGGCCGGCAGCACGTGGTAGAGAGCGCCTGCAACGAATCGAAGCCGGCGAAGACCATTTGGCTGAGGGCGTCGTAACCGCCGGTGAGGACGCGTTGGGCGCGACCGGACCGAAGGAGATGCCAGGCGTGGCCGAGGGCGTTGGCGCCGGAGGCGCAGGCGTTGGCGATGATGGTGAGGGGACCGCGACAGCCGAGCGCGTCGGCCAGATTGAGCGCCTGTTGCTGGGCCTGATAATGCAACACTCGCGTGGGCTGGCGACGGCGCGAGTGGGGCGCGCTCATCGCCTGGCGGTAGTATTCCTGGCCCAGGCTCATTCCACCGCTGGTGGTGCCGATGACGATCGGCAACGCAGGCGAAGGTTTCCAGCCGGATTGTCGCCACGCTTCCGCCGCGGCGAGCAGGAGCAATCGCGCGGCACGGTCGAGCCGGCGGACCTGACGCGCGGAAAAACGGGTGTCGGACATTGCCGGGGGCAGTGTGACCTCGCCCGCCACCTTCACGCGTTGTCGCGACGCGTCGAACAGGGTGATGGGTCGAATGGCCACCCGCCCCTCGCGAAATCCCTCCGCATTCGCCTTCCAGCCGACGCCGAGCCCAGTGACAATGCCCGCGCCGGTGACGACGACACGGGGCAAGGGTTCGGGGCAATGTTCTGGTGGAAAAAGCACGCCGCAAATTGTTGGTCTGGCGCGAATCTTAATAAGGTTCGCGCGTCAGAGTCAAATCGCCTCGTCTTACAATTATCTTTCCGGGTGCGGGACGATATTCTTCCGGGACCGTCAGGGGGCCGCCACCGGGTGGCTGGGTACCGCCGGCAGGCCGGGCGGCTACAGCGGTCATGAGCGTAAATCCGGTGAATACCGGGGATGGCTGAGCGTCAGCGGGATGGTGTTTTGACTTCAGGTCGCCAGACGCGCGAAATCCGTTACATTGCAATAGAATTTCAGTTAAACTAGAGGCCTATGAAAACTACCGATCTGTTGTGGGTCATCTGCATTTCTCTGGGAATCACCGTTGCCGCTGTCGCCGCCACAATGGTCGGGCTGTTCCAGGATAACCGGAACCTGCGCCGGGAAATCGCGAGCGCTCGCGCCGAACTGGGCCGTGCGGGTGCCGAGAGGAAGGAGCTGGAGGCTGAGAAGGGAGAACTGAACGCTGAGCTGGCGAACCAGCGCGATGAACTGCAAAAAGCGGAAAGCGACCTGGCGGATGCAAAAGAGCCAAATCCCACGACGAATGCGGTGGCCGCACCGCGTCCAGTCAAGGTGCGGACTTTTCTGGCCAATCAATATGTTGGCATGAGTTGGCTGGTGCCGAGCGGCGCTTCCAAGGACGCCAGGACGGGTGTGGTGACTTATGAACCGGTCGTCCTCCTGGATGACAGCGTAAGGCAAAACCTCGTTACCTATAAAACGAACGTTGTTGAACGGGAGGTCTCGCGAGCCACCACCGTGAATTACAACTACCCTTGGTTTTATTATTATCCGGTCGCCGTTGTCGTCGGCACCAACAAGGCCGCTCATTGCGATGGCGGTCGGGCGCCTAACACCCTTTCGATGGCGCCGCCGCCGCCGCAAAACTCAAAGCCTTTCTTGAGCGCGACGGTTCAGCCCCCGACGGCCAAACCGTTTCTCCCGACCCTCAATCAGCAGGTCCCATCTCCGAACCGGGTTGGCTGGGGCGGCAATTTTCAAAGGCCGACCAGCGGAATGGTCGATCCGGCGAGAAAGTCGCCTGTGGTATTGGTGCCGTCCGGACGGTAGGCTCGCACGGGGAAAATCGGGGGATGGGCCGGGATTTGACGATCTGAAGGTGGATAGATTTCCGGCGGTGAAGAAATACGAGTTGAATTTATCGACGACTGTCTTTCTCGCGCTGCTTTTGATTTTCTTCGCGGCGTTCTTGTTCTATCCGGTCAGCTTCATGTTGAAAGGCGCGTTTTTCGGGGGCGGTAGATTTAGCCTGAAATATTTCTTGCTGCTGCTGGAAAGCCCGCTCGAGCGCGAGTGCATCTTCAATAGTTTTACCATCGCGTTATTGACCACGACGCTGACGACACTCTTGAGCCTGCCGCTGGCGCACTGGATGACCCGGTTCAATTTCCGCGGCAAAGCGTGGTTGAGCGGTTTGCTGTTGGTGCCGATGATCATGCCCCCCTTTGTCGGCGCGATCGGGCTGTCACAATTGCTCGCCCGGTTCGGTTCCTTGAATCTTTTTCTAATGCGCCTGGGAGTGCTGCCGCCGGACGGGCCCATCGATTGGCTGGGGCAAGGGGGCTTCTGGGGCATCGTGATTTTGCAGGTGATGAACCTCTACCCGATCATGTTTCTCAATGTGTCCGCCGCGATGGCGAACATCGATCCGTCGCTGCGGGAAGCGGGGCAGAACCTCGGCGCGTCGGGCTGGCGGTTGTTCCGCACGGTGACCTTGCCGTTAATCCTGCCGGGTTACTTTGCCGGAGCGGTCATCGTGTTCATTTGGGCTTTCACCGATCTGGGCACGCCGTTGATCTTTGGTTTTTCGCGCCTGGTGCCGGTGCAGATTTTCGATGCCGTCAGCGAGATCAACACCAACCCCATGGGCTACGCGTTGGTGGTTTTGGTGCTGGCGCTGACCTTGGCGCTTTTCCTGATCAGCAAACGGGCTCTGGGCCGGCGGCGTTATGAAATGATGGCGCGCGGCCACACAGCCGGCGCAGAAGTGCAGGCCGGATCGAGGCAGACGCTGGTCATTTGGATGGCGCTGCTTCTGGTGATTGGATCGGCTCTCTTGCCGCATGTGACCGTCGTGATTGATTCGTTCGCCCGGCATTGGTTTTTCACCGTCCTGCCCCCCGCCTGGACGATGGAAAACTACAGCGAAGTCTTCGGACACGGCCTGACCGCTTCGAGCATCCGCAACAGCCTCATTTATTCCGCGCTGAGCGCATTGCTTGATTTGTTCCTGGGCGTGGTGATCGCCTGGCTATTGACGCGAAAACGGATTCCCTTTCCCAGCCTGCTGGATGGGCTGGCGACGCTGCCCCTGGCGTTGCCCGGCCTCGTGCTGGCGTTCGGCTACGTGGCCGGATTCGATTTCAGGATTTCCTGGCTGAATCCGCGGAACAATCCGACGCTGCTGCTGATCATCAGCTACAGCGTGCGCCGGTTGCCTTACATCGTCCGCTCGGCGTACGCCGGCTTCCAGCAAACCAGCGTCACGCTCGAGGAGGCGTCCGCTAATCTGGGCGCGACTCCGTTTCGCACGCTACGCAAAATCACCCTCCCGCTGGTGATGGCAAATCTGATCGCCGGAACGATCCTGACGTTTTCCTTCGCCATGCTCGAGGTGAGCGACGGGTTGATCCTGGCCATGCGCGAGCAATTCTTCCCAATCACAAAAATGATCTGGCAGGTCATGGGGCGGATTGATCCCGGTGCCCCCGGCGTGGCCTGCGCCCTCGGCGTGGTGGGCATGTTTATTTTGACGGTAAGTCTGTTGGTGGCGGGGAAACTCCTGGGCAGGAAAATGGGACAATTGTTCCGCGCATGATCAGGGCCTGCGTTATGGCTGATCTGCCATCGGCATCAAACGGATATCTTTGCGTTCCACAAGCCGCGTCCCCGTCCCGCCATGACCAAGTAGCTCGAGCGCGTCAGCGACGCATCGACAAACTGATCAGGCCGCTGGACCCCAACTAGTGTACAACACCCCGGCCTACGCAACGGGCGTCACCCTCACAGCCACTTTGAGGGAATGACTGCCGCCGCCAAGAATCACGCCGCTGACCGGGCTGACATCACTATAGTCGCGACCGTAGGCAACGGTGATGTGTTCGTCGGCGGGCATGCGATTGTTCGTCGGATCGAAGTCCACCCAGCCGAAGCCCGGACAAAAGACGGCGAACCAGGCGTGCGACGCGTCCGCGCCCACGAGCTGGTCCTTGCCCTCGGGGGGCCGGGTGCGCAGGTAACCGCTCACGTAACGCGCGGCGAGACCGAGTGAACGCAGGCTGGCGATGGCAAGGTGGGCGAAGTCCTGGCACACGCCCCGGCGCTGGGCGAGCACCTCCTCCAGCGGCGTCGCCACCGTGGTGGCCACCGGGTCGTATTGAAAATCGCGGAAAATCCTCCGGTTCAGGTCGAGCACACCCACCAGCAGCGATGTGTCCTTGGGAAAACTCGCCCGCGCGTAATCGGCCAGTTCGGGCGAATTGTCGAGCAGCGGCGAGCCGAAACAGAACTGGTAAGGCTCGACCAGTTCCGGCGACACCGGATCGTGGAAAAGCGTGGCCACCTTCTCCCACGGAGGCGACAGCGACGGCACGGACGGTGTGACGCGCGCGACACGGACCAGACTCTCGGCCACGATTTCCAGGCGTTGATGGATTTCCTGAATGCTGAAAAAACACACGCGATTGCCGAAGTAATCCGTCCGCGTCTTGCGCAGCGCCGGGGTTGGCGCGATGCGCAAGTCGAACGCTTCCCGCTGTTGGGTCGGCAGCAGGCGTGGTTCCACACGCGCGGCGTGGTGCGACACCGCAACCGGCTCGGAGTAATCGTAGAGGGTGCTATGGAGGATGCGGTAGTTCATTTTCGCCCGCCAGGCCAGTCCGCGCCATGGCCGAGTGCGCGAAGTAGTTCACCGAAATCGCGTCGGACAGCCGCGGCATTTCCTGCGCGATGAACTGAACCACCTTCGCCGCGGCGGTCTCGTGCCAGTCCTTATCCACCCGGGCGAGCGTGTGCGGGTCGGTCAGGCGCAAATCGCCGAGGCACCGGATAAGAATCCGCTGGGCGGGGCTGGGCAAGGCGCTGTCCCGCTCGCGCGGGAGCCGCTCGAAGTGTTTCACCAGTTGATTGAGCTGAAACAGGATCGCGCGCGGGTTCGTGTCGTCGAGCAGTACCAGGTCGTACACCGCGGCGATGTGCGGCAGCAGATTATAGCGCGAGCGGTAAGTGATGGTGCTGTCGCAGACTTCCAGCACGGCTTCGAGCACGCTCGGGTTGTCGGCCTCGGACGATCGCAGGGCGGCCTCCAGGAACGTGCTGACATACAGGGCGCGCTCGATGCGATAGCCCATGTCAACAAAGCGCCAGCCCTGCGCCCGCGTCATATTCTCGCGGGCCAGGCCCTGAAACGCGGCCAGGCCGAGCAAGGTCTGGTTGAGGACACCCACCGCGTCCGCCGCAAGGAGCGCCTCGCTCGCGGCGGGCCGCCGCAGCAGATCGGCCAGCTTACTGAGTGTGCGCCAGAGGTCGTTCGAGGTGCGGTGGCGAAGGATCATGGCCAGTTTGTGCAAATGGTCGGCCAGATAACGCAGACTGCCGGGGCGCGCGGGGTCGAAAATGGCCGCCAGCAGCTCCGCTTCCAGCGCCTCGACGTTTTGGCGCAGCTCGGGACGCTCCTTGGCGCTGGCGATCTGTTTTTGCGCCGCGAGCGCGTTGAGGATCGGCGTCAACACGGGCAGCGCGCTGCCCGGACTCTCCGGGCTGATGCGCAACAGCGCGCTCCTCAGCATCCGCGCGGTGCCGTCGGCCCGCTCCGCGTAGCGGCCCAGCCAGAAGAAATTGTCGGCCATGCGGCTGGGCAGGTTGTTGCCCACGCGGCGCAACTCGATGTTCTGGTTCAGCGGATGCAGCAGCGTGACTTCTTCGACCGGCGCGTCGCTCAGCACCCAGGTGTCCTTGCTCGCGCCGCCTCTTTGCATCGAGACGGAGCGTCCGCTGGACTCGGTCGCCACGCGGGTCAATCCGCCCGGCATGACCTTGTAGCCGCCCTCGGTAGCGACCAGGTAGGCGCGCAACGCCACGCGGCGAGGCTTCAGCGCGGCGTCGCTCCAGGAAGGCGCGCTGGAAAGGTCCCACCATTCCTGACCCACAAAAAGGTGGGGTTGAAATTTGATGGCGCGCTTCAATGCGTCGCGCTCGGCGGCGGATAGTTGCCGACCCGGGTCCATTCCACCCGCGCGGGAGTGGAAGGCGGGTTTTACGAAAAGGTTATCGAGGTGTTCCAAAACGTACGCCCGGGCCTTTTCCTGTCCGCACCACCAGGTGGCCACCGAGGGAAGCTTGAGTTCTTCGCCCAACAGATGCCGGCACAGACCGGGCAGGAACGCGAGGAATGCCGGGCTTTGCAGCAGGGCGCTGCCGGGGGCGTTGGCCACCGCGACATTGCCCGCCCGGAGGGCTTCCACCAAACCTGGCACCCCCAGCATCGAATCGTTGCGCAACTCGAGCGGGTCGCAGAAGTCGTCGTCAACCCGGCGCAGAATCACGTCCACGGGTTCGAGGCCGGAGAGCGTTTTCAAAAACACCCGGTCGTCGCGGACGGCCAGGTCTTGTCCTTCGACCAGCATGTAGCCCAGATACCGCGCCAGCCAGACCTGCTCGGAGTAGGTCTCGTTGTAGGGGCCGGGCGTGAGGAGGACCACGCGAGGATCGTCGGTGCGACGCAGCGCCAGGCGCGCGAGCGAGGTCCTGAGCTCGCGAAAAAAACCGGCCAGCCGCTGGACGTTTTCGTCCCGGAACGGCTCCGGCAGGAGACGCGAGGTGGTGAGGCGGTTCGCCAGGGCGTAGCCCGCGCCGGTGGCAATCTGCGTGCGATCGGAAGTAACCCACCAACGCCCGTCCGGCAGGCGCGCCAGGTCGGCAGCGTAGAGGTGCAGGAAAACATCCTGCGGCGCGCGGATGCCGTGGCAGGGGCGGAGAAAATCCGGCTGCGCATACACGAGTGCGGGCGGCAGCCAACCCGAACGAATGAGGTCCTGCGGCCCGTAGCAGTCGGCCAGGACGCGATTGATCAACAGCGCGCGCTGCACCAGTGCCGCCTCGAGCGATTTCCACTCGTCGGCCGCGATAACGAACGGCACCGGATCAATCTGCCAGGGTCTGTCCAGCCCGCGCGCATCGCCATACACGTTGTAGGAAATTCCTTGCTCGTGCACGAGGCGGCGGCCGGTTTCGGCCCGACGCTTCAGTTCGGCGGGACCGAGTTTGTCCAGGGCGCGAAGGAGCGGAAGGTAATGAGGACGCACTTCGCCGTCGGAGGTCAGGAGTTCATCGAAAGCTTCGTTGACCGGCTGATAAGCGGCAAACAACGCGGACTTCTGGTTGTGCGACGCGACGACCTGGCTCATGTTGGTGCAATCTTTACCAAACGCTGTCCGGTTTGGCGAGCATCGTCGCGATGAATGAGCCGGGGATGAGGCTGATTCAAGAAACATCGAAGCTGAAAGCCCGAACATTGAACTTCGAACGAACTTTCCGCAGGCGAACCGCCGTCAGTTCGACGTTGGAGGCTCAAGGTTCAAGGTTCTGGCACACTCAGCTACTCCGCAAATCGAGCGTGAAAGGGAATTCCGGGTGGCGCTCGGGCGGCGGGACGTTCATCGGGCCGGGTGTGTGGCCGATGTTGGAAAAGCGAGCGAGGCGGCGGCTTTCGGCTTCGTAGGCGTTGACGGGTAACGTCTCGAAGTGCCGGCCGCCCGGATGCAAAACGTGAAAGGTGCAACCTCCGATGGATCGCCCGTTCCATCCGTCCACGATGTCGAAAATGAGCGGCGCATGCGCGCCGAGGGTGGGATGCAAGCATTCCGGCGGCTGCCATGCGCGAAAGCGGATGCCCGCGACGTATTCACCTTCGGTGCCGGTCGGGTGCAGAGGCAGCGCACGGCCATTGCACGCGATGAAGTGCCGCGAGTCGATCAGGCCGCGGACCTTGAGTTGGAGTCGTTCGAGCGAGGAATCGACATACCGCACCGTTGCCCCAGCCTGGCCTTGTTCGCCCAGGACGTGCCAGGGTTCGAGGGCCTGGCGGATTTCAACATGGACACCGCGATGAGTTACCTGGCCGTAGAGAGGGAAACGGAATTCAAAATGCGGCGCGAACCAGTCCGCTCTCAGCGGATAGCCGAGGTCCCGCAAGTCTTCGATCACGTCCTGAAAGTCATCCTGGACAAAATGCGGGAGCATGAATCGGTCGTGGAGTTCGGTGCCCCAGCGCACCAGGGACCGTTGATAAGGGTGCTTCCAGCAACGGGCGATCAGCGAGCGGAGCAGGAGCTGTTGGGTGAGGCTCATGCGCGCGTGCGGCGGCATTTCAAAGGCGCGCAACTCGACCAGGCCAAGGCGGCCGCCGCTGGTTTCGGGCGCGTAGAGTTTGTCGATGCAGAACTCCGCGCGATGCGTGTTGCCAGTAACGTCAACGAGCAAGTTGCGAAAAATCCGATCCACCAGCCAGGGGAGGATGAACTCCCCTGAGCCGAGTCGAGGCGGCCCCTCACCCCAGCCCGCGCCCGCTCGGAGGGGAGGAGCGTGTCCGGAGTGTAGGTGCGGGGGGCTCATGGCCAATTGACGATCCAACTCGGCGAACGCGATTTCCAGTTCGTAGAGCGAATCATTCCGCGCCTCGTCCACGCGCGGGTGCTGGCTGGTCGGGCCGATGAATAGTCCGCTAAAGAGAAACGAGAGGGAGGGGTGGTTTTGCCAGTAGCAGAGCAGGCTGCGCAGCAGCTCGGGCCGGCGCAGGATCGGGCTCTCGGCCGGCGTTGGCCCGCCGATGACGATGTGGTTGCCGCCGCCGGTGCCAACATGACGGCCATCCATCATAAACTTCTCCGTGCCGAGCCGCGATAGGCGAGCTTCTTCGTAGAGCGCGGTCGTGTTTTTCACCAACTCGTCCCAGTTGTCCGCCGGGTGCAGATTGACCTCGATGACACCGGGATCGGGAGTAACCTTGACGAGGTTCAGGCGGTAATCGTGCGGTGGCAACGTGCCTTCGATGATGACCGGGAGTTTGAGGTTCGCGGCCGTTTCCTCGACCGCCGCGGCCAGGTCCAGGTAATGCTCCGTCTTAGCCACCGGCGGCATGAAAATGTAAAGCCGTCCCTCGCGCGGCTCGACACACAACGCCGTGCGGACAATCCAGTCGGCGGATTGGAAGGGCGCCGGTCGTCGTTCGGTCTCGGAGGTTTCCTCCGCCCCCTCGAGTTGCTGCTCGTGGACCGAACCGTGGCTGCGAAGCGCGGAAGCGCCGCGCAGGAATGGTTGCGCGACCCGCTCGGCTCCGCGCACCCGGGCGCGCAGCTCGTCCGGCCTGGGCAAGGGCGGGAGTTTTTCCAGCGGATCAGGCGGGTTGACGTAGGGATAGTCGGAGCGGCCGACCCAGGGAACCGAATCCAGCGGCAGGCGCAAACCGATGGGCGAATCGCCGGGAATGAGGAAGAGGCGTTCCTGGCGCAGAAACCACGGACCACTTGTCCAGGACGCCCCGCCCTCCGAGCGACGGCGGAGGGGGAGCACGTAACCGACGATTTTCTTGAGGCCCTGATTGAAGACTCTGGCCAGGCGCGCGCGTTCTTCTTTTTCTTCGAGCCGTGATTCGTGCGGATCGATGTTGATCGGCAGGCGGCGTTCGCGCCAGAGGTAGTACCAGGCGTCTTCGTAAGCCGGCAGGATGTGTTTTGCCTTCACATCCAGGATGTGCGCCAGTTGATGAATGAACCAGGCGGCTTCCTTTTCCGTGTGACCGTAATTCACGCCCTCATTGGCGAAGAGCGAGTCGTCGTGCCAGATGGCCTGGCCGTCCTTGCGCCAGTAACAACTGAGCGCCCAGCGCGGCAGGGATTCGCCCGGATACCACTTGCCCTGGCCGAAATGCAGCAATCCGCCAGGTGCGAATCTGTTTTTCAATCGGCGAATCAAGCCGCCCGACAGCCTCCGTTTTTCCGCGCTGAGGGCGGTGAAGTTCCATTCCTCGCCGTCCATGTTATCAATGGAAATGAAGGTCGGCTCGCCGCCCATGGTGAGGCGCACATCGTTGCCGGCAAGATCGGCGTCGATGCGGTGGCCGAGCGTCTCAATCTCCTGCCACTGTGCTTCGGTGTAAGGTTTGGTGACGCGCGCCGATTCGTAGATGCGCCTGACCAGCATCTGGTGGGTGAATTTGGATTCACAGTGCTCGACGACTCCCGTGATCGGGGCGGCGCTGGACGGTTCCGGCGTGCAGGCCAGCGGGATGTGACCTTCACCTGCGAGCAAACCCGATGTGGGGTCGAGGCCAATCCAACCCGCGCCGGGGAGATAAACCTCACACCAGGCATGGAGATCAGTGAAATCCGCCTCCGCGCCGGAAGGGCCGTCGAGCGATTTCACATCCGGGGTGAGTTGGATGAGGTAGCCAGAGACAAAACGGGCGGCCAGACCCAGGTGCCGCAGCAGTTGGACGAGCAGCCAGCCGGTGTCGCGGCAGGAGCCGGAGCGGAGTTGTAGCGTTGCCTCGGGTGTCTGCACTCCTGGTTCGAGGCGAATGAGATACTTGATGTCCTTCCAAAGGCGCTGGTTGAGGTGCACCAGGAAATCGTTCGTGCCCATCGCCTCGCGGCGGATCGCGCGGAGATAGTCCGCGAATAAAGCTCCGGCGGGCGCGGCCTCCAGAAAAGGAGCGAGTTCCTTCTTCAGCGAAGGCTCGTAGTTGAAGGGAAACTTTTCCGCGCTGGCTTCCAGGAAAAAATCGAACGGATCATAAACCGCCAGTTCCGCGACGAGGTCCACCTCGACCAGCAATTCGCCGGCTTTGGCCGGAAAAACAAGGCGGGCGAGATAATTGCTGAAAGGATCCTGCTGCCAGTTGAGAAAATGTTTCTTGGGCAGCACCCGCAAAGAGTAGCTGAGGATGGGTGTGCGGCAATGCGGCGCGGGCCGCAACCGGACAACGTGCGGGGAGTGGCCGACCGGACGGTCATAGGTGTACTGCGAGCGGTGATGGAGCGCGACGTGAATGGCCATAAATCAGGGTTGAAAGCGTTTCTTCGGGCAAAGGCTTCGGCGCCGCCGATTCATTGCATTCGCTCCAGGGCAAGTTGTTTGGCCGGTTCGGGCACGCGTTTGGCAAAAAAGGTCTCATACATTCCGGTGCCGACGCGATTCATACGGGTCTGAAGGTCATCGAGATATTCGTGCAAGCCCCCGTTGACGATGTCGTCCACCTGCGCGTCAGCGAGGTCGGAACAGAGCTGGCCGAGCAATTTTTCGGCATTGTTGCGAAAGGTGCCGGAGGGGGTCCCCGAGATGGCGTAAAAGGAGTCGCGCGCCTGGCTGAGACAGAAACGGATGGCGCGGGGGAATTCGGCGTCCAGCAGCAGAAACTGCACGATGCCCTTGGGGGAAATGCGGCCATGGCGTTGGCGATACATCTCAAAGGCGCTGGCCGAACGAAGCACCGCCGCCCACTGCACGTCGTCGAAAGGCGTTCCCACATCCGCCACGGAGCGGAGCAGGATGAAATATTTCACGTCCAGGATGCGCGATGTTTTGTCGGCGCGTTCCAGCATGCGGCCCAGTTGGCAGAAATGCCACGGCTCGCCGTGCGTCATGGTGGCGTCGGTCACCCCGGTGAAAAGGTGGCTGTTAAGTTTGACCTCGGTGAAAAAGTCGTGGGGCGATTCGAGGCCTTTGCTGCCGCCGGCGGCGTCGTTCACCGTCAGGTAAAACTGATTCAACCCAAGCCACATCTCGGACGAGATGATTTCCCGGACGGACCGGGCGTTCTCCCGCGCGCCACGCAGGCAGGAGATGATCGAGTTGGGATTGTCGCGGTCGAAGGTGAGAAACTGAATGACATTTCGTTGCGTGGCCTCGCCGTAGCGTTTGGAGAAATCCTCGTGGTCGCCTGTGGTGTTGACCAGCGGCTGCCATTGTTGGCCTGCCCCATCCGGCGTGTCGAGCATGAGGTTGAGGTTGACGTCGATGAAGCGCGCCACATTTTCCGCGCGCTCGACGCAGCGGCTCATCCAGTAAATAGAATCCGCGACGCGACTGAGCATCAGGTCATGGCTCCGGTGGCCGAGATCGCGAGCGCGCCGGGTGGAACGGCTTCGCTCTCGGCGATGACGTTGTCGGCGAGCACCCAGGTGTCCTTGGTGCCGCCGCCCTGGGAGGAATTCACCACCAGCGATCCTGGCTTCAAGGCGACTCGTGTCAGTCCACCGGGGAGGACAAAAATGTCCCGTCCATAGAGGATGTAGGGACGCAGGTCCACATGTCGTCCCTCGAGATGGTCCTGGACGATAGTGGGAACGCGTGACAGCGAGAGGGTGGGTTGGGCGATGTAATTTCGCGGATTGGCTTGGATGCGCTCGGCGAACTCGGCGCGCTGCTGGCGGGTGGAATGGGGGCCGATGAGCATGCCGTAACCGCCGGACTCGTTGGCCGCCTTGACCACCACCTCCTCCAGATGCTCGAGCACGTACCCGAGGTCCTCAGCCTCGGAGCAGAGGTAGGTCGGCACATTGGGCAGGATCGCGTCCTGCCCCAAATAGTATTTGATGAGGCGGGGCACGTAGGCATAGACAACCTTGTCATCGGCCACACCCGTGCCGGGCGCGTTGGCCAGCGCGACATGGCCGGCTTTGTAAACCTCGAGCAAACCGGGCACGCCCAACATCGAGTCCGCCCGGAAAGCTTCAGGGTCGAGAAAATCATCATCGATGCGCCGGTAGATCACGTCAACCCGCTCGAATCCACGGGTCGTCCGTTTCCATACGTAACCGTCGGATACGACCAGGTCGCTGCCTTCGACCAAGTCCACGCCCATCTGTTGGGCGAGGAACGAATGTTCAAAGTAGGCCGAATTGTAAACCCCCGGCGTGAGGAGAACGATGCGCGGAGAGGTGACCGTGTCCGGCGCCAGGTACTCGAGCATGTCGCGGAGGCGGGTCGGATAATTTGAGACAGCCCGGATGCGCGAGGCGACGAAGACCTCGGGGAACAGGCTCTTCATGAGGTGGCGGTTCTCAAGCACGTAGGAAACACCAGAGGGACAGCGCAGATTGTCCTCCAGCACGTAAATCTGGCCGTCCCGATGGCGAACGAGGTCCGTTCCCG
>Ga0066709_100001025_pt1 | contig 17369 bp, 11 predicted proteins | sample GraSoiAngelo_158_FD_79665 | JGI IMG/M metagenome (GOLD analysis project Ga0066709, IMG submission 79665) | Grasslands soil microbial communities from the Angelo Coastal Reserve, California, USA - 14_1009_16_30cm | ecosystem: Environmental > Terrestrial > Soil > Grasslands | place: USA...
CGACTCCTCAGCCACCTATTAGGCGGATGAAGAAGCGCATGCGCGCTCCCGGCCCAGCCAACCTCTCCGTGATAACCGCGTCCAGCCCATTCAGCACCAGAGCCGCCAGGAGTTTCTCGTGGCTTTGCGCATGGACAGCAGGCCGCACCGGCTCCGGCAGGGCGAGGGCCGGATCGAGTAGGCGATAGGCGACAAGCTTAGGCAAGCCATCGGCCACCCCCACGGCGAGCCGCAACGGTCGCCCGGTTGCCCGCCCTTTCACCGAGTCCAGGAGCTCGCGCCCCAAGGAGAAGATTTCGTCGGCGTAACGGAACACCACCCGGCCCATCTCGGTGAGACGAAGCTTCCTTCCCGCGCGTTCGAACAGTTTCTCGTCGAAGGCAACCTCGAGGGCGCGGATCTGCCCGCTAAGGGTCGGCTGGGCCAGCCGGAGCTTCTCGGACGCACGGGCCACCGTTCCTTCGCGGGCCACCATCCAGAAATAGAGCAGGTGATGGTAGTTGAGCCGTTCCACGGGCCGAGGATACATCGTATTAGCCGAAGGATCAGCTCCAAACTTTCTATTTTCCCGGGTAAGGCTCCCCGCTGATAATGCACGAGTTGCAGGGAAGCCCAGTGGATCAGTGGCTCCAACAACAACTCGCGAGCAATCTCTGCTCACGATCTTCCCGTCAAGGGAAAAGGAGACTCAAATGGTTACCAAGGGAAACAACACCTCGACGCAGGTGAGTTCCAACCTCACCGAGACGCAGTGGAACTCCATTCAGAATCCTGGCTGCTACCTCATGGTGAACACGGGGGACCTGGTGAGAATCTCCCCGGAGTCGCTGGCTCCTGGCCACTCTCCGCTCCTCACGTTCACGTCCAAGAATGGGGTGCGGGTGGCCAAGTTGTCGGATAACCCGGCGGAGCCGATTTCCGTGCTGCGCGCCATCGCGGCCGACAACGACTACTTCGTCAACTTCTAGTCCTTTCTACGTTCCGAGACGGGAACCGGAGCCGAGGGTGGCTCCGGTCCTCGTTCTGATGTAGCTCGATCCGCCCATGAGTGGCGGTGAACTCAGCGAAGCACCAAGCAGGAGGTACACAATGTTCGCAAGTATCCGAAAGTACAGCGGAGCACCCGCTCTCGCCGATGAGCTGGTCAAGAAGCAGGAAGACATCAAGTCCGTCCTGCGGCCGATTCAGGGATTCAATGCCTACTACCTGCTCAAGACGGGTGACGGCGCGATCTCGCTGACAGTGTGTGAGGACCGGGCCGGAGCGGATGAATCCAATCGGGTGGCGGCGAGCTGGCTGAAGGACAAGCTTCCCACCTTCGCGACGCGTCCGCCGGAGATCTCGACTGGCGAGGTGCGCATCCAGCTGAATGGTCAGGTGAATGGTCAGGCCGTGAGGGTCAGCAACTAACCAGAAGTGATGGTCGCCGGGGGACGCACATATAGACGCGCTCCCCCGTCTGGGTCCGGGGTGTCCGTCTTCCAGCTGTCAGCCTGCCAAGTATTCGTCGGGCGGGGCCCCCGGCGCAGCCCGCGCCTGGCACAAGATCGCCCGCGGGATCCGTTCCGAAGGTAAGGAAGGCGCTCAGCTCCACGCCTGACCCCCCGGCGTCGCTACCCTCGGTTCACGATCACCGAGATCGGTGTTCGCGTCCTTGTTCCCGAGCAAGGCACGAAATGCCGCGCCCCCCGTCGTAGCCGCCGCCAGTGGTGACCCCACGCCCCTTTCGCTAGACTCCGCGCCTCTCTCTCGCACTGTCCACCGACCGCGGAGGAATCCCCTTGCGCCGACACCGTCCGTGCGTGGTGCCCTTCGCCCTCGCGTTGACCCTCGTCGCCCCGATTCTCGCCGGCGCGGCCCCCGCCCGCTTCACCTTCTACGACCGCGGTCCCTATCGATCCGGGATCCCGCGGCCGGCGGAGGTGCTGGGCTACGAGCCCGGCACCTTCCACACCAACTACGGCAACATGGAACGCTACGTGGAAGCGCTGGTTCGCGCCGCCTCCGACCGGCTGGTGCGCGAGCCCTTCGGCCGCACCTACGAGGCGCGGGAGCGCGCCTTGCTCGTCATCACCTCCCCCGAGAACCACCGGCGGATCGAGGCCATCCACGAAGCCACGGCCAAGCTCGCCGATCCGCGCCGCCTCTCGGGGCCGGCGGAGGCCGACCGGTTGGTGCGCGAGACTCCCGTCACGGTGTGGCTCAACTACAGCATCCATGGCGATGAGTCGGCCTCGTTCGAGGCCATGGCGCAGGTCGCCTACCAGCTCGCGGCGGGCGAGGACTCGACCACGCGGGCGATCCTCGAGCATTGCGTGGTAGTGATGAACCTGGCGCACAACCCCGACGGGCACGAGCGCTTCGTCACCTGGATCAACGCCCTCGGACAGGGCAACCCCGATCCGCTCGCGATCGAGCAGCAACGCCAGCAGCCGTGGGGAATCGGCGGGCGCACCAACCATTACCAGGTGGATCTCAACCGCGATGCCCTGGCGATGAGCCAGGCGGAGTCGCGACAGATGGCGGCGGCCTTCCGCCACTGGCGCCCCCAGGTGTTCGTGGATCACCACGGCCAGACCGCGAGCTATTTCTTCGCACCCCCCGCCGCGCCGATCAACCCCACGCTCCCGGCCGAGGAGGTGCGCAAGTGGACCGAGATCTTCGGTCACGCCAACGCGGAGGCGTTCGATCGCTATGGCTGGAACTACTACGTGCGCGACGTGTTCGATCTCTACTACCCGGGCTACTGGGACTCGTGGCCGAGCCTGAACGGCGCGGTCGGGATGACCTACGAGACTGACGGCGGCGGGAACCTCGCCATCCGGCGCGACGACGAGACCATCGTCACGTTGCTCGACGGCGTCCAGCGCCACTTCACGGCCTCGCTCGCCACCTGCGTCGCCGCGGCGGCGCACCGCGAGGAGCGGCTACGCGACTTCCAGCGCTTCGCACGCGCCGCGATCGACGAGGGCCGGCACGGGCCGCTGCGCGCCTACGCGATCGAGCCCGGCAGCGATCCGGTGCGCGCGGCTTCGCTGGTCGAAGCGCTGCTGAACCACGGCGTCGAGGTGCGCTGGATCGAGAAGCCCTTCCGTTCAGGAGCCGCCCAGCCGGTGTGGTTCGACATGGGGGGCGGAGGCCGGGGCTCCGCAGGAAGCCGCGCCGCCGACAGCGCATCTGCGCGGGCCCGCTCGACGGCAGGCCTGACCGGCTCGGCGGCGACACCGAAGCCGCCCTTCGCCGAGCGGATGTTCGAGGACGGCGCCTACGTGGTCGATCTCGCCCAGCCGGCCGGGCGGCTCGCGCGCACGCTGCTCGAGCGCGACGCGCCGATCGACCGCGACTTCACCCGCAGGCAGCTCGAGAAATACGAACGCAATATCAAGCGCGGCAAGCACGCGCCGAAGGAGCCGTACGACTTCTACGACGTCACCGCGTGGTCGCTGCCGGTGTCCTACGGTATCCACGCCTACGCGCTGCGCGATCTGCCGGCGGGCGGGGCGCTGCTCCGGATTCCCGACGCCCGGCTCGAGTCGACTACCGCCGGCGAGGACGCCCTGGCCGACTCGATGGCGATCGGGGTGCCGATCACGGCGCGTGCGAGCCGGGTGGGGCCGCTCGAGCTCGCGAGCGAGCAGCGCGCGGTCGAGGTCGACCTGCACGGCCGGATCGACGGCGGGCCCGCGACCACTGCCTACGTGTGGTCGTGCGAGCGGGACGGCGCGCTGCGCCTCGCACTGCGGCTGCTCCAGGAGGGCTACAGGGTGGCGACCGCGACCCGGCCGCTCAGAGCCGCGGGGCGCGACTTCCCGCGCGGCTCGTTCGTCGCCCGGGTCGAGCGCAACCCCGAGAGCGTGCACCAGCGCATCGCCGAGCTGGCGCGGCTCTGCGGAGTGGCCGTCGTGGCGGCGAACAGCGCCTACGCCGATATCGGCGACACCGGGATCGGCTCCGAGGCGGTGACGAGCCTCAAGCGCCCGCGGCTGGGGGTGCTGGTGGATGGGCCGGTGTCGCCAACCTCCTACGGGTGGCTCTGGTTCCTGTTCGAGCGCCGCCTCGGGCTGCGCTTCACGGCGCTCCGGGCCGATGCGGTCGGCCACGCCGACCTCGAGCGCTACAACGTGCTGGTCGTGCCCGACGGCGGCGCCGAGGCTCTGGCCGGAACGCTCGGCGACGATGCGATCGGCAAGCTCAAGGACTGGGTGTCGCGCGGCGGCGTGCTGGTGTGCCTCGACGATGCCGCCGAGTTCCCGACCCTCAAGAGCGTCGGGCTTTCGACCGCCAAGGCGTTGGGAGTGAAGGAGAAGAAGAAGGACGAAGACACGGAGGAGAAGGAGGCCAAGGACGCCAAGGCCGACAGCGTCGCGCGCGAGGAGGAGCGGCGCCCCGAGTACATTCCCGGCACGGTCTTCTGGGCCTCAGTCGACCCCAGGCACTTCCTCTGCTACGGCTACGAGGGGACGCGCATCCCCGTCATGATGCAGGGCCGGCTGTTCCTCAAGCCCTCGAAGGAGGGAGCCAACCCGGTGACGTTCGACCGCGATCCGCTGAAGCTCAGTGGCTGGACCTGGCCCGAGACCGAGCGACGCCTCAAGGGCACCGTCTACGCCGTCGACGAGCCCACCGGGAGCGGGCACGTGATCATGATGATCGGCTCCCCGGCGTTCCGGCTGTTCTGGCGCTCGACCGAGCGGATGCTGGTGAACGCGGTGCTGTACGGTCCGGCGCTGGAGTAGCGGCGCCGGGAGAGGCTCGGGGCGACGGATCCGTGTGTCGCCGGGTGCGGGCGAGTGGAACTCCGCCGGGTTCGAGCGTGTAGGATAGGTCGAGCGTTCGCCGCAACCCCGGCTAGGGGGCCGCCATGTCTGGACTCCGATTGATCCGCCGACCTTCCATCGTGTTCGCGGTCGCGCTTGCCCTCTCCGTCGTTTCGCCGGCTGGGGCCTCGCGGCCAGAACGCCTCGTGCCGAACGTGCGGCCCTTCTTCGACGTGGGCTACTCGATCCCGATCCAGTACGGAGATCTCGACCACGGCTTCGGCTTCGGATTCGGTTTCGAGGCCGAGCAATCGCCGCGGGTGAGCGTGCTCCTCCGCTTCGAGTGGAATCGCCTCGAGGGTCCTCGTGTGTACGAGCCCTACTACGGGTACGACCGCTCTTATGCCATGCGCGTGCACGCGGCCGACTATTCGGTCGGGGCGCGGGTCCATCTGCGCATGCGGGGCCCGGTGCGGCCTTACACCGAAGCTTCTCTTGGCGTGCGATTTTCGGGTCCGGAAAGAGGTGGTTACTACGCCGATGCCCTCTCGGGCGCCGGCGACTCCCGGGTCCCCGACGAAGAGGGTGTTGCAGCCATGCTCAGGCTCGGGCTCTCCACCGCGCCTCCCGGCGGGGCCGGCCTGTTCCTCGATGCGGGCCGGGACTTCATGGTCCGCAATCCCGACCAATACGGCTTGGTTCCGATCCGCCTCGGCATCCAGTTTCCGTAGCGGCCCGCCGCCGCGATCTCTCAGCGCCCGCCGCACGATCCTCACCCACCCCGCGCGGGAGTTCGTCCTCCCAGGGCCCTTCACCGCGCACAGCGCTCCGTCCCCGTTGAGTTGCGGTCACATTCGAAGAGCTGACATGGGTGTCGGGAGGGCGTTGCTCGCGTGGGTGTTCGCGGAGCCCGGTGGCCGCGTGGTCCGCTTCCGCGACATTGGCGATCTCACCCAGGCCGAGAGACGAGGAGCGCGGGGGAGCATCGCACTCGTCAGTACTCGGACGGGGAGTCGCCCATTTCTCCAACCCGTTCGGGCCAAGGGCCTTACGCGCCAATCGCCCTTCGGCCAGACGATCCAGTCAAGCACCACTCAAGTCTCCCGAGCGAGGCTCGAGTCGGTCCCGGGCAGGAAGCGGCCTTCGCATGGGGCCGCCCTCACCAACTCGACCCAAGGAGGAGCGCGATGACCCGAGTTCTACGCGCCGCGGCGCTCGCCGCGGGAGTTCTTGCCCTCGTCAGTGAGGCCGCCAGCGCGGCCACGCCCCCGAGCGGCACAGTGACAACGACCGGGGCACCCGTGACGTGGACGGGCGGGCCCTTCACCGGCTCCAACCCGACCAACAATATTCCGGGCTCCGACGGCCCCGACTGTTCGGCGGTTCCGAACACCTGCGACGACTTCCTGCTCACCATCGTGGTCCCTCCCGGCTACACCGCCCTACACCCGACCCACGTCGTCACGATCACCGTGCAGTGGCCGAACGCGACCGTCAACGATTTCGACGTGTACATTCTGGACCCGGCCACCGATCAGTCCCGCCAATCCCCCGCCGCCACCAGCTCCGATCCCGAGATCGCGTCCTGGCCGGTGGTCGACGGCACGGTGACCTACAAGATCCGCGTCCTCGCGTTCCAGGCGGTCAACGAGAGCTATTCGGCGAGGGCGAAGATCGGCCCTCCGGGGACCGTCAGCCCGGGTGCCGGCGAGTATGTCCTCGGCACCGACGTCTGGAGCTGCAACCGGCACTTGACCGGCGAGAACCCGACCGGGCCCCCTCCGACGTTTGACCACAGCGACGACGGCGAGCCGGCGGTGAAGTTGGATGGAAACGGCAAGTTCTACATCTCGCCGCGCGCCGGTGTGCCGGCGGGCTCGGGCCTGTGAAGCACCACCGATGCGTGCGGGCAGGGCTATACGCTCATCGGCACGCCCGACGCGGGTGCCGGAGGTGGAGACACCGAGCTCGAGACCGCTCCGGGGCAGAACACGCTCGGCTTCTACAACGTGTATCAGTCGAGCCTCACGGCGGCCAACGTGACGACCGCGGTCTCCTTCGACGGCGGCCACACCTTCGTACCCACGCCGGTCTCGACCATCAACCCGGTCGATGACAGGCAATGGAACGCCGCCTACGGAGCCAACCTCTGCTACCTCTCGTACCGCAACGGCGCCACCCAGCCCGGAAACTTCCTCGAGTGCGTGCGTCTGGACTATACGGGGATGGGCGCGCCGGTCATCGGTCCGACGTCGGTGGTCTGGGCGGGCCTCGATCCCACGTTGGCTCGCGAGCTCGGAAACATGGTCACCGACCGGCGCCCGGGAGCGAACGCCACGCTGCTCATGTCGGGCGCCGATGGAGAGGGGAACGTCTATCACGGCTGGACCGAGGAGGGGCACAGGGTGTTCGTCTCCGTGTCCCACGACTTCGGCACCACCTGGACCCATCGTCTGGTGTGGGATGGGGGGATCGGAAGCAGCTACGACCATAAGTTCACCTGGCTTGCGGTGGACGGCGCCGGCAACGTCTACAACGTCTTTTCCGACGACCGGAACGTCTACCTCTCCTCATCGACCGACCAGGGCGTGACGTGGTCGCTCCCGATACGGGTGAATCGTGGCGACGCTTCGAACATCGCCATCTACCCTCAGATCGCGGCGGGGTCGGAGGGCCGGGTCGTCATCACCTTCTACGGTCACTCGGGAACTTCCTCCCAGGATCCGGACGCGGAGTGGAAGGTCTTCGTCTCGCGCTGCCAGAACGCCCTCGCCGCGGTGCCGCTCTTCGAGGAGGTCCAGGTCAGCGACCGCGACTTCCACCACGGTCCGGTCTGCGAGGAGGGCCTCTCCTGCGCCTGCTGCCGCGAGCTCACCGAGTGCTTCGACATCGACATCGATCCGGCGGATGGATCGGCCGCTCTGGCCTACGGCGCCTTCGGCGCCGGCGGCACGTACATCTCCCGGCAGCTCGCGGGCGCGTCTTCGATCGACGGCAAGACGGTCACAGACCGCAGCAGCGCATGTCCGGTAGCGGGGGGCCCCTGCATCACCCCCGGATGCGAGGTGGGTGCGGGTGACCGCTGCACCCTGCCCGGCGTAGTCGTGGCGTGCGATCCCGCGAATGACGAGAGCCCGATCGGCGGACCTGGGGACGACATCACGGAGATCTTGATCGCCGAGCCGCATCGCGACGATGACGTTCAGAAGCTGACCTTCACGATGAAAGTGTCCTCCCTCGATCCGAACAGTCTGCCACCGAGCCGGGTCTGGTACACCCTCTTCACCCCCAGCAACGGCACGACGACGTACTTCGTGGACATGAGCAATTGCGATCCGACAGCGGGACCGATGGTGTTCGAGTACGGCACCTTCGATGCCACGCTCGGGTTCCAGACAACCGGAAACGCGGACGAGGGCAAGGTGAATCTCGACGGTTCGATCGAGATCACGATCAGCCGGTCGCTGGTGGGGGATCCCCCGGCCGGGAGCACGCTGAATGGGGTTCACGGCGATGTCCGAGTGTTCGCCGGCGCTCTCTGCAATGGCCTGGTCTCGCGGCTCGATTTCACGGGAGACGGGAGCTACACGGTGATGGGCAATTGCCAAGCGCTGGCGGTGGGCGACGCCCCGCAGCAGTTGACGTTCGGGCTCGCGGGCGCCAATCCGTTCCGCGGCAGCACGTCCCTGCGTTACTCGCTTCCGGAGCGCCTCCCGGTGCGCATCGATGTTTACAGCGTGACGGGCCAGCGCGTCCGTACGCTCGTGGACCGCGAGGAGGGGCCGGGCAGCTACCAGGTACCGTTCACGATGCACGATGACGCATCGGGCCGCACGTTGCCGGCCGGCGTGTACATGGTGCGCATCAAGGCCGGAAAGGAGCAGCGGAGCTTCCACGTGATCGTGCTCAAATGACGAGCGCCCTCCCCATGCAGTAACCCATTCGCCTAACCGCTCCGGTCGAAAGCGGGGCGGTCCTCGACGAGCTCTTCGGCGCGCTGCCCGGAGAGCTCGTCATTCTTCGCGACTCGACGACCGGTGCCGCTGGCCCCTTGGCGGCGCGGCATCATTCTCTGGCCCGATCGCCTCCGCGAGCCGTTCGAGATCCCCGAGGTCGTCGTAGACATGCTGCACGCGGGAAAGCGTGACACGGAGCTCGAGGGTGGCGGTCGCCCGATGAACGCGTAAAGAGACGGTGCGGAGCGGCGCGACGCGTCAGCCCCGCCGCTCGAGCCTAAAGGTGCCCGATCCCGAGGTGGATCCCCGTCAGGTGCTTCGGCGTCCTGAGGCCGAATGCCGGGAAGTCCACGATGAACGTGGCGCCCTTCCCGAAGCCCTCGCTCTCGGCGCGGATCCGGCCGCCGTGGGTCTCGACCATCGCCGCCGCTTTGGCGAGGCTCAGCGCCGTTCCCCTCTGATGGTGGAGGGTGTCGACGATCGTGAACGGCTGGAAGAGCTCGGAAGCCCACTCGGGCGGGAATCCCCGTCCGTGGTCCATGAGGGTGAGCCGGATGCTCTCGGCCGAGTGGGCGACGTCGATCCGCACCCGCCGACCTCCTTCGGAGAACTTCGCCGCGTTGTCGAGCAGGATCTGGACCACTTCCTCGACGTACTCCCGGGTGATGTGAGCCAGGCACGGCGTGTCGGGCACCGAGAGCTCCAGGTCGAACGCCACGCCCGAGACAACGTGCCGGCTGGCCTGCGACCGCACCACCTGGGCGATGTCGGTGAGCTCGGTCGATCTCACCGACTTGGATGCGAGCCAGTCGAGGTAATTGAGCCCCTTGCTGATGAACCCCTCCAGCCGCTGGTAGCCCTCGCGGATGATCTCCACCATCTTCTTGTGGTCGGCCGGGTCGGAGCCCTGATCGAGCGTCCCCACCGCGGCGATGTAATTGAGGGGAGTTCGGAGCTCGTGGGAGATGAACGACAGGAAGTCGCTCTTCATCCGGTCGAGGATCAGGAGCCTGCTGTTCGCCTCCTCGAGCGTGAACGCCTGGTTCCGCGACTCCTCCAGCGCCTGCTGGACCCGGATCCGGTTGAGCTGGTTGTGGACCGCGATCGACGCGGTGCTGGCGATGTAGGTGAGCGTCCTCAGGTCGGTCTCCGCCAGGGCCGAGCTGCCGTCGAGGCCCGAGGCCACGATCAGCCCCAGGAACTGCTCCCCCGAGGTCATCGCCGCATAGGCGACGGGGCCGGCCTGGGCCCAGGCTTCGTCCGAACCCATGACGTGCCAGGCCCAGGGGATCTGCTCGACTCGATCCACCACGCCGACGCGCTCGTGCCGTGGGGGCTGAGGCTCGGAGCCGGCGCTCCCGGCCGCCGTCCCCTCGCTCTCCGGATCGCCAGCGGACCCGATCAGCGGGGTCAGGATACGCACTTCCTGGCACCGCATCGTGGAGCGGGTGAACCCGACGATGTGCTCCAGGGTGCCGCGCAGGCCGTCCATCGTGTGCAAGGTGTTGGCGAAGTCGTAGAGATCGCGGATCACCTTGCTCTGGGCCTGGATCCGCTGCTGCATCTCGAACCGCTGGAGCAGGTGACGGATGCTGACCGCGAAGTCGTGCTGATTCTCGATCGGCTTGGTGAGGTACTTGTCGAGGAGCTGCTCGTTGATCGCGGCGATCGCCGCCTCGAGGCCGGCGTGAGCCGTGAGCAGCACCCGCACGCTGCCGGCCGAGATGCGTCGCGCCTGGGCGAAGAACTCGGTGCCCTTCATCGCCGGCATCTTCTGGTCGCTGATCAGCATCGCGACGCTCTCGCGCTCCTCCACCAGCTCGGTCAGGGCCTCGAGCGCCTCGTGCGGGTCGGTGAGGAACACGAACCGATACCAGAGGCCGCCGGCATCCTGGTTGACCTGCTCGGGGAGGAAGAACTCGAGCGACTTGAGGAACTCGAGGTCGTCGTCGACGCACAGGATGTGACGCTCGGTGGCCTGGAGCACCGCGCGGGTGCCGGGGGGATTGGGCGAGGGGATCATCTCAGGCGGCTTCCTTCCATGGAGTGGGGGTCGATGCGGCGGCGGCAAGATCCGGCGGGGCGACCAGGAAGGATGGGGCGGCGCCGTCGCCACGCGGCGGGGTCGCCAGCTCGCGCGGCGGTCCCTCCGCGACGGATCGCGACGCGGCGTCGGGAGCCGCAGCGACAGGATCCGCACCCTGGAACCGCGACTCGGGGATCGACAGCGCGATCTCGAAGCAAGTCCGGCCCGGCTGGCTCTCCACGCGGATCGTGCCACCGTGCTTCTTGACGATCCCCGAGACGATGGAGAGCCCGAGCCCGGTGCCCTTGCCGATGTCCTTGGTGGTGAAGAAAGGGTCGAAGATGCGATCGAGCTTGTCGGCCGGCACGCCGGCGCCGTTGTCGGTGATGCTGGCGACGATCGAGCGGCCCGACCGGCGCGTGGCGATGTGGATCTCTCCCTTCGCGGGCCCGCCGTGCGCCGCGATGGCGTCGCAGGCGTTGCTGAGGAGGTTGGTCCACACCTGGTGGATCTCGCTGGTGCAGGGGATCCGCGGGAGCTCGGGGTCGAAATCGGTCGACACCGTGACGTCGTGCTTGAGCTGGCTCCGGAGCAGCACCAGCGCCGTGCTGATCGACTCGTTGATCTGGGTGGTCTCGACCCGGTCCTTGTCGGAGTACGCGTAGTACTTGAGCGCCGCAACCACCTCGGCGATCTTCTGCGAGCTGGTCTGCGAGATGGTGGCCGCCTGGGCGATGCTGGCGAACGATTCCGCGAACGAGAAGAACGACGGGATGCGGAACCACTCGACGTAGCGTGAGATCCTCTCGGGCTCGGTGAAGTTGAGCTTGCAGAGCGCGGCGGTCTTCGCCTTGTAGTCGTCGATCCCGCGGTCCCGCAGCACCGCCTCCACCTCGCGCTGGGTCTTGTAGGACACCGGGCGGGCGCCGCTCCGCGAGGTCTCCAGCAGCTCCTCCAGGCAGGCGACCAGGCCCGACATCGGGATCCGCACATCCTCGCTCAGCGCTTGCAGATCCCGGGGTAGGCTCCTCAGCTGGCGCTCGAGATTGCGCGAGACGTTGAGGATGGCGCCCGCCGGCGTGTTGATCTCGTGCGCCACGCCGGCGATCAGCACGCCGAGCGAGGCCATCTTCTCGTTGAGCACGAGCTGGCTCTGGGCGTTCTGGAGGTCCTCGTAGGCCTTCTGGAGCTCCGCGGTCGCCTCTCGCAGGCGCTGCTCGAGGCGCTTGTTGTAGCTCTCGATCTCGAGCTTGGACCGCTGGAGGTCCGCGGTCATGCGGTCGAAGGCGCGGCCGAGTTGGCCGATCTCGTCTCCGCGCCGGTCCCCGACCTCGAGCCCGTAGTTCCCCTCGGTGATCTGCTGGGTGACGGTCATCAGGCGGCGCAGGCGGAGCAGGATGCTCCCCCGCAGCAGCACGAACAGCGCCGTCGAGACCAGCGCGAGCTGGGCCGCCATGATCAGCGCGATCCGCCGGTCGAGGGCGGCGAGCGTTTGCTGGACGTCCTGCAGCGACACGTAGACGGTCACCGCGCCCACGGCGCGGGAGCCCCGCATGATGGGTGCGATCGAACGGATGCCGAGGCCTTGCCGGTCGGCGCGGGACACGTGCAGGCTCGGCCTGGCCTCGACCACCGCTCCCAGGATCTCGGGGTCGCGGGTCTTCTGGTGGGTGCGGTGGACGTCGGAGGTGGCGATGCAGACGAAGCGCCGGTTGTAGATCGCCATGTGCGTGATGATGCGGTAGTAGGTCATGTACTTGGCGATGATCTGCTGACCGGCTTCCTCCGAATCGCGGTCCGAGTAGTAAGTGATGTCGTGCAGGATCGAGGTCGTCAGGATCTCCACCGTGGTGAGCTTCTGGTTCAGGATGTTCTGGCTCACGAGCTGGCGGACCAGGTAGGCGGTGAAGAGAACGGCGAGCACCAGCGTGCCGGCCACCATGAGGATGACCTTGGTGCGGATCGAGAAGTCCGAGACCGGGGGCCGCAGGCGCACGTCAGGCCGCCGCGCCGTCGGCGCGATCGAGGCCCAGGCGGCCGTCGAGCTGGAACGCCTGCCGGTACTTGTCGATCCAGATCGAGACCGGGTTGAAGCCGCTCGGGGGATACCCGCCCCACGGCTCGAACATCGACTCGACCGAAGGATCCTCGTTGACGCAGATGCGGGCCGCTCGCGACTGGGCCGCGAAGGCGCGGACGAGCTCCGGGCGCGTGCTCAGGATCGCGTCGCCGAGGGGGAACTGGTTGGCGCGGAGCCAGTCGAAGAGCTCGCCGTCGCGGACCGGCTGGATCCAGAGCGCGGGGCCGAACAGGCCTTGCCGCACCAGGAGGTCGTCACGCGCCACGCCTTCCACGATGGCGGGCGCGAGGTAGGCGCCCTCGGCGGAGCCGCCGCATAGCAGGCGCATGTGGCTGCCGGCGCGCAGCGCGCGAGCCAGGCCCGCGGCCTGCTCCCGGCTGAACATGGGCCCGATCTCGGTCTCGGGAAACGTCGGGTCGCCGACGCGCAGGGCGCCGAACACATCGACCAGGGCGTCGCGGACGGGCTCGTAGATCTCCTGCTGGATCAGCACGCCGTTGACCGAGGTGCAGGTCTCTCCGTTGAAGCGCGTCGCCCCGCAGGTGACGATGTCCACCGCGTGCTCGATCGGGAACGTCTCGTCCAGGTAGAGCATGCCGTTTCCCTGGCCGTCCAGGAGGCACACCTTGCGGGCCGCGTAGGCGTCCATGAGCACCGGCAGCGCGAACTGGTTGCTGCCGATGTAGTGGATCACGTCGACCTGCTCGGCGGTGTAGCAGGCGTCGAGGAAGTCGGTGGCGAGGCAGTTGACGATCAGCACCGATGAGCCCGGCGGCTCGCTCCGCTCCACCAGCTCGGCGAGCAGCGCCCCGGTGCAGCCGCACTGGAGCGAGGGGCGGAGCAGCACCCGGGAGCCCGCGTAGAGCGCCGAGGCGATGATCGTGATCGCGAGCGTGAGCGAGGCGTTCTGCGGCACCACCGCCGCGATCCAGCGGTAGGGGCGGTGGGTGATGAGCATCTCGCGGCTCGACTTCCCGGCGTACGAATGGGGCACCCGGGTCGGCGGCCCGGCCTGATCCTCGGCGTAGGTCTCGAAGTCGGCCAGGAACTCGATCGCCGCGGTGACGATCTCCCGGCTGTCAGCGGTGATGAAGCCGGTCTCGAAGATGGTGGTGCGAATCAGCTCTCGCTGGTGAGCCAGGAGCTGCTCCTTGAGCCGGTGGAGGAAATCCAGCACCTCGCGCCGATCGAGCGGCGCGGTATCCCCCGCGCGCTCGCGCAGCAGGCGCTGGATCTCGAGAGGACCCGCGAGACGGACGGACCCGAGGACCGTTCCGGTGACGGGGGAGATCACGTCGCGGAGCACGGAACTCTCGCCCGGGCCGGCGGCGGTCGAACGTGGCGTGGGTCCGGCGCTCATCGGGTCCCGATCTGGCGCTGGTGCGCGTCCATGAGGCCGTACTTCTCGAGGATCTTCCTGAGCTCGCCGCTGGCTTTCATCTGGTCGAGTGCCTGGTCGACCGCCTGGCACAAGGCTGCGTCCTCCCGGCGCAGGACGATGACGTAGCGGCCCTCCGCGAACGACTCGCCGACGTTCTGGAGCCTGGGATTGGAGGCGCCGTACGCGACCGCGATCGGCTTGTCGAGCAGCACGGCGTCCACCTTGCCCCGCTCGAGGTCGCGATAGCTGTAGACGATCTCGGGATGCACCACGGCCCGGACCGCCGGGGTCCCTCTCAGGATGTCCTCCGCGGCCGTCCCGGACAGCGTGGCCACTCGCTTCCCCTCGAGGTCCGCGAGCCGGGTGACGCCCGGGGTTCCCTTCCGGACCGTGAGCTGCTGCGAGTAGACGTAGTAGGGGTGCGAGAAGAGGACGATGTGGCGGCGCTCCGGCGTGTCCTCGATCCCGTTCATGGCCAGGTCGAAGCGGCCGCGCTGGAGCTCGGGAACGAGCGTGTCCCAGGCGCGGATCGTGAGCTCGAGCTTGACCCCGAGCCTGCTGGCGATCCCCTGGGCGATGTCCATCTCGAAGCCGGTGTACTGGCCCGGGTGGTGCGGATCCTCGTAGACGTAAGGGACTCCGGCCACCACGTCGGCTCCCCAGAGGAGCGTCCCCGCCTTCCGCACGCGCTCGAAGGATTCGTCGCCGGCCGCGCCCTTCCGCGCGCCCCCCCCGCAGCCGGCCAGGAGCCCGAGCAGGAGCAAGCCGATCGCGAGCCGCCCGCGCGGCTCACGCGGCCCGGTGCTCGGATCTCTCGGTATCGACATTCGAGATTCCCGGCGTCCCCAAGGCCAGTGCCGGGCCGGAAAGGACGAGGTGGACGGTGGCCAGGTACTCGCGCGGGAGGATGGCGAGGAGCGTCGTGAGGCTCGGTCCGTCCTGCTGCCCGAACACGCCGCGCAGGAACGGATAGAGCCCCGGCGCCGGCGGCTGGCCGGCGAGATGCGACTGGATGCGGACCTTGAGTTCTCCGGCCCCCGGCCTCTCGCCGTCGCGCAGCTCGAGCACGTGCCTCAGGAGGTCGCGCGCCGCCTCGACCGTGGCGCCCGGAGCCCCGGCGATAGCACCCAGGTCCGGCAAGCGGAGCTCGTGGCGCCGCTTGTAGTAGAACTCGGAGAAACGGTTGGCGTGCTCGACCAGCGCCCGATCGGCGACCGTCCGGGGGTTCAGGTGCGAGCTGCACGAATCCAGGGTGCGGCCCACCTCGAGCGCCCGGCGAGGCAGCTCCTCGCGCACGAACGCCACGTAGCTCACGCCCGGGCTCACCTCGTAGAGGCGCGCGAAGTTCTCCAGGTACTCCGGGCCGACGTGGAGGTCCCGCGTCAGGTGCTCGATGAGCAACTCCTTGAACATCGCGGGCGGCAGCATGGCGAGGAGCCGGCCGCAGAGGTCGCGGCTGATCCGCAGCGCCCCGTAGGACACGATCTCGGGCACGTGGCCGCCGTAGAAGTGAAGGGAGACGAGCCGCGAGACGTTGAGCGTCCCCTTCTCGCCCAGGTGGTCCTTCGAGAACACCTCGGTGTCGATGCGGTAGAGGTTCCAGCGCGCCGCGCAGTCGAGCTTCCAGCTCAGCTTGCCGCGCAGCGTGCCCGGGTCCTGCCGCGTGTCGAGGCCGCAGCGTGCGCAGCGATACGCCACCGCCCCGGGCTCGACCTGCTCGATCTCAGTCCCATCGATGCGGAGGCATTTCGGGCACTGCACGTGGAACAGGTTGCGGATCGTGTAATCGTGGCAGCTCTCCGAGAGGAGCTCCTGGATCCGGCGATAGTTCGCGAGCGTGGCCGAGACGTAGTGCGCGTAGGACCCGCGATGGTAGGCCTGATACGTGTCGAGCACGACGGGATGGATGTCGAGGCGCTTGAGCCGCTCCACCAGCGCCTCGATGAAGTGGTCGGAGTAGCTCCCGTGGCACCCGTAGGGGTCGGGGATCTCGGCGATCGGCCGCCCGCAGAAGGGGGTGAACTGCCGGATGAGCTCGGGATCCTTGTCGACCCCGACCCTGAGCTGCCGCTCGGTGAGGGGATCGTAGCTGTCGTTGATGAGGGTGAGGACCGGGACCTCGCCGAGCGTTCGGCTGCGCCTCGCGACGAGATCGCCGGCGACGAATTCCCGCAGCGTCCGCTCGTCGCCGAGGAACGCCGCGGTGAAGCCGGTCGCGATCACGCGCGGCAAGATCCTGCGCCCCGTCTGGCTCAGCGAATCCCTGGGCATGGTCGAGTCTCCGCCGAACGGGTCGAAACGGGCGTCCGGCACACCACGGCTATCCCTGCTTACCTCGCTGGCTTATCGGCAGTTCGCGTGCGAAACTTGCCCGCTCGATGCGCGGGGCAAGCGGGAAGCCAGAGACGGGGGGCGCTGCCGGGGCCGGCCCCGCGGCGGGAATCGGCCTGGGGCGGGCGACCGCGCCCGAGCCGGGAGCGGCCGGCGCCGCGCTCGGCAAGATCACCCCCTCCGAGTTCGAGCGGGTCATCGCCTCGAGGCTCGGCGCCTCGCGTCCCGAGGTCCTGACCGGGCCGCGGCTCGGCACCGACTGCGCTGTGGTCCGGATCGGCGCGGGCCGGGTGATGGCGGTCACGACGGATCCGCTCTCGCTGCTTCCGGCGCTCGGCGCTGCCGCCTCGGCGCGGCTCTCCTGCCACCACCTCGCGTCGGACCTCTGGACCAGCGGCATCCAGCCCGCCTACGCGGCGGTGACCCTGAACCTGCCGCCCCGGCTCGGCGAGGCCGAGCTGTCCGAGTACTGGGAGGCGATGAGCGCCGCCTGGGAGGAGCTCGGCGTGGCGGTCGTGGGCGGGCACACGGGACGCTACACCGGATGCGACCTCACGATCGTGGGGGCCGGCACCCTGGTGGGGGTCGGCGACGAAAGGCGCACGGTGGGCCCCGAGTTCGTGCGCGCGGGCGACCGGGTGGTGGTCACCAAGGGCTGCGCCATCGAGGCCACGGCGGTAGCCGCCTGGTCCTTTCCCCGCACGCTTTCCGAGCGCCTCGACACCGGAGGGATGAGTCGCGCGCGCGCGCACCTCGAGCTCGTGAGCGTGGTGGTCGATTGCAGGGCCGCCCTCGGGGTCGGGGTTCGCGACCAGGGCGTGAGCGCCTTGCACGATGC
>Ga0066709_100001026_pt1 | contig 17363 bp, 15 predicted proteins | sample GraSoiAngelo_158_FD_79665 | JGI IMG/M metagenome (GOLD analysis project Ga0066709, IMG submission 79665) | Grasslands soil microbial communities from the Angelo Coastal Reserve, California, USA - 14_1009_16_30cm | ecosystem: Environmental > Terrestrial > Soil > Grasslands | place: USA...
CGTGCTGGGAGTGACCCACAACGCTACCAACGCTGACGCGGGCGCGGCGGTAACGGCCGCGAAGCGGGCGGCGGCCGGGTGGCGGGAGCTGCCGTTCGAGGAACGGGCCGCGATCTTCCTGCGCGCCGCCGACCTGCTGGCCGGGCCGTGGCGGGACACCCTCAACGCGGCGACGATGCTGGGGCAGTCCAAGTCGGTACAGCAGGCGGAGATCGACTCGGCGTGCGAACTGATCGACTTCCTGCGGTACAACGTGTTCTTCGCGCGCAAGCTGCTGGCCGAGCAGCCGCTGTCGGTACCCGGGGTGTGGAACCGGTTCGACCACCGGCCGCTGGAGGGCTTCGTCTACGCGATCACGCCGTTCAACTTCACCGCGATCGCCGGCAACCTGCCGACCTCGGTCGCGCTGCTGGGTAACACGGTGATCTGGAAGCCGTCGCCGACCCAGCAGCTCGCCGCGCACTTCACGATGCGGCTGCTGGAGGCCGCGGGGCTGCCGGCCGGCGTGATCAACATGCTGCCCGGGGACGGGATCGCGGTGTCCGAGGTCGCGCTCACCGATCCGGACCTGGCCGGGATCCACTTCACCGGGTCGACCGGCACGTTCCAGTTGCTGTGGCGCACGGTGGGGGAGAACATCGGACGGTACCGGTCATATCCTCGCATCGTCGGCGAAACCGGCGGCAAGGACTTCGTGGTCGCGCACGCCTCCGCCGACGTCGACGCGCTGCACACGGCGCTGATCCGGGGTGCCTTCGAGTACCAGGGCCAGAAGTGCTCCGCCGCCTCCCGCGCATACGTCCCGCGCTCGATCTGGGACGGCGGCCTGCGCGACCGCCTGGCCGCCACCGCCGAGTCGCTGGCCTACGGCGACATCACCGACCTGTCCAACTTCGGCGGCGCGGTGATCGACGGGCGCTCCTTCGCCCGCCTGGCGGCTGCCCTGGACCGGATCAAGAACGCCGGCTCGTGCACGGTCGTCGCCGGGGGTACCGCCGACGACAGCGAGGGCTGGTTCGTCCGGCCCACCGTGGTGGAGTGCACCGACCCGAGCCACGAGGTGTTCACGACCGAGTACTTCGGGCCGATCCTCGGGGTACACGTCTACGACGACGAGCGCTTCGAGGACGTCGTCGGGCAGGCCGAGTCGGCGGCGCCGTACGCGCTGACCGGGTCGGTCTTCGCGAACGACCGGCGCGTCATCGAGTGGACCGCCCGGGCGCTGCGGTTCGCCGCCGGCAACTTCTACATCAACGACAAGCCGACCGGGGCGATCGTCGGGCAGCAGCCGTTCGGTGGGGCGCGGGCGTCGGGTACCAACGACAAGGCGGGCTCCTGGCAGAACCTGGTGCGCTGGATGTCGCCGCGGACCATCAAGGAGACGTTCGTACCGGAGACCGACTTCCGGTACCCGCACATGGGCTAGACGGACGATGGGCGAGCCGGGCCGGCTCGGCTACTTTCCCCGATCATGAAGAACAAGCTGGTCGCGAGCGTGATCGTGCTCGTCATCGGAGTCGCGCTGCTGGTCAGCGGCGGTGTGTTCCACAACGGGACGCCCAAGTGTGACAACCGGACGATGCATCCGGGCGACCTCTGCATCGTCGGCGGTACGGCCTTCGGCTACGAGGCCCGCCGCGCGGACGACCTGAGGACCGGCCGGATCCAGCTCATCCTGGGCGGAGTGATCGTTCTGCTCGGCGGCGTCGGGCTGTTCCTCGGTGTACGGGACCGGCGACGCGCGGCGACCGTACCTCCGCCGACCGCGCAATGACCGGTAGGGTGCACCGCATGAGTGACCAGTACCCGGACCCGAGTGGTAACACGGCGCAGTTCCAGGCCTTCGTGCAGCGGGCCGAGCCGGAGCAGGAGCGGCGTTCGCCGCTACCGTGGGTGCTCGGCATCGTCGCCGCGGTCATCGTCCTCGGCGCGGTGATCGCCTTCCTCGTCAGCTGACGCGCCGAGCCTCTCGCGCGCCGAGCCTCTCGCCTGACGTGCCGAGACTCTCGTCGATCTTGGAGTTGTGTCGCCCGAATTGCGCAGTAGCGCGCCCTTTGTCGCAGACATAACTCCAAGATCGGCGGGGGCTACTCGTCGTGGTCATCGTCGTCGAGGCGGGCCAGCCAGGTGGCGAACCGTTCGATCGCCGTCTCGAACTCCGGGTTCAGGTCGACGAAGTCGCGCAGCCGCTCGGCCAGCCACTCCAGGCTGACCGCCTCCTCGCCGCGCCGCTGCGCGAGCTCCTCGATCCCGCGGTCGGTGAAGTACATGCTCAGCCCCGGGGCAGCGCGGCCTCGATGAGCGCGTGCTGCTCCGCGTCGTGCAGGCGGGTGGAGCCGACCGCCGGGGCGGCGGCGGACGGGCGGGAGATCCGCCGCAGTGACACCCCGTCGAGGTGCTCCAGCAGGTTGAGCGCGATGAACGACCAGGCGCCCTGGTTGGCCGGTTCCTCCTGGACCCAGGCGTAGTCGACCGCGTTCGGGTACTCACGCAGGACCGCGCGGATCTCCTCGATCGGCAGCGGGTACAGCTGCTCGACCCGGACGATCGCGGTGTCGGTCACCTTCCGCCCGGTCCGTGCCTGTACCAGGTCGTAGTAGACCTTGCCGGCACAGAACACCACCCGGCGCACCGCACCCGTGTCGATCGTGTCCGGAATGACCGTCTGGAAGGTACCCGTGGTGAAGTCCGCGACCGCCGACACGCACAGCTTGTGCCGCAGCAACGACTTCGGCGTGTACACCACCAGCGGCTTCTTCTTCGCCGACAGGGCCTGGCGGCGCAGCAGGTGGAAGTGGTTGGCCGGGGTCGTGGGCACCGCGACGCGCATGTTGTCCTCGGCGCACAGCTGCAGGTACCGCTCGATGCGCCCGGACGTGTGGTCCGGCCCCTGCCCCTCGTGCCCGTGCGGGAGCAGCAGGGTCAGCGCGCTCTGCTGGCCCCACTTCGCCTCGCCGGACGAGATGAACTCGTCGACCACCGACTGCGCGCCGTTGGCGAAGTCGCCGAACTGCGCCTCCCAGCAGACCAGCGCGTCCAGGTTCTCCACCGAGTACCCGTACTCGAAGCCCATCGCGGCGAACTCGGACAGCAGCGAGTCGTGCACGAAGAACCGGGCGTCGTCGGACTTGACCGCCATCAGCGGGAGGTAGTCGCCGCCGGTCTGCGCGTCGACCACGCTGGCGTGCCGCTGGACGAAGGTGCCGCGGCGGGAGTCCTGGCCGGCCAGCCGTACCGTGACCCCCTCCGACAGCAGCGAGCCGAACGCGATCAGCTCGCCGAAGCCCCAGTCGACGTCGCCCTCGACGGACATCTTGGCCCGCCGTTCCAGCAGCTGCATGACCCGCCGGTGCGGGGTGAAGCCGGGCGGCAGGTTCAAGTGCGCGTCGCCGATCCGCTTGACCAGGTCGGCGGTGATCGCCGTGGTGACCGCCGGTTCCGGCTCCGGCTGCCGTTGCCGCACCGGGCGTACCGTGGTCGACGCGTCGCGGGTGGCCTTGAAGACCGTCTCCAGCTGCTGCTGGAAGTCGCGCAGCGACTCCTCGGCCTCGTCGAGCGAGATGTCGCCGCGGCCGATCAGCTCCTCGGTGTACAGCTTCCGGACCGAGCGCTTGTTGTCGATGATGTGGTACATCAGCGGGTTGGTCATCGAGGGGTCGTCGCCCTCGTTGTGCCCGCGCCGCCGGTAGCAGACCAGGTCGATGACCACGTCCTTGTTGAAGGTCTGGCGGTACTCGAAGGCGAGCCGGGCCACCCGGACGACAGCCTCGGGGTCGTCGCCGTTCACGTGGAAGATCGGCGCCTGGATCATGCGGGCCACATCGGTGGAGTACAGCGACGAGCGGCTGTACTCCGGCGCCGTGGTGAAGCCGACCTGGTTGTTGACGACCACGTGCACGGTACCGCCGGTGCGGTACCCGCGCAGTTGCGAGAGGTTCAGCGTCTCGGCGACCACGCCCTGGCCGGCGAACGCCGCGTCGCCGTGTACCGCGATCGCCAGGACCGTGTACCCCTCCAGCTTGAGGTCGATCCGGTCCTGCTTGGCCCGGACGATCCCCTCCAGTACCGGGTGGACCGCCTCCAGGTGCGACGGGTTCGCCACGACCGAGACGCCGATCGCGTGCTCGCCGTCGGGCGTGGTGTACTTGCCGACCTGGCCGAGGTGGTACTTGACGTCGCCGGAGCCCTGCGCGGTCTTCGGGTCGAGGTGCCCCTCGAACTCGGAGAAGATCTTCTCGTAAGGCTTGCCGACGATGTTGGCCAGCACGTTGAGCCGGCCGCGGTGGGCCATCCCGATGACGACCTCGTCGAGGTTGTCCTCGGCGGACTCGCGCAGCACCTCGTCCAGGAGCGGGATCAGGCTCTCCGAGCCTTCCAGCGAGAACCGCCGCTGCCCGACGTACTTGGTCTGCAGGAACGTCTCGAACGCCTCGGCCGCGTTGAGCCGGTTGAGGATGTGCTTCTGCTCCTCCGGCGTGGGCTTGGCGTACTTGACCTCGATCCGCTCCTGGATCCAGCGCCGCTCCTCGGGATCCATGATGTGCATGTACTCGATGCCGACCCGGCGGCAGTACGAGTCGCGCAGTACCCCGAGCACCTCGCGCAGCTTCATCTTGGGCCGGCCGGCGAAGCCGCCGACGGGGAAGGTGCGGTCGAGGTCCCAGAGGGTGAGGCCGTGCTGCAGCACGTCGAGGTCGGGGTGCCGGCGGATGTGGAACTCGAGCGGGTCGGTGTCGGCCATCAGGTGGCCGCGGACCCGGTAGGCGTGGATGAGTTCGAGGATCCGCGCCGGCTTGCTGATCTGGCCTTCGGAGGTGCGCGCGGTGTCGCGTACCCAGCGGACCGGCTCGTACGGGATGCGCAGCGCGGTGAAGATGTTGTCGTAGAACTCCCGACCGCCGAGCAGCAGCTCGTGCACGACCTTGAGGAACTCGCCTGACTGGGCACCCTGGATGATGCGGTGGTCGTACGTCGACGTGAGCGTGATGATCTTGCTGACCGCCGCGTCGGCGAGGGCCTCGTCGGACATGCCGGAGAACTCGGCCGGGTACTCCATCGCGCCGACGCCGACGATCGCGCCCTGGCCGGCGAGCAGGCGGGGCATCGAGTGGACGGTGCCGATGCCGCCCGGGTTGGTCAGCGAGATCGTGGTGCCGGTGTAGTCGTCCATGGTCAGCTCGTTGCGCCGGGCCCGCCGTACCACGTCCTCGTACGCCTGCCAGAACTGGCGGAAGTCCATGCCCTCGGTGGCCTTGATGTTGGGCACGACGAGGGTACGGGAGCCGTCCGACTTGACCAGGTCGATGGCGATGCCCAGGTTTACGTGCTCCGGCCGGACCAGCGTGGGCTTGCCGTCGACCTCGGCGAAGGAGTTGTTCATCTCCGGGTGCTCGGCGAGGGCCTTCACCAACGCGTACCCGATGAGGTGGGTGAAGCTGACCTTCCCGCCGCGGCCCCGGGCGAGGTGGTTGTTGATCACGATGCGGTTGTCGGCGAGCAGCTTCGCGGGTACCGCCCGGACGCTGGTCGCCGTGGGTACCGCGAGCGACTCGTCCATGTTGGCGACCACCCGGGCGGCGACCCCGCGCAGGACGGAGGTGTGCGCGCCTGCGGGTACCGGTCGGGTGGCGGCCGGCTTCGCGGCGGCCTTCGTGCCGTCCGGAGTGGCGGCCTTCGTGCCGTCCGGGGCGGCAGGCGCGGCCGGGCGGGCGGGGGCGGCTGGGCGGGCGGGCGCCGGCGTAGTGGACGGCGGCGTAGTGGACGGCGGCGCAGCGGGAGCCGGCGCAGTGGAAGCCGGCGGTGCGGCGACTGAGCCGGACGGTGCCGTTGCGCTGTCCAGTGCCGGCTTGTAGTCGGCAAAGAAGTCGTGCCACGCAGCGTCCACGCTGGTCGGGTCGACCAGGTAGCGCTGGTACATGTCTTCGACGATCCACTCGTTCGGACCGAAGTCCGCCAGCGGGTTGTCCTGCGAGGTCTGCTGCGTCGACACGTCCGCTCTCGTCTCCACGGATGTTCACCTGAGGCACTTCAGGCTACCGCCGCCCGGGAGGGCGACGTCCCACGTCTCACAAGGATAGGCATCCCCGGAGTGCGGAACGGGCGCCGGTACGGATCCGCGACCCGACCAGCGCCCGTTCGACCGTTGACTAGCTGATGTCCCGCCGGCGCATGATCAGGATGCCGACGAACCCGGTGACGATGGCGTACCCGATGAGCACCGCCCCGCCGACCCACTGCGGCGCCGCATGCGGGTAGGCCTCGCCGGGCGTGATCATGATCATTGACGCCACCGCGGGCGCGATCACCTGGGCGGTGCGGATCCACACCTGGTGGAACACGTTGTAGAGGATCGCGCCGATGATGGCGACCGCGGCGGTGCCGATCAGGTAGAGCGCCATGCCCGTGATCACGGAGCCGATCTGGCTACGGATCAGCGTGCCCAGGCCCATGCCGAAGATCGCCCAGATGGCGAACGCGAGGAGGTTGAGCAGCACCGACTGCACCACCGTCCACTGCGTCAGGCTCACGGTGACGTGTTGAGAATGCAGGTAGATCGGCGTCGCGACGATGTCCAGGACGGTGGACACCGCCCAGAACAGGACGGCGAACAGGATCGCCGCCGCGGCCTTCGCGAGCACCACGGTGGTCCGATGCGGGCTGGTCATGAACGTCGTCGTCGCGGTCTGGTGGAAGAACTCGTTGGTGACGACGAGGATGCCCATGATCAGCGCGAGCAGCAGGCCGAAGAACTGGCCCGAGGTGAGCATGTCCGCGGCGATCCTCGCCAGGCCGGCGGCCGTGTGCGCCTGCGCGATCTGCGCCTGCTCCTCGGGTCCCGGTTGGGCGCCGGCCGGCGGCTGCAGCTCGAAGTGATGACCGAACGCGTTGGAGGTGAACGCCAGCGCGGTGAACGCGACGATGCCGATGGCGAGCAGCCACCACGTCTTCGTCGTCCGGATCTTCGCGACCTCGGCGCGCATCAGCCGGAACAGGTTCGGCCCGGACTCACTGGCTTTGGCCAGCGAAGGGCTGTCGAGCAGCGTCGTCATCGGATGGCCGCCTTCCCCTTGGTGAGCTCCAGGAACACGTCTTCCAGGTCGGGCCGCTCGGCCACCAGCTCGTGCAGTTCCACCCCGGCCTTGAACGCGGCGGCGCCGACCGCGGGCGCGTCGACGCCGGTCACCAGCAGCGCGCCGTCGCCGTTGGTGGTCACCGTGGTGCCGTCGACGGTCAGCGCCTTGGTCAGCTCCTCCGGCTGCGGCGTGCGTACCCGGACCCGCCCGGCATGTGCCATCGAGTCGACGACGTCGCCGACGGTGCCCTGCCGGACCAGTTGCCCGGCCGCGATGATGACCACTTCGTCGGCGAGGATCTCCATCTCGGACAGCAGGTGACTGGAGACGAGGATCGTGCGCCCGGCGTCGGCGAGCGACTTGAGCAGCCCGCGCATCCAGCGGATGCCCTCGGGGTCCAGCCCGTTGGCCGGCTCGTCGAGGATGAGCACGTGCGGGTCGCCGATCAGCGCGGCGGCGATGCCCAGCCGCTGCCGCATGCCCAGCGAGTACCCCTTGAACTTGCGCTTCGCCGCCGGGGTGAGCCCGACGATCTCCAGTACCTCGTCGGCGCGCGCCAACGGGATGCCCGCCGACATGCAGATGATGCGCAGGTGGTTGCGACCGGTGCGGCCCTTGTGCGCGCTGCTCGCCTCCAGTACCGCGCCGACGTGCCGGATCGGGTTGCGCAGGTCGGCGTAGCGCTGGCCGCCGATGGTCGCGGTGCCCGCGGTCGGGCGGACCAGGTTCAATATCATTCTCAGCGTTGTCGTCTTGCCGGCACCGTTGGGCCCCAGAAAGCCGGTGACCCGGCCGGGCTGGACGGTGAACGACAGATTGTCCACCGCTCTGACCCGCTTGTAGTGCTTGGTCAGCCCGGAGACGACGATCTGTCCGTCGGACATGAATCTCCTCCCGTTTGTCCCGTTCAGCTTGCCAGATCGGCGCCAACCGGACGGGTCCGTTCCGCTCTAGGGTGCGGTAGTGACCCTGAGAAAAGGTGTTGGGCTTCCGACGGTCGGCGAGTTCGGGGATCCCGCGGTGCTTCTGGAGCTCGCCGTCGCCGCTGAGGAGCGTGGCTGGGACGGCGTTTTCCTCTGGGACCACCTGCTGTACCACGACCAGAGCTGGCCGGTGGCGAACCCGACGGTGACGCTGGGCGCGATCGCCGCCGGTACCGGGCGCATCCGGCTCGGCAACCTGATGACGATCCTGCCGCGGCGGCGGGCGCAGACCGTTGCCCGGGAAGCGGTGACGCTCGACCGGCTCTCCGGCGGCCGGCTGGTGTTCGGCGCCGCGCTGGGCTCGATGGACGAGGAGTACGCGGCGTTCGGCGAGGATCCGGCACTGCGTACCCGGGCCGCCCGGCTGGACGAGTCGCTGCAGGTGCTGACGCGACTCTGGTCGGGCGGGCCGGTCAGCTACCGGGGCCGGTACCTGACCGTCGACGGGGTGCGCATGGTGCCCGGCCCGGTGCAGCGGCCGAGGATCCCCGTCTGGTGCGCCGGACGGTGGCCGGGGCGGGCCGGGTTCCGCCGGGCGGCGCGGTGGGACGGCGCGATGCCGACGTTCACCGACTACGGCCGGGAGCGCGCGGTACCGCCGGAGGAGCTGGCCGCCGTCGTCGAGTTCCTGCGCGCCGAGCGCGGTTCGCTCGACGGCTTCGACATCGTCATGCAGGGCTGGTCGCCGCGGCAGGATCCGGCAGTGTACGCACAGGTCGGGCTCACCTGGTGGATCGAGGCGATGGGCTGGTGGCGGGGCGGCGTCGCCGAGGCACGCGAGCGGATCGCCGCCGGCCCGTAGCGTTCAGCGGTCCGCGAGGCTCACCGGTCCGCGACGCGGATGACGTTCTTCAGGCCGGACCAGGTGTCGTCGACCGCGCAGACCTTGACGTCCACCCGGCCGTTGGCGAGCGCGTGCGCGCGGACGACGTTCTCGTCCAGGTCGGTCGGTACCCCGGAAGCGCGCTTGGGCCACGCGACCCACAGCGCGCCGGCCGGTGTGGTCAGCCGGTGCAGTGCCGGCCAGCGCCGGCGCAGCCGCGCCTGGTCGGTGCAGAAGCACAGGATCACGTCGTACGGGCCGCGGCCGGCGCGGCGGGCCAATCGCACCCCGGGCGGCAACCCGTCCAGCGCGAACCCGTCGGGCGCGCCGTCGAGCAGCACCGCGCTGTCCGGTGCGATGCCCAGCTTGCGGACCAGCGGGGTACCCGAGTATCCGGCCATTCACCTATATTCCATGCCCGCCACCGGTACCCGTCACGGAGACGGTAGATGACGGCCCTACACAGGGAATATGACCGTTCTCGCCGTCCATACGCCGGAAACCGGCGCCGCGCGCTACACGTTGCGGATCGCCGGTGACGCCGGGGAGGTCGCCGCCGCACAACGGCTGCGCCACCGGGTCTTCGCCGAAGAACTCGGCGCGACCCTGCACACCCCGGTACCCGGACTCGACATCGACGAGTTCGACGAGTACTGCGACCACCTGATCGTCGTGGCGGAGGCGACCGCCGAGGTGGTCGGCACCTACCGCATGCTGCCACCCGGCCGGGCACCGCACCGGTACGCCCAAAGCGAGTTCGACCTGTCCGCGCTCGCACCGCTCGACGGCGACCTGGTGGAGACCGGACGGTCCTGTGTGGACAGTGCACACCGCGACGGTGCCGTCATCAACCTGATGTGGGCCGGGATCGCGCGGTACCTGCACCTGACCGGGCACCGCTGGCTGGCCGGCTGCGCCTCGGTCGGGCTGGCGGACGGCGGCGTGACCGCGGCCGGGGTGTGGGACCTGGCGGTGCGCAAGCACCTTTCGCCGACCGGGTACCGCGTGCTGCCGCACCGTCCCTGGGCGCCGGTGGAGCGCCCGGCCGGGCGGGTCACGGTACCCCCGTTGTTGCGTGGCTACCTGAGGCTCGGGTCGTGGATCTGCGGCGCGCCCGCGCACGACCCGGACTTCGGCTGCGCGGACTTCTTCGTGCTGCTCGGCCTGGACCGGGTCGATCCCCGGTACCTGCGGCACTTCCTCGGCGGTGCGCCGTGATCTGGCGGCCGGTCTCCGCGTGCGGCGACCACTGCCTGCGCGGCGAGCGGGTGGTGCCGGCCGGGCCGGTGCGGCGCGCGGCGCGGGTCTGCGGGCTGGCCGGCGTCACGGTGGCCGCCGGGCTGGTCCTGCCGCTGCTGCCGCGGGCGTGGCGCGGGCCGGCGATGCGGCTGACCGCGCGCGCCACGCTGGGCGCGCTGGGCGTGCGCTGGCGGCTGCGCGGCCGGCTGCCGCGCCGCCACGCGCTGGTGGTGGCCAACCACGTCTCCTGGCTCGACATCGTGGTGCTGCTGGCCGCGGGGCAGCAGCGCGTGGTGGCCAAGGCGGAGGTCCGCGACTGGCCGGTGGTCGGGCGGATCGCGGCGTCGGTGGGTGCGGTGTTCCTCGACCGGGCCCGGCCGCGCACGCTGCCGGTGGCCGTGGGGCAGGTGCGCGCGGCGCTTGCCGGCGGCGCCGCGGTCGCCGTCTTCCCCGAGGGCACGACGTCGTGCGGCGAGGGCGCGGGCGGCTTCCGCCCGGCGTTCTTCCAGGCCGCGATCGACGCGCAGGCCCCGGTGGTACCGGTGACCCTGCGCTTCGTGGCATCCGGTGAGCCGACCGCGCAGCCGGCGTTCGTCGGCACGGAGACGCTGATGGACTCGCTGCGCCGGGTGCTCGGCATGCGCGGGCTGAGCGTGACCGTGGTGGTGGGTACCGCGATCCATCCCGGCCCGGCAGCGTCCCGTCGTACCCTGGCGCGCATCGCCGAGACCGCGGTCGGCTGCCCGCCGGTGGTGCTGGCGCCCGTCGTGCCGTTCCCGGCCGCCGCTGCGGAGCGGGTGGTGCGCGCCGCCTGAGGGTACTCGTCATATCGCGATGTATCGTGTTAGCCTGGGTGGCATGACCACGTGGGAGATCACCGAGCCGCGCAAGCTCGACTTCGACTCCGACGTCACCCGGCTCGATGTCTCGCTGTTCGGCGGCCGGCTCAGCGTCGTGGGTACCGACGGGCCGCCCCGGGTCGAGGTCGCCGCGACCGCCGAGCGCCCGCTGATCGTCGCGCTCGATGGCGGCCGGCTGACCGTCCGGCACGACCTGCCCAGCCCGTGGCCCGGCGCGCTCGCACCGCTGTGGTGGTGGCTGCGCGGCCGGAACCTGACCGGCGTGGACATCTCGGTGGCGGTGCCGTACCGGACGGCGACGGCACTCAAGCTGATGTCCGGCCCGGTCGTCGTGTCCGCGTTGCGCGGCGAGCTTTCCGTCGAGTGCACCAGCGGCCGGGTGTCGCTGCTCGGGGTCGCCGGCACGGTACGCGCGGCGGTCGTCTCCGGCGCGATCGAGGCGCTCGGCTGCGCCGGTGAGCTCACGCTGGACACCGTCTCCGGCGAGATCACCCTGGCCGACTCGGCGGTACGCCGGCTGCGCGCCAGCACCATCTCCGGAGCGCTGACCGCCGACCTGGACAACCCGCCGGACGACAGCGAGATCACGCTGAGCACGACCTCCGGGGAGCTGACGATCCGGGTACGCGAGGACAGCGACCTGACCGTGCGGCTGTCCGCCGCGCACGGGCGGGTCACCAGCAACTTCCCGGGCCTGTCCGGCCAGGGCAGGTGGGGCGCGGCCGTGCACGGGGTGCTCGGCGCCGGTACCGGCCGGCTGTCGGCCGATGCGATGTCCGGCAACATCGCGCTGCTGAGCCGCCCGGTCGACCCGGACTTCGAGGCGGACGAATCATGACCGAGCGGAGCGAGGTGGCCACATGACCGCTGTCTTCAGCCACGGGCGGCTGCGGCTGTACCTGCTCAAGCTGCTCGCCGAGGGCCCCAAGCACGGGTACGAGCTGATCCGGTTGCTGGAGAACCGGTTCCTCGGCCTGTACGCGCCGTCGGCCGGCACCATCTATCCCCGCCTGCAACGGCTGGAGGCGGAGGGTCTGGTGACCCACGAGGCCGCCGGCGGCCGCAAGGTCTACGAGATCACCGACGCCGGCCGTGCGGAGCTGACCCAGCGGGCCGGTGAGCTGGCCGACCTGGAACGCGAGATCCACGCCTCGGTGGCCGACCTCAGCTCGCTCGCGACCGAGATCGAGGAGCAGGTCAGCGGTTCGGTACGCGACATCAAGCGGGAACTGCGCGAAGCGGCACAGCAGAGCCGGCGCGGCCGGGGCTGGGAGCCGGCGCGACCGTGGACCCAGGCCGGCGACCTGGACCGGGCCGCCGGCGAACTGGCCGCGGAGATCCGGCGGCTGGCGCGGCACCCCGGGCTGACCGAGGCCGACGTGCGCGTCGCGCTGGCCGCGGTACACCGCGCGACCGCGGAGGTCCGGCGGGTCCTGCGCGGCTGAGCTGCGCCCCCGGTGCCGCGCGAGCGGAGCGAGCGCCAGACTCCCAGGCAATTCCCAGGCACTATTAACTCATGGCACAGGTACGAGGCCCACGATGAAGCGCATGGGGGTACGCGACGGCGGGGCACAATCCGGGGGTGCCACGCTGTCCGGTGCGGCGCAGGGCGAGGCGCGGCTGCTCGTGGTGGAGGACGATCCGAACATCCTTGAGCTGCTGTCCGCCTCCCTGCGCTTCGCCGGATTCACGGTGGCGACCGCGACGAACGGCGCCCGCGCGGTACAGGTGGCCCGGGAGGAGCGGCCGGACCTCATCGTGCTCGACGTCATGCTCCCCGACCTGGACGGCTTCGAGGTCATCCGGAAGCTGCGCGACGGCGGTACCCGTACCCCGGTGGTCTTCCTGACCGCCCGCGACGCGACCGACGACAAGATCCGCGGGCTGACCCTCGGCGGCGACGACTACGTCACCAAGCCGTTCAGCCTGGAGGAGCTGACCGCCCGGATCCGCGCCGTCCTGCGGCGCACCAGCGGCCAGCCCGGCCCGGCCCGGCTCACCTTCGCCGACCTCGAACTGGACGAGGAGGCGCACGAGGTGTGGCGCGGCGGGCAGCGGGTGTCCCTGTCGCCGACCGAGTTCAAGCTGTTGCGGTACCTGATGGCCAACGCCGGCCGGGTGCTGTCCAAGGGGCAGATCCTCGACCACGTGTGGAGCTACGACTTCCGCGGTGACGACAGCATCGTCGAGTCCTACATCTCGTACCTGCGCCGCAAGGTCGACTCCGTCGAGCCCCGGCTTATCCACACCCTGCGCGGCGTCGGGTACGTCCTGCGCCTGCCGTCGTAGCCGCACCGTGCTCGGGATGGTCGACCGGGTACCGCTGCGGGTCAAGCTGGTCGCCGCGATCCTCGTGCTGGTGCTCGCCGGCCTGATGGTGATCGGCGCGGTCAGCGTCTTCGCGTTGCGCAGCTACCTCATGGACGGCGTGGACCAGCAGTTGCTGACGGCCGCGCGCAACGCCAACGCGCAGGTGCTCGGTGACCTCCGGGGCGAGCTGCGGCTCCCGCTCGACTTCATCCAGCAGACGTCGGTGCACGGGGTCGGCGACAAGCCGCATTACGACCCGTGGCTCACCGAGGGCGACCTGCCGCCGCTGGTCACCGGGTTGGACCAGATCCAGGCCGTGGCCCTGCACCCGTACTCGGTCTCCTCGGTCAACCACCGGGTGCACTGGCGGATGCTGGTCGCCATCCTCGACAACGGTGGCATCGTGCACTTCGGCATCAATCTGTCCACTGTGGAGCGTACGGTCAGCAAGCTCGTCTTCGTGGAGCTGCTCGTCGGCAGCGGCGCGCTGGTGCTGCTCGCGATGATGGGCGTGGCGATGGTACGGACGAGCCTGCGGCCGCTGCGGGAGATCGAGCGTACCGCGGGGGCGATCGCGGCCGGCGACCTGACCCGGCGGGTACCGGACTTCGAAGGCGGTGACGGCGGTGCGCCGCGCACCGAACTGGGCCGGCTCGGCCACGCCCTCAACACGATGCTCGGCCAGATCGAGGCCGGGTTCACCGCGCGCGCGGAGTCCGAGGCGCGGGCGCGGCGCTCGGAGGAGCGGATGCGCCAGTTCGTCGCGGACGCCTCACACGAGCTGCGCACCCCGCTGACCACCATCCGCGGCTTCGCCGAGCTGTACCGCCAGGTGGCGGCCAAGGAACCGGACCAGGCCGACAAGCTCGTCCGGCGGATCGAGGAGGAGGCCGCGCGGATGGGCCTGCTCGTCGAGGACCTGCTGCTGCTGGCCCGGTTGGACCAGGAGCGCCCGCTGGTACCGGTGGAGCTCGACCTGCGGGTCATCACCAGCGACGCGGCGAGCGCGGCCGAGGCGATGGCGCCCGACCGGCGGATCACGCTGGAGAACCCGGACGGCCCGCTGACGGTACGCGCCGACGAGTCGCGCATCCGGCAGGTGGTCGCAAACCTGATGAGCAACGCGTTGACGCACACGCCGGCCGGTACCCCGGTGTGGCTGCGGCTGCGTACCGAGGGCGACGAGGCGGTCATCGAGGTGACCGACGAGGGGCCGGGGCTGAGTCCGGAGCAGGCGGACCGGGTGTTCGAACGGTTCTACCGCGCCGATGTCGCGCGCACCCGGCGATCGGGCGGCGGCAGCGGTACGGGTCTCGGGCTGGCGATCGTCGCGGCGCTGGTCAGCGCGCACGGCGGGCGGGTCGAGGTGGACAGCCGGCCGGGGCACGGCGCGACCTTCCGGGTGCGCCTTCCTATTCACAGGTAATCTCCAGGACCGGTCCAGTATCGGGTCAGTCAGCGGGGGCATGGTTGCGGGCATGAGCGAGAACGAGCCGCAGCAGCGGACGTGGTACGGCGCGCCGAGCTACGGCATGCCGCAGGTCGAGGAGAAGACCCCGCCCCAGGGGTACCCGTCGCAGCCGGCGCCCACCCGGCCGCGCCGCGGTACCCGGATGGCGACCACGGGTCTGCTCGCCCTGCTGCTGGCCGGTGGCGGGGGCGTGGTCGGCGGGTTGGTCGTGCACTCGGCCGATTCGCACACCGGTACCACGTCGACGACGGCCGCCAGCAGCGGGCCGACCGCGGTGAAGGTGATGGACCGCTCCTCGCTCGCCGACATCGCCGCCGCGGTGAAGCCGAGCGTGGTGGACATCCGCAGCCGCACCGGTGAAGGGTCCGGCGTCATCTTCGACGCCAAGGGGTACATCGTCACCAACAACCACGTCGTGGCCGACGTGGGAGCCGGCGGTACCGTCCAGGTGAACTTCTCCGACGGGCGGTCGGCGAGCGCGAGCGTCACGGGTACCGATCCGAAGACCGACCTCGCGGTCGTCAAGGTGAGCGGGGTGACCGGGCTGGCGGCGGCGACCTGGGGTGACAGCGGCATGCTGCGGGTCGGCGACACGGTACTGGCCATCGGCAGCCCGCTCGGGCTGCAGGGCTCGGTCACCGCGGGCATCGTCAGCGCGCTGGACCGCACCATCCAGGAGGGTGGCGAGCCGCAGCAGAACCAGTCCACCCCGCAGACCACCGACATCGCCGGTGCGATCCAGACCGACGCGGCCATCACCCCGGGCAACTCCGGCGGAGCGCTCGTCGACGTCAACGGGCACGTCATCGGCATCAACACCGCGATCGCCACGTCCGGCCAGAACGAGGGCAACATCGGCGTGGGCTTCGCCATCCCGGGCAACCTGGTCCAGCAGGTGGCGAACACGCTGAAGAACGGCCAGAAGGTCAGCCATCCGTACCTTGGCGTATCGGTGACCAGTGCGGACAACAACGGCGGCGCGGTCGTGGCGAAGGTGGCCGGCGGCAGTCCGGCGGAGCAGGCCGGCCTGCAGACGGGCGACGTCGTCACCAAGGCGGGCAGCAAGGACATTCACACCAGTGACGACCTTGTCGGCGCGGTGCAGTCCAGCAAGGCGGGCGAGAAGCTCGCGCTGACCGTGGTACGCGGCGGGACAACTCGGACGATCTCCGTAACTATCGGCAACTCGTCCTGATTTTCGGCTGATGCACAGCACGCCAAGAGATTGATTGGAGCCTGACCAGGAACGGGACAGCGGATAGCCGGCCGGCTATCTAAACTGCGCTGCGTGCCTTGAGGCGGGCACACCCCGGACCGACGCACAGCTCAGCAACCGCCCTACCCGCGCCGCCGGCGCCGGGTGGGCGGTTGTCGGGCTTGCTGCGGTAGTCGCCTGCTTCCTGGGTTCCTGTTCGTCGAGCTCTGCCGGCCGTCCGTTGGGGGGATGGCGGCTACCCCTTGGGAGCGTGTAGTGATCAAACCCCGTTCCATCCGCCGGTGGGCGATGGGCGGTGCCGCCGTCGCGGCGTTCGCCGTCGTCGCCACGGTCATCGGCACCGCGGGCGCCGCCCCGGTACCGGCGAAGGCGAAGCCGTGGAACCCGCCGCGAAACGTCAAGCAACTCGATTTCGTCGGCGGGAAGACCGCACCCGGCGTCGTACCGGACAGCTACATCGTCATCCTGAAGAACCACCCGTCGGTCACGTCCACCAACACGACCACGGCCGCGTCCGGCCTCACCGCGAAGTACGGCGGCACGGTGACGCACACCTACTCCGCGGCCCTGCACGGGTACGCCGCGCACATGACCGCCGCGCAGGCCAATGCCCTGAAGGCGAACCCCGACGTGGCGTCCGTCCGGCCGAACCACATCATGCGCATCACGGACACCGAGATCGACCCGCCGTGGGGCCTGGACCGGATCGACCAGCCGGTGCTGCCGCTGGACCACGGGTACACGGCGACGCCCGGCAGCACCGTCGTGCACGCCTACGTCATCGACAGCGGTGTCCACATCAGCCACACGGACTTCGGTGGTCGCGCCAGCTACGGCTTCGACTTCGTCGACAACGACGCCGTCGCCGAGGACTGCCCGGTCGCCGACCCGGACCCGACGAAGGTCGGCACCGGGCACGGTACGCACGTGGCCGGCACGATCGGCGGTACCAACTTCGGTGTGGACAAGAACGTCCAGATCGTGGCGGTGCGCGTCATGAGGTGCAACGGCTCCGGCGACGAGGCGACGATCGCGGCCGGCATCGACTGGGTGACCAAGAACGCCGTCAAGCCCGCGGTGGCCAACCTGAGCATCGGCGGCGACCCGAGCACGCTGATCGACACCGCGGTGCGCAACTCGATCGCGGCCGGCATCACGTACTCCATCGCGGCCGGCAACGGCGACCCGGTCCGGCACGTCGGCATCGACGCCTGCACCCAGTCGCCCAGCGACGTGACCGAGGCCATCGTCGCGTCGGCGACCGACGAGGGCGACGTCCGCGCCCCGTTCGCCAACTTCGGCAACTGCGTCTCCGTCTTCGCCCCGGGCCTGGACGTCGTCTCCGCCTGGTTCGGCGACAACACGAGCGCCGCGATCGCGAGCGGTAC
>Ga0066709_100001027_pt1 | contig 17353 bp, 19 predicted proteins | sample GraSoiAngelo_158_FD_79665 | JGI IMG/M metagenome (GOLD analysis project Ga0066709, IMG submission 79665) | Grasslands soil microbial communities from the Angelo Coastal Reserve, California, USA - 14_1009_16_30cm | ecosystem: Environmental > Terrestrial > Soil > Grasslands | place: USA...
GAAAAGAGCGGCATGGCGATCAATTGCGCGTCGCCGGGCGACACCTTGAAGCGCATGGCGCAGATGAACACCGACCCGAACTTCATCGACCTGCTGTGCGGCCGGCGCGCGCGATTCTGGGACGCGATCCTGTTGTCCTGCGGCGGCAACGACTTGATCGAAGCGGTGCGTTCGCCGGCGAGCGACGCGCAAGGCCAGCCGGTGCCGCAGGCCTTGCGCCTGCTGCGCACGCGCGACGAATGGGGACTCGAGTCCGAGGGCGCGTCGCGCTATCTGAGCGAGCTCGGGTGGCAGACCTTCAGCACTTATCTGCAAGCCAACTTCGAGCACCTGCTGGCGCTGCGCGACCGCGGCCCGTCCAAGGGGCAGCCCGTTTTCATGCACGGCTACGCCTACCCGGTTCCGCGACCTGCCGGCGCCGGTCTCGGCGCCGGGCCGTGGCTGTACCCGGCGCTGCGTGCGTACGAGGTGCCTGACGCTGACGGGATCGTCGTCGCGCACGAGTTGCTGTCGCGGTTGGCGGCGCTGCTGGCCAGGACTGCCGGTGACGCGGCGCGATTTCCGAACCTGCAGTTCTTCGACTCGACCCACATCGAGCTCGACCCCGCGTTGCCCGACAGCACCGGCGTCAGCGGTGACTGGGCCAACGAGATTCATCTGACGCGGGCCGGCTGTCGCAAGGTCGCCGTGCCTTGGGCGGCGGCAATCGAAGCGGCACTGCAGCATTGACCTCGTGTTACCAACTCGCGTCAGGGAATACGAGCCCCCCGAATCGATGGATGGCTTGCGCGATGAGGTCGTCATTACACTTTCACCTCCTTATCAGGAGCAACCCCCCGATGAAATCGTCTACCACCCCGATGGCGAAATTTGTCCTGGCCTGTGCGGCTACCGTGCCGCTCACCGTGCTGGCGCAAACCGTTGAAGTCAGTCCCGCGGTCCAGCACGACCACTTGCCGAGCTTGCGAGGCGTGATGCCCAAGCCCGACGAGTTCAGCGAAGACAAGAAGCATGTGCGCGAGGTCAAGTACATCCCGCATCTGAATGCGCCGGGCAACGCGGTCGACACGTCGGTGCAGGGAAGCCCGAGCCAGTCGCCTGCGGCCGTGACGAGCTCCGGCCTCGGCTTCGCCGGCGTCGGCAACGGCGACTACGGCTTCGCGCCCGATGCGGCACCGCCCGACACCAACGGCGCGGTCGGTGCGACGCAATACGTGCAATGGGTCAACGAATCGTTTGCGGTGTTCAACAAGTCCACCGGTGCGTTGGTGCTCGGCCCGCGCAAGGGGAACACGGTGTGGGCGGGCTTCGGCGGTCAGTGCGAGACGAGCAACGACGGCGACCCGATCGTGAAGTGGGACAACGCTTCGCAGCGCTGGGTGATGATGCAGTTCGCAGTCAGCACCACGCCGTACCTGCAATGCGTGGCCGTGTCGCAGACGGCGGATGCGACCGGTGGCTGGAACCGCTATGCGTTCTCCTACGGCACCGCGTTCCCCGACTACCCGAAGGCCGGCGTCTGGACCAACGCCTACGTCGTCACCTTCAACATGTTTGCCGGTGGTAGCAGCTTCTCCGGCGCGAAGGTGTGCGCCTATGACAAGGCCGCGATGGTCGCCGGCACCGCGGCAACGCAGCAATGCTTCCAGCTGAGCACAAGCTTCGGTGGCTTGCTCCCCGCAGATCCCGACGGCGCATCGACGATAAAAGCCGGCGCGCCGAACTACCTGCTGAACTTCACCGGCGGCACGCAGTTGAACATGTGGAAGCTCGCGCCGAACTTCAGCAACCCCGCGCTGACTACCTTCACCGGCCCGACGGCAATTCCCGTCAACGGCTTCACCGCGGCGTGCAACGGCGGCGCGTGCATTCAACAGGCCGGCACCGCGAACGATCTCGATTCGCTCGCCGACCGGCTGATGTATCGCCTCGCGTATCGCAATTTCGCCGACGGGCACGACGCGCTGCTTGTCACGCATTCGGTCAATGCCGCCGGCGCGACTCGCCACAAGCCACACACCGCTGTGCGCTGGTACGAGGTGCGCAACATGAGCACGACGCCGACGGTGTTCCAGCAAGGCACCTACCAGCCGGACGCGCTGTCGCGCTGGATGGGCAGCGCCGCGTTCGACAAGCAGGGCAACATCGCGGTCGGCTACAGCACCAGCAGCGCGTCGACGTTCCCGTCGATTGCAATGTCGACGCGGGCCGTCGGCGATGCACCCGGCACGCTGAGCAACGAGGTCGTGTTGAAAGCCGGCGGCGGCTCGCAGACCGGTTCGCTGCATCGCTGGGGCGACTACTCGGCGATGGTGGTCGACCCGAGCGACGACTGCACCTTCTGGTACACGACCGAGTATCTGAAGGCGAGCGGCAGCTTCAACTGGAGCACCTGGATTTCGTCGTTCAAGATCGCCGGCTGCCAGTGACGCCGGCGCAGGACATCGGTCCTGCCCTCGGTCGCGTGTGATGAGGCACGCCAAAGCAATTGCATCGGGCGCCGCGCTGTTGGGTGGCGCCCTTTGCATTGGGTGGCTGCTTTTCGTCGATGCGCCCGTGCCGCCGTCACCGGCCCTGCCCATGGTGGCGCCTGCGATCAACGTCGCCAGTGCACCGACACCCGCCGCGAGTGCAGCGCTCGTTGCGCCCACGAGCGCGACGCTCACACCGCCGCGCGTGCCGTGGCGCGACACGCTGGCCGGCGCCACCGACTTGCGCGCCGTCTATCAGCGCAACATCACGAGCAGCGACCCGACGCAGCGCGCTGCCGCATGGCGCGCCTGGTCGGCCTGCATGCCGGCATTTCTCGGCTCGGCGACGCAAGCAGCGACCCCTGAAACCCTTGCCGCCGCGATGCCGCAGGGCCCGGACTCAGGCCTGCGCATCGAGGCGCTGCGATCGCTGTACGCGCGTTGCCAAGGCTTTATCAGCCGTCGCTACGACGAGCAGTTGAGCGAAGCATCGAAGGTGATGGCGCTGCATGCACACGGCGGTGCGCGATCGGGCGCCGAGGCCGCGCATGAGCTGCTCGCCATGGGCGAGCGCGAGGCCGCGCTGCAGCGGGTTGCCGACGCCGTCGCTGCGCTCGACCCCTACGAGATCCGCGAGCTCAGCGGGCTCGTCGGTCGATTTCGGCGCGACGCCGAGCAACGCGACCCGGGCCCCGACGACGCGGTGCGCGATGCAGCGCTCGCGGTGGTCGCATGCGATCTCGGCCTCGATTGCGGCCCGGGCTCATTGCTGGCGACTCAGCTGTGCGCGATGCAAGGCCAATGCACGGGCGATGTCGTCGATCGCGTGCTCGCGAATTTCGGCGCGATCGACCGCGGCCAAGTCGATACGGAGCGGGCGCGACTTGCGGTGCAATTGCGCGAACGGCGCTTCGATGCGCGTCGCTATTTCGATCAGCGCTGAGCGCAGAGCGCTCAGTGCTTGTCGTGCCGCGCGAGTGCGAGCAAGTGCTCGACCTCGTCGCGATACTGCAGGCAATTGTTCTCGTGCCAGCGGCGGATCATCCACATCGTGAATGCAACGGCGACGCCGAAGATCGTGATCGCGCCGAACGCCGACATTCCGAAGCGTGTCATGCCGGTATAGAACGCGCCGAGGCCGAGAATGCAGGCGTTCTCGTTGAAGTTCTGCACGGCGATCGATCGCCCCGCGCCCATCAGGTTGTGGCCGCGATGCTGCAGCAGCGCGTTCATCGGCACGACGAGGTAGCCGCCGATGGCACCCATCACGATGAGGAAGGGCGCGGCGACCCAGGCGTTGGTGATGAAGTTCATCGCGATCACCAGCAGCCCCATCGCGATGCCGAGCGGGATCACCTTGGTCGCGCGATCGAGCCGCATGCGCAGCGACGCGACCACAGCGCCGGCAGCGGTGCCGATCGCCACCACGCCGACCAGCGACGACGCTTGCGTCGTGCCGAAGCCCAACGCCGCGGCGGCCCAGGCGAGAACGATGTAGCGCAGGTTGCCCGACACGCCCCAGAACAAAGTGGTCGTCGACAGCGAGATCTGCCCCAGCTTGTCGGCCCACAGCCGCGCGTTGCAATGCGAAAAGTCGCGCACCAGCGCGTTGGCGGTGTGCAGCAAGGGCTGCAACGGCGCGTCGGTGCGTGGAATCTTGAGGTTGAATGCAGCGGCAAGCGCGTACAAAAGAATGATGCCGGTGATCGCCGCTTCGGGCGGTGTCTCGATGCCGAGGTCGATCACCGGCAGGTCGAAGGCGAGCAGGTATTGCGAGACCGCGCGGCCCACGAGCTGGCCGCCGAGCAGCACGCCGAGAATGATCGATCCGATCGTCAGACCTTCGATCCAGCCGTTGGCCTTGACCAGCTGCGAGTTTGGCAATAGCTCGGTCAGGATGCCGTACTTCGCCGGCGAGTACGCAGCGGCGCCGAGCCCGACGATTGCGTACGACAGCAGCGGGTGCATGCCGAACAGCATCAGCAGGCAGCCGACCACCTTGACGAGGTTCGAGAAGAACATCACCTGGCCCTTGGGCACGGCGTCGGCGAAGGCGCCGACGAAGGGCGCGAGGATCACGTAGAACAGCGCGAACATCGGCACCAGTGCGGCACGCTGCCACTCGGGTTGCCCGGAAGTCTTGAGCAGTTCGACGGCGGCGACGAACAGCGCGTTGTCGGCCAGCGAGCTGAAGAACTGCGCCGACATGATGGTGTAAAAACCTTTTTTCATTCGCCGACGCGCGCTGCTGCTTTCTTCCCGGTGATGCCGGTCGTGTCTCCCTGCGGCGCGGGTTATAGCATGCGGGTCATGGCAGCTTGCGCGGCGCAAATGCAGCCGCGCGCGCGAGCGCGCGACTGCGGCAGAATCGCACGATGCCCCGTCCGATCGAAGCCCTGATCCATACCGACGCGCTGGCGCGCAACCTCCTGCGCGCGCGCGCGGCAGCACCCGATGCGAAGGTCTGGGCGATCGTCAAGGCCGACGCTTACGGGCACGGCATAGAGCGCGCTTACGCCGGACTGCAAGCGGCCGACGGCTTCGCCTTGCTCGACCTCGCCGAAGCCGAGCGCATTCGCGCACTCGGCTGGCGCGGCCCAGTGCTGCTGCTCGAAGGCTGCTTCGACGCGCGTGACCTCGAGCTGTGCTCGCGACTCGATCTGTGGCACACGGTGCACCGTGAAGCGCAGATCGACTGGCTCGCCGCGCACAAGACGCAGCGACCGCATCACGTGTTCCTGAAGATGAACAGCGGCATGAACCGGCTCGGCTTCGCGCCGGCAGCGTACCGATCGGCGTGGCTGCGCCTGTCGGGGCTGACGCAAGTTGAAAGCATCGTCTTGAGCACGCACTTTTCGGACGCCGACGCGGCGCGCGGTATCGCCGAGCAGTGGGCCTGCTTCGAAGCGGTGGCCCGGGATCTGCCGGGCGAGCGCTCGGTGTGCAACAGCGCCGCGACGCTGCGCTTCGCGCCCGCGGAAGCCGCCGTTCGTGGCGACTGGATTCGACCCGGCATCATGGTCTACGGCTCGGCGCCCGACTACCCCGCGCACGACATCGCCGCCTGGGACTTGCAAGCGACGATGACCTTGCGCACTGAGCTCATCGCGACGCAGGAGCTGCAACGCGGCGACAGCGTCGGCTACGGCAGCACGTTCACCGCCGAAGGCGCGATGCGCATCGGTGTGGCGGCTTGCGGCTATGCCGACGGCTATCCGCGACTCGCGCCGACCGGCACACCGGTCCTCGTCGACGGCGTGCGCGCGCGGCTCGTCGGACGCGTGTCGATGGACATGGTGACGATCGACCTCACGCCAGTGCCGCAGGCCGCGATCGGCAGCGAAGTGACGCTGTGGGGGCGCGGGCCGAACGGCAGCGTGCTCGCGATCGACGAGCCGGCACATGCTGCCGGCACCGTCGGCTATGAACTGATGTGCGGCCTCGCGCCGCGCGTGCCGACCCGCGCGCTCGGCTAGTGTTGACGGTGCTTCGACGGTGATCACGGTCGATCCCAACGAAGTCGAGTTCACCGCGATCCGCGCGCAAGGGGCAGGCGGGCAAAACGTCAACAAGGTGTCGAGCGCGGTGCATTTGCGCTTCGACATTCCGGCGTCGTCGCTGCCTGATGACGTGAAGGCGCGGCTGCTCGCGTCGAACGACCAGCGCGTCACCCGCGACGGCGTGCTCGTCATCAAGGCGCAAACGAGCCGCAGCCAGGAGATGAACCGGGCCGAAGCCTTGCAGCGGCTGCAGGAATTGGTCGACAGCGTGGCGACGCCGCCGCGCATTCGCAAGGCGACAAGACCGACGAAAGCATCCAAGCAACGACGCCTCGAAGGCAAGACCTTGCGCGGGCAGATCAAGGCCAGGCGAGGCAAGGTCATCGACTGAAGCCAAGCGGCTGCGCGCAGCGACAATGCCCGCATGGCCCGCGAAAAATCGATCTACACCTGCAGCGAGTGCGGCGGCACCAGTGCCAAGTGGCTCGGCAAATGCCCGAGCTGTGCCGCCTGGAACACGCTGCTGGAGGGTGTCGCCGAGGCGCCGCAGAAGAATCGCTTCCAGTCGCTCGCCAAGTCGGCGCCGGTCGCGACGCTGGCCGAGATCGAGGCGACCGAGGTGGACCGCACGCCCACCGGCGTCGACGAGCTCGACCGCGTGCTGGGCGGTGGCATCGTCGTCGGTGGCGTGGTGCTGATCGGCGGCGACCCGGGCATCGGCAAGTCGACGCTGTTGCTGCAAGCGCTCGACGCGCTGTCGCAGCAGTTGCCCACGCTCTACGTCACCGGCGAAGAAAGCGGTGCGCAAGTTGCGCTGCGCTCACGCCGGCTCGGCTTGAACGCTTCGCGGGTTCGGGTGCAGGCCGAGATCCAGCTCGAGAAGATCCTCGCGACGCTCGACGTCGAGCGGCCGGCTGTCGCGGTCATCGATTCGATCCAGACCGTCTACTCCGATCAGCTCAGCTCGGCGCCGGGCTCGGTCGCGCAGGTGCGCGAATGCGCCGCGCACCTGACGCGCTGGGCCAAAGCGAGCGGTTGTGCGGTGGTGCTGGTCGGCCACGTGACCAAGGACGGCAGCCTCGCCGGGCCGCGCGTTCTGGAGCACATCGTCGACACGGTGCTGTACTTCGAAGGCGACACGCATTCGAGCTTTCGGCTGGTGCGCGCGATCAAGAACCGCTTCGGCGCGGTCAACGAGATCGGCGTCTTCGCGATGACCGACAAGGGCTTGAAGGGCGTGACGAACCCGAGCGCGATCTTCCTGTCGACGCATGGCGAGCCGGTGCCCGGATCTTGCGTGCTCGTCACGCTCGAAGGCACGCGGCCGATGCTCGTCGAGGTGCAGGCGCTGGTCGACAGTGGCGGGCCGAGTCCGCGCCGCTTGAGCGTCGGCCTCGACCGCGATCGGCTGGCGATGATGCTGGCGGTGTTGCATCGGCACGCCGGCATCGCCTGCATGGACCAGGATGTGTTCGTCAACGCGGTCGGCGGGGTTCGCATCAGCGAGCCGGCAGCCGACCTCGCGGTGATGCTCGCGATCCAGAGCAGCCTGCGCGGCAAGCCGCTGCCGCGCGGCTTCATCGCGTTCGGCGAAGTCGGCCTCGCTGGTGAAGTGCGGCCCGCGCCGCGCGGCCAGGAGCGCTTGAAGGAAGCGGCGAAGCTCGGCTTCTCGATCGCGATCGTGCCGAAGGCGAACGCGCCGAAGCGGGCGATCGAGGGCTTGACGATCCACGCTGTCGAGCGCATCGAAGAGGCGATCGCCCTCGCCCGAGGACTCTGAATGGTGAAGACTTCATGAGTCCGGTCCTGGGATGGGTTCTCGCGGTCGTCGCGGTCGGGGTCGGCTGGCAAGGCTATGGATGGCCCGGTGTTGCGCTCGCCGTGACGGTGATCGTCTTCTGGCTCTTGCTGCAGTTCAGTCGCGCGCTGCGGGTGATGAAGAAGGCGAGCGACGCACCGGTGGGTCATGTCGACAGCGCCGTCATGCTCAATGCCAAGCTCAAGTCCGGCATGACATTGATGCAGGTGATCTCGCTGACCCGCAGCCTCGGCAGCAAAGTGTCGGATTCGCCGGAGACCTGGGCTTGGTCCGACGCCGCTGGGGCGCGCGTGACGCTGACGATGGCCGGCGCGAAGCTTCAGTCGTGGGCGTTGACGCGACCCGACGCGGCGGAATGAAAACGCCCCGCCGAAGCGGGGCGTTCTTTTTCTGAAGACGGATTTCAGCGCGCGTTGCGACGGCGTGCGACGAAGACCATCGCGCCCAGACCGGCGAGCATCAGCGCATAGGTCTCGGGTTCCGGCACCGCGGGAACGCCCAAGGTGACGACGCTCGCGCTCGACTCGACCAAGCTGCGAACGTGCATGCCGGCGGTGAGTGAGCCGATGTCGATGCTGTCGAGGCTGGCGCTGGTGATCTGGAACGTCCCGGTCTCGCCGATGTCGATGCCGAAGTTCGGGCCGCCCGGGGCATCCGAGTCGAACGACGCGTCCGCGGTGAAAGTCACCGGGCCGTTCGGCAGTGCCGACGGCGTCGCGCCGGCGTAGAACGCAACGTCGCCGCCGGTGCCACCGACGAAGCTCGCGGCCATCCCGCCGCTGAGGTCGAAGTAGACCTCCGACACGTAGCCGTCGCCCGCGTTCGAAACAGTGAAGTTCAGGCCGTCCCACGACCACGACAGCGTGGACGTGGCCAGGCTGCAATCAGCGAACGAGCCGGCCACGCAGGTGAACGAGCCCGTTTCGGCTTGCGCGGCGAGCGCCGCACCAGCGAGGACCATGCCGAGGGCCGTCTTGCGAAAGCGGCCGGCGAATTGCGTTTTCATCTTTCAATCCTCACGTTTGGGAAGCGAGTTTGCTTCTTGGTGAGGCGAATTCTCTGGGGCGAGCGCGCGCTTGAAAATGCCGGACTCGCGGGTGTCAAGAAGTCACGCTTCGTCGAGCGGTGTGCAATTCGGCACACGAAAAACAAAAAGCCCCGCCGGGGCGGGGCTTGGACCTCGGCCGCGAGGCCGAGCTGCGCGCTTGCGCTTCAGTCGGCGCGACGGCGACGAGCCATGAAGCCGATCACGCCGAGGCCGGCGAGCATCAGTGCATAGGTCTCCGGCTCGGGGATGCCCGGAACCAGCGGCTGATTAGACGCGACGCTGCCCGTGGTGATGCCATCGGCGGCAATCACGTCGGCGGCGAACAGGTAGCCGAGGTCGTTGGCGATGAAGTCAGCTAGGCTGATGCCGCCGGCGCGGGTCACCTGGAAATCGAGCAAGCCGTAGTACGCGCCTGCGCCGCCGTTCTGAGCGTCCAGGTTCAATCCGTTTGAGAAATTGCCGAACGGCGTCGCAGTGGCGGGCGCGAGCGCATTGAACGAGGGAACGAGCGGCGTGGTGACGTTAATCGAGATGCCGGACACGTCCAGATTGAACGCGAACGAGGTGTGCGGGCCGCCGGTGTTGACGAAGCCGAAGCCGGCCGCGAGGGCGACTTCGATGTCGACCTCGTTGGCGCCGTTTTGCGTCAACGAGACGGTGCCGTACGGGCCGAGGCCCATTGCCGGGGCCGACGTGACGTTGAGCGAATAGACCGTGATGGCCTGCGCCGGTGCTGCCAGCGCGAACAGCGCGGCGACGGCGAGTGCCGGTGCGGAAAACTTGCGAACGATGGAATTCATAAACTCCCCCAGGTTGATCGGATTGTGATGTTGCCTTCGACACCACTGAATCAAAGTCGACGGCAGATGAAGCGGAATGTACGGGGGCGGTCCCAGTGGCGAAACCCCGCAGACGGGGGGTTTGACGCGAGGGCTGAGCGATCACGAGCGGCCCAGTGTTCGGCTCGTAGAATTCGCTCACACGACACAAGGAGCCTTCATGTCGATGGAAGACCGCGACGGCAAGATCTGGATGGATGGTCAGCTGATCGAATGGCGCGACGCCAAGATCCATGTGCTGACCCACACGCTGCATTACGGCTGCGGTGCATTCGAAGGAGTGCGCGCTTACGACACGGCGAAGGGCACGGCGATTTTTCGGCTGCGCGAGCACACCGAGCGGCTCTTCAACAGCGCCAAGATCTTGCGCATGAAGATCCCGTACTCGTTCGACGAGGTGTTCGAAGCGCAGCGCACAGTGGTGCGCGAGAACAAGCTCGCAAGCTGCTACTTGCGCCCGCTGACCTGGATCGGCTCCGAGAAACTCGGCGTCTCGCCGAAGGGCAACACGATTCATTTGATGATCGCCGCCTGGGCGTGGGGCGCTTACCTCGGCGAAGAGGGCATGCGGCGAGGCATTCGCGTCAAGACCTCGAGCTTCACGCGGCACCACGTCAACATCACGATGACGCAGGCGAAAGCGGTGAGCAACTACACCAACTCGATCCTCGCCAACATGGAAGCGCTGGACGACGGCTACGACGAGGCGATGCTGCTCGACGCATCGGGCTTCGTCAGCGAAGGTGCCGGCGAGAATCTGTTCGTCATCAAGAACGGCGTGGTCTACACACCGGATCTCTCCGCCGGCGCGTTGAACGGGATCACCCGAAACACGATCTTCGCGATCTGCGCAGACCTCGGGCTGAAGCTGGTCGAAAAGCGCATCACGCGCGACGAGGTCTACATCTGCGACGAGGCGTTCTTCACCGGAACGGCGGCTGAAGTCACGCCGATTCGCGAGCTCGACCGCATCGAGCTCGGCAAGGGGTCGCGAGGACCGATCACCGAGAAGATCCAGAGCGCGTTCTTCGACATCGTGAACGGGCGCAATCCGAAGTACGCCGAGTGGCTGACGAAAGTCTGAGAGAGTTTCGACAATGAGCAACCCGCCCGCGACCGTCGAAGTGACGGCCAAAGACATGCCGAGTCCCGGCGTCGTGTTCTGCCCGAACCCGAAGATGCCGCTGTGGAGCAGCCACCCGCGCGTGTTCATCGATGTGGGGACGACCGGCGAAGGCAAGTGCCCGTACTGCGGCACGGTCTACAAGCTGAAGGCCGGCGAAGTCATTGGCTCGCATTGAATCGCGCGCGAACCAGAGTGCGGTGAACAGCCTCGTCATCGCGCCGCAATGGATCGGCGACGCGGTGATGACCGAGCCTTTGCTCGCGCGCTTGGCCGCGCGCGGCGAGCGGCTCAGCGTCGCCGCGCTGCCGTGGGTCGCGCCGGTGTATCGCGCCATGCCGCAGGTGAGCGAGGCCATCGAGTTGCCGTTCGCGCATGGCCGGCTCGATTGGTCGGGTCGCAAGCGCATCGCCGATGAGTTGCATGGTCGCTTCGATGCGGCCTACGTGCTGCCGAACTCGATGAAGGCGGCGTTGATTCCGTTCCTCGCGCGCATTCCGCGCCGTGTCGGCTACCACGGCGAGGGCCGTTACGGCGTGCTCAACGAGCGTCTGCCGAACCCCGAAGGGCGGCCGCCGATGGTCGCGTTCTACAGCGCGCTGGCGGGTGACTCTGAGTCCCTCGATGAACGCCCGCGGCTGCAGTTGAGCGACGCGGCGCTGGCGGCCGTGACTGATGCGGCTGATGTCCGGCGTGGCCGGTACTGGGCCTTCGCACCGGGCGCCGAATACGGGCCGGCGAAATGCTGGCCGGCGTCGCACTATGCCGAGCTCGCGCGCTCACTGCATGCGGCGCACGGCTGGCCGGTGCTGCTGCTCGGGTCGAGCAAGGAAGTCGCGCTGTGCGACTCGATCGCGGACTCGGCGCCGCTCGCGTGTCGCGTGCTCGCCGGCAAGACATCGTTGCACGACGCGATGGCCTTGATCGCGGCGGCGCGTGGCGTCGTCAGCAACGATTCGGGGCTGATGCATGTGGCTGCCGCGTTCGGCGTACCGCAAGTCGCCGTGTTCGGCTCAACCAGCCCCGAGCACACGCCGCCGTTGAACGCGCGCGCGCGGGTGCTGTGGCTCAAGCATGAGATCGGGCTCGAATGCTCGCCGTGTTTCGATCGGGTCTGCCGCTTCGGTCATACGCGCTGCCTGGTCGAGATTCGACCCGAGCGGGTCGAATCCGCGTTGTCGCAGTTGGCGACCTGAATTCAGAGCTGCAGCTTGCCGACGAACAGCACCGGCCCGGTCGGCGCGCCGGTCGGCGACCCGCCTGCCGGCTCCAGGCTCACCGCCAACGCCGTCGCGCCGGCCAGTGCCTGACCCTTCTTGACGACCGTCGCGCCGCTGGCCGAGATGAGGCCGAGCGAACGTGGCGCGCCGCTGCCCGGCAAGGCCCACAGCTCGAGCGCGCGATTGGCTTCGAGGCTGACGTTGACCAACGGACGCGTGACCATTGCGCGGCCGTCGCCGCTGATGCTGGCGACGAACGACGCGGGCACTGCGCCGTCTGCCGTGCCGGTGGCGCTGAGCACGACGACGACCGGGGGCTGTGCCGGGCCGGGGCTCGCGAGCAAGACCGCGAGTCCGATGACCGCGACGGTCGCGAACGCAGACACACCGCGCCAAACGGCGAGCTTGTTCCACCACAGTGTGCGCGCCGGCGGCGCAGGCACAGCGCCACCAATGCGCGCCTCGATGCGCTTCCATACCGCTGCGGGCGGCTTCTGCGGCGCGATACTGATCGTCAGCGGCATCAAGCGCGCTTGCCATTCGCGCACCGCGGTGCGCAGCAGCGGGTGTGCCGGCAGCAAGGACTCGAAGCGGCGTCGCGCCGGACCGCGCAAGGTGCCACTGACGTAATCGGCAGCAAGCCGGTCGGCGAGTTCGGAGCGGCTGTAGTCCATGCTAGCTCCTCGTCTCGCTGCGTTCGTCGTCGCGGCCGGCGGCCTGCTCGAGGCAGGTCTTCAATGACAGCAGCGCGCGGCGCACCCACGACTTCACGGTCCCCAGCGGCTGGCCCATTTTCTCGGCGACCTCGGCGTGGCTCAGGCCGTCGTAGAACGCGAGCGCGAGGCTTTGCCGCTGCGGCGCGTTGAGGTCTTGCATGCAATGCGACAGCGCGCGCGCATCCGACGCCCGGCTCAGCAATTCGAGCGGGCCCGGTGCTTCGTCGGCCATGTCGTCGTACACGTCGCTGTCCTCGTCGTCTGGGTTCGTTGCGGTTTGCAGTTGCGGCTGGGTTTGCGCCCGACGCAAGCTGTCGATGGCGCGGTTGCGCGCGATGCTGGTCAGCCAGGTCAGCGGCTGACTTTGCGCCGCATCGAAGCCGCCCGCAGCGCGCCAGACATTGACGTACACCTCCTGCAGAATGTCTTCCGCCTGGCCCCGGTCACGACAGATACGCAACACGACGGCGAACAGATGCGAGCTGGTTCGCTCGTACAGCGTGGCAAATGCCGCACGGTCCCCGGTCCCGGCGCGGGCGAGCAGCTGCGCGAGATCGCGGCTGCGCTCTGACCAGTCGGAGGTGGCTGACATCGGTGACGGCTTGTTGGTTTGGCCGCGATTCTAGGGTCGGTTCGTACAATCGCCGCCATGTCCGCGCCTACTGAATTCATCCTGACGCTGTCGTGCCGTGACGCGAAGGGCATCGTCTATGCGGTCTCGGGGCTGCTTTACCAGGCCGGCTGCAACATCGTCGACTCGCAGCAGTTCGGCGATGTGCAAAGCGACGACGGCACGGGCCTGTTCTTCATGCGGGTGCACTTCGCGGCGCCGGCGCACCTGTCGGCACCGGGCACCTTGGAGCAGTTGTTCACCCATGTGCGCGAGCAGTTCGGCATGGAGGCGCAATTCCATTCGCTGGCGCGTCAACCGCGCCTGCTGTTGATGGTGAGCCGGCATGGGCACTGCCTGAACGACCTGCTGTTCCGTGCGCACTCGGGGCAACTCGATGCGCAGATCGCCGGCATCGTGTCGAACCATCCCGACTTCGCCGAGCTCGCCGCGAGCTACCGGCTGCCGTTCCATCACCTGCCGCTTGCGGCGGTTGCATCGAGCGAGGCCAAGTGCGAGCAGGAGCGGCAGATCGAGGCGCTGGTCGCCGAGCAGCGAATCGACCTCGTCGTCCTCGCGCGCTACATGCAAATCCTGAGCCCCGAGTTCTGCGCCTTCTTGAAAGGCCGCGCGATCAACATCCACCACAGTTTTCTGCCGAGCTTCAAGGGTGCGAAGCCTTACACGCAAGCACATGACCGCGGCGTCAAGCTGATCGGCGCGACGGCGCACTACGTCACTGCCGAGCTCGACGAAGGGCCGATCATCGAGCAGGACGTCGAGCGCGTCGATCATTCGCTGAGCCCCGACGATTTCACCGCCGTCGGTCGCGATGTCGAGAGCGTGGTGCTCGCCCGCGCGGTGCGCTGGCATGTCGAGCACCGCGTGCTGATGAACGGCCACAAGACGGTGGTTTTCAAGTGAGGACGGCGTCGTGACCCGAGTCAAGATGGCCCAGCCTCCGCTCGCCTCGCCCGACGACATCGAGCTGCAGTTCTACGAGGCACTGCAGCAGGGCGACATCGACAAGCTGATGGCCGTCTGGTCGGACGACGACGACATCGCCTGCGTCCATCCCGGCGGTCCGCGCGTGATCGGCGCGACCGCGATTCGCGCGAGCTTCGACGCGATGTTCGCGAATGGCGCGATCAACGCCCATGCCGAGAAGGTGCGCCGCGTGATGAGTCACTCGAGCGCCGTGCACAACGTGCTCGAGCGCGTGCAGGTGATGACGAAGGAGGGGCCGCAGTCGGCCTGGGTCATCGCGACCAATGTCTACATGAAGACCGCGCAAGGCTGGCGCCTGGTGGCGCATCACGCCAGCCCGGGCACGCCGCGCGAAGTGCAGGAGATCGTCGAGACGGCCTCCGTCTTGCATTGACTCGACGATGCACAGCTACCAAGCGCCCGTCTGGTTGATCGGCGGCAACGCCCAAACCATCTGGCCGGCGCTTTTCGCCAAGCGCTACAAGGGCGCGCCGCCGAACTTCCGGCGCGAGCGATGGACCACGCCGGATGGCGACTTCATCGACGTCGATTGGCAAGGCGACGATGCCGACGCGACCTTGCTGGTGCTGTTCCACGGTCTCGAAGGCTCTTCGAGCAGTCACTACGCGCAAGCCTTCGGCGATCGCGCGCGGGTCAACGGCTGGCGCTTCGCCGTTCCGCACTTTCGCGGTTGCTCTGGTGAGCTCAACCTCGCGCCGCGCGCCTACCACTCGGGCGACTTCGAGGAAGTCGGCTGGATGCTGTCGCGTTTTCGCGAGCATCACCGCGGGCCCATTGTTGCGCTCGGCGTCTCGCTCGGCGGCAATGCGCTGCTGCGCTGGGCCGAAGAGGCCGGCGACTCGGCGGCGCAGACGTTGCGCGCGGTCGCCGCGGTCTCGTCGCCGGTCGACCTCGGCGCCAGCGGCCATGCGATCAGCCGCGGCTTCAATCGCATCGTCTACACCCGCATGTTCTTGCGCACGATGGTGCCCAAGGCGCTCGCCAAGCTGGAGCAATACCCGGGGCTGTTCGACCGCGACAAGCTGCTCGCGGCACGCGACCTCTACGACTTCGACAATGCCTTCACCGCGCCGCTGCACGACTTTCGCGACACCGACGACTACTGGACCCGCGGCTCGGCCAAGCCGCACCTGCGGCGGATTCGCATCCCGGCGCTGCTGCTGAACGCGCGCAACGACCCCTTCGTTCCGGCGGCGAGTCTGCCGCTGCAGCATGAGGTCGGCGACTCGGTGACGCTGTGGCAGCCGGCGCACGGCGGCCATGTCGGCTTTCCATCGGGCAGCTTTCCGGGCCATGTGCTCGAGCTGCCCGAGCAGGCGATGGGCTGGATGAAAGCGCATCTCTGAACGAAACTCGGTGCATGGACGAGATCGTCAAGGCGGCACTGAAGAAGTGGCCCAACGTGCCGCACTGCTACGGCTGGCTCGCGCTCGACGCGCGCGGCGACTGGTACATGCGCGACGACCGCACGCAGGCGGCCGGTCCGTTCCCGCGAGTCAAGGGCAGCCGCATCCTGCACGAGAAGCTGCGCGAGTTCATCGAGCGCAACTACGCGAGCGACGACGCCGGCAGCTGGTTCTTCCAGAATGGGCCGCAGCGTGTCTATGTCGAGCTCGAAGCGGCGCCGTGGGTATGGCGCCTGATCGAACGCGACGCCGATATCGTCATTCGCAGCCACAGCGGCATTGACGCGCGCTTCGACAGCGCGTGGCTCGACGAGCACGGCCGCCTGTTCCTCGGCACCGACGAAGGCCTCGGGATTGTGCACACCCTCGACATGGAGACGGCGTCACGCGCTGTCGAAGCGGGCGTGTGGGCGCCGAGCCCGACGCGCTTCGACGAATTACCGGAGCGCTTCGGCTATCGGCTGAGTCCAGCCGCCACCCGCTGAGGGAGCGGTTCCTACTTCGCCGACTTCACCATGTAGGCGACCGCCGTCTTGATCTCCGCCTCGCTGGCGCCGGACCCACCCTTAGGCGGCATCGCGCCCTTGCCTTTGATGACGGTCGCGGTCAGTGCATCGATCCCTTGGCCGAGTCGGGGTGCCCAGGCGGCCTTGTCGCCGAGCTTGGGCGCTCCGGCCACACCCGCAGCGTGGCAGGCAGAGCAGGTCTGGGCATACAGCGGCGGGGCGGCGCCGCTGTCGGCCTTGGCGACGGCCGCGGTCGGCGCTGGAGTTGCCGCAGGCGCCGGCGTGATGGCCGCTGCGACAGCGACCGGTGCCGATGCCGCTTCATCCGCCTTGGCGACGGTGCCGGCCGGCAGCTTCGGCTCTTCCAATTTCGCACCGCCCTTGTTGGCCATGTAGACGACGGCGCGGCCAATCTCGAGGTCGCTGAAATCGCCGCCGCCTTGCGGTGCCATCGCGCCCTTGCCCTTGAGCGCGTGCGTGAGCAGCGTCTCGTACCCCTGGCCGATGCGCGGTCCCCATGCAGCGGCATCGCCGAACTTCGGCGCGCCGGCGACGCCGGTGCCGTGACAAGCGACGCACTGGGCGGCGTAGACCTGGTCGCCGGTTTTCATGCTGCTCGGGTCCGACAGATCCTTGACTTCGACATGGCCGACCGGCGCGATGCGGCGCGCCACCGCTTCGGCGGCCAGCGCGTTGGTGCCGGCGGCGGGTTGCTTGTCGGCGGCGACGAAGCTCACCAGCAACACGATCGCGATGATCGGCACGACGAACGCGAAGAACACCGCGACGATCAACTGTCTGGGCGTCTTGATCGGCCCGGCGTGCGGGCCTTCGTGGTCGTGGGAATGGTTGGCGTCGCTCATGAGGCTGAGTCCTCGACTCGTAGATTGAAATGTCGCAAGCGTGCGTGCAAACCAGCTCGTGGCGGCCGACGCAAAAGCCGCTGATTATAAATGGGGCAATCTGGCCCGAGCCTGACGCCAAAGTGCGATGCGATAATTCGCGCCGAGCGCCCGTAGCTCAATGGATAGAGTACTGCCCTCCGAAGGCAGGGGTTGCTGGTTCGATCCCAGCCGGGCGCGCCAGC
>Ga0066709_100001028_pt1 | contig 17345 bp, 15 predicted proteins | sample GraSoiAngelo_158_FD_79665 | JGI IMG/M metagenome (GOLD analysis project Ga0066709, IMG submission 79665) | Grasslands soil microbial communities from the Angelo Coastal Reserve, California, USA - 14_1009_16_30cm | ecosystem: Environmental > Terrestrial > Soil > Grasslands | place: USA...
CAATGCCGACCTGCCACACGTGCAAATCGGTCACGAGCGAATCGCCATCGCTCTCCACCGCCCGGCGGATCTCGTCAGGCAAATCTGACGATGCCGGCGTGCGATCGAGCAGGATCCCGCTGGTATCGCGCAACAGCGTGTAAGCCCAGGAAAAAACAACACCGCTGCCAACGAGTCCCACGATCGGATCGAGCCACGCCCAGCCGAAAAATTTGCCGCCAGTCAACGCGGTAATCGCCAATACAGAAGTAAACGCATCGGCCAGTACGTGCAGATACGCGGCTCGCAGGTTTAAATCGTGACGATGTGCGCTGCCGCCGTCATGTTCGTGGTGACGATCGGCGAGTAGCACTGCGCAGCCCAGATTTACGAGCAACCCGAGGCAAGCGATGCCGATGGCTTCATTAAAGTGAATTTCCAGTGGAACAAAGAGCCGGTGCACTGATTCGCCCGCCATTAAAAACGCCACAATCGCGAGCACGACCGCACTGGTGAACCCGCCCAGCACACCGATTTTTCCTGTGCCGAAACTAAAACGCGCATTGCCAGCCTGTGTTCGTGCGAAATAGTAAGCCACGGCCGTTATGAGGAACGCGAGCACGTGCGTGCTCATGTGCCAGCCATCGGCCAGCAACGCCATTGAGTGCGACATCACCCCGGCGACGATCTCGACGATCATCATCGCCGCCGTGACTCCGATCACAATCCGCGTGCGCCGTTCCGCATGCGAAAAATCCGGAACGAAATCGTGCCGCTTTCGAAAACGTGAATGATCGGTGCGATGCATCAGACTAAACTTAGCCGCTTGCGACAATTTCTCCTATGACATCGCCGCGCGGATAACTGGAGCGATTGCTTAGCTGCGATGTGTGAGAGCTTGCGCACATATGAAAAGATATACTGATGCAGCCACGAGCAACGGCGATGAATAAGTTCCCGGCATGACACGACGCCGATACAGCGACGCTAGTATGTGTCCGATGCCGTTGCCAAACATAAGAAGGGCGACAGGATAGGCGAGCACGAGCGCCAATCGACTGCCACGAAACGCCAGGATTGATAAGCCGAACGCAACCAGAATTCCGACAGATAGACCCGTTACCCACACTCTGAACGTAAAGGTTGGCAATGGCAGGAATGGAACGCGCTTCCGAATCGCTTGAACGGTCGCCTTATAAACAGAGAGAAAATCGGTCAAGGCTTCATCAGTCACATGCAGCATCAATGCAACCGATAACAACATCCAGGAGAAACCGAACCGGAATTGGTGTTGATTGAGCAGGTCGGTGCCGATCATGACACGGGAGCGGCTTGTAAAATGGACAAGAATCGTTCGATGCCGTATCTGGCGTACTGCGCCACGTGGGTTTGCTCAAAAATCATAGGCCACGGTGCCATAGAAACCGCGGCGCTGGCCGAACTGAGGCGCGCCAACTCCGATGCCGCTGCCGCTGCGCAGCTGGTAGATTTTGTCGAAGAGGTTGACGATATCGAAACGGATTTTGATGGCTGTTTTTGCTGTGATCTGGATCCGGCGCGACAGGTTGACGTTGAATGTCTCGTAAGGACTGAGCTTTTGAGTATTGGCAAAACCTTGGCGCAGGCCATTCCCATAGAGGCCGTCAATCCCCGCGCTCCAATCGTTCCACGTGTAGGAAATGCCAGCGGAGCCGGTGAAGCGCTGATCATGATCGAGAAAGACCCAGTTCTTCTTGATGTAGGCGAACTCATCCGGATCGAAAAGAAATTGTGCAGAACTGACGTTCGTCCCGCGCGCCCATTCGTAGGCCGCATTCAGATACGCGACGAAGCCACCGCTATTGTAGTTTGCGGTGAATTCGCCTCCGTAAATTTCGCCGCGCTTGTAATTGAACGACGAAAGAATAAGCGCCTCGCCGAATTGCCCTTCGTCCAGGACCGAGTGCGCGCTTTTGTAAAACCCATCGATGCCTACATTGAAACCTTTGGCAATTTGCTGCGTCATGCCCGCATCGAAATAATGCGCGCGCTCCGATTTCGTGACGGCATCCTTTTGAATGGCGGATTCGTTGGTTGTGCCGTTGAACTTTGAGACCGTGCCTTGTTCGACATTTTCCAGCGGTGGTGGTGTGAAATACCGCGCATAACCAGCGTGAAACGTTGTGCCTTTCAACGGCTCCCAAACTATGTTGATCCGCGGACTCAGCTGATTCTCGTGCGCGAACGCGTCCACGATGTCGAAGCGGCCGCCGAAATTGATTGTCAGTTGTTCGAACGGTTTATATTCATCCTGCAAATAAAATCCGTATAGATAACCGTACTTGCCGCTGTTATCGACAATGCGCAGGGGAATGTCGCTCGTCTGGTTGCCATCGGCGTCGACCGGGAAGACCAGTGTCGACGTTCCGACGGTAGCATGCTGTTCAGTAAAAAAGAAACCGCCGCGGAGCGTATGTTGATCGTTGAGCTTGTAGCTCGCGTCCAACGCGATGCCATTTGAGAAAATGTCACGATCAACGCGTGAGGCAACGCCGTTGAAAATGAGATCGCCGGTATTGTCGGGCCGAAAGAGCACCGAACTGTAGAGAGTGAAAACCGACGCCTGCATGTTGAAATCGCCCGCCTTCTTTTGGTAGGCGAGGATGGCATATGCATCTTGCTCGACCTGAGTCTCATCGAGCGCAGCGGAATTGAATTTCGATCTTCCCATGTCGGTGAACTGCGGCGTTAGTCCGGGGGTGTTCGGAATTTCGAAATCACCGTGATAGCCGCTGGTCAGCAACACGAATCGGCTCGTATCGTCGAGAATGTACGAAGAGTAACCAAACATTCTGTATTGGTCGGTGTCGTCGTGGATCGGGTTGGCGGTGCCGGTGGGATTTTCGATCCCAATACCGTCGTGCAGATAACTTCCGGTGACGTAATAATTCATCTTCCCCGCCACACCGCCGTACTCAAGACTCGGCGAAATGGTGTCGAAGCTTCCGCCATAGACAGTTGCGTCGCCCTGTTGGAAAACGGCGCCGTTTTTCGTGTGGATGTCGATTACTCCCGTATTGCGAAATCCAAACTGTGCCGGCAGAGCGCCAGTAATGAGCGAAATGTTGTCCGCGAAACGGGTCTCAAGTACCTGGCCAAAACCCGGAATACTTTCCGGGAGAAGCACGTCGTCGATGCGGTACTGTAAATTTGCGTGTTCGCCGCGGACATGAAGCTGCCCGAACGAATCCTGGGCGACACCAGGGAAGCGCAACAGCGTTTGGTTAAATGGAGCGTTCTCACCTTCCGCCTGCGAATCAAGTCGATCGGGGCCGACCGTGTAACGGGTAGCACCGAGACTCGGGACGATCTGTTCACGGGTGATGTCCATTTCCTGACTTTGGACGATCACGCGCTCCGTTTCTTCTGTGCCCGCGGGTGAAGGGCTTGGACTTGCCGATGCCGAAGGCGCGTCTTGGGCCAAGGCAATGTTGCGCAGAAGCGACACTGCCACCGATGCGATCAGAAATTTTTTCATTGAACTGTTCTCCAAATACGGTTTTCAAAGTTGTGATTGGTTGGGGCCTTCACGATCTGCGTGAAGCCGAGTGAAAAGCGGCGGTTGTAGGGCGTTTCTGTGAAACGCCAATTTGTTAGGTGGCGTCTGGCACAGACGCCCTACAAGTTAAACCAGCGCAGGCGGCGCGTGTTCGAAAATGGATGCGCCAAGAAACGGCGATTCGACCCAGCACGGAGTCAACGCCGGAATTTTGGAGAACTGAACGACCGCGGCAGGTGCGCGAACCAATGGAGGATGAGCAGCATGGTCGTAGCTACCCAACGTGATCATCGTCGCGGCGCAGTTGTGCTCCACACGATTCGCGTCGGGGTGGATGCGCTGATGCAATTGCGACGAAGCACTGAGCGCCAGCGTCCAGAGGAATCCTACGGAAACGAACGCCGCGACGATGGCACGTCCATAGTTATTTGAACGCGTGAACGTGCCCATTGCGCTGCGACGTTGTTACGGATGCGCGTCTTACGCAAGCAATTTCTGCGCGTGAGGGCAGGCATCTCTGGTGAGCGCACGCGCCTCGCGTTCTGTTCGCGGCGCCTCGCCGCGAACTTTCCGAGCGCGTGTGGCACTTAGAGCGCGGCATTAGCAGCGAGGGCGGTGCGCCCGGCGGAATTTACCGTGTCGCAGCGAATGCTAATCGCCCGTCTTCCAGCGCGGTGCGACTCGCGTCTGGAACGCGACACCACGATTGACCGCTGATGCTTTCGACGCCGCGCGGGTGCGCACCATCTGCGCGTATTTCGGGTTTTCGTAATACCGGTCCTCATCCGAGGGGACGAGGTTCCAACGGAGGTGCCCAAAATGACGCCAGGAGTCGAGAATCATCCCGTGATCAAACGCCTGTCCTTTCGCCGTGACCACGACACAATTGTTCTCGCGCCACGTGCCGGCGTACGATTCGCCCCAGTGAAGTTCGAGAGTCTTGAGTTTCAGAGTATCCAGCGCAAGAAGCAGATCCTCCGTCCATTGATAACAATAGCCGCGTTTCTTCCAGCCGTGATAGACGAGGAAATTGTTGAAGATCGGCGTGCCGAACATGCGATACTCCTGCCTTAGCCGGGCGACCGTGGCGTACGCGCATTCCGCAAGGAGCTTCGCTTCGTTCCGATCCACTCTCGCCGAAAGCGCCGCGAGTTGTTTCGCCAATTCCTCCGCCTTGGCAGAGTCTTGCTTTGGCACATCGAAATGTGGCCCGTGCTGTTCAGCGGCAACGACCATCGTCGAGACCGCAAACGCGGCGATTGTCCCCGCAATTACCCTCATGTGCATTTACAAAATACCTTCGAGAAAACAGCCCTCGTTGTGGGTATCGGCCGAAAACTGCCATGCAATTTTTTGCAAAGCAAAACCCAACGAAAGCCCAAGTGGTGTGGTAGCAACGGCCATACGCACCGGAGTTAGCCCGCCAGCTTCTCGAATACCTGACCGGTCTCGAATCTGGTGATGTTATCGATGGTGGTACCGCGATGTTCAATAATGCTTCTCTTGTAAAGAAGGCTTGGTGCCCGGTAATGATCACATTTGGAAAAGTGAGGAGTCGCGCGAACACGTCGTCGCTAAGGATCAGCCCCGAGCGGTCCTCGAAAAAGATGCGTTCCTCTTCTTCGTAAACATCCAAACCGAGGTAACCGACTTTCCCGCTCTTCAATGCTGCGATAATTGCAACTGTATCCAGTAGCGCGCCGCGGCTGGTGTTGATTAGCATGACTCCATCCTTCATTTTGGCGATAGCGGCAGCATTGATCAGGTGCCTATTCTCAGGCGTGAGCGGACAGTGCAAGGTGATGATGTCCGATTGCGCGAACAATTCATCCAGCTCCACATAACGCACACCGCACGATTGACATGTCGCGTTGGTGAGTGGATCGAACGCCAAGATTGGACAACCGAATCCAACAAGAATTTGCGCCACCACAGTCCCGATTTGTCCGGTGCCGATCACGCCGACTGTTTTGTCGTGCATGTCGAACCCGACCAAGCCGTCGAGAGCGAAACTACCTTCTCGGACGCGATTATACGCGCGATGCAGTTTCCGGTTGAGCGCCAGTATGAGAGCGATCGTGTGCTCGGCCACCGCGTAAGGCGAGTACGCGGGAACGCGTACCACTGTGATGCCGTGTTTCGTCGCGGCTGTCAGATCGACATTATTATACCCGGCGCAGCGCAATGCGACCAGTCGCACGCCTAACGAATCAAGCGTCGTAATCACCGTGGCATTTACCTGGTCGTTTACAAACACGCAGACCGCTTCGAATCCCGCGGCAAGACCCGCAGTTTCCTCACTTAAATGCGACTCGAAAAACCGCAATTCGTGACGGGAAGCATTCGCCGCGCTGAGAAATTCACGGTCGTATCTCTTTGCGCTAAAGATTGCGATTTTCACAGGTCTGAATTCAGATAATAACGCTAGCGTTCTTCGGCTGAATTCATTCCAACCCAGATTCTCTTTACTTGAGTGCGGATGCGAGCCTTAGCAGGCTTTCTCGAATTTGCGCCGGCGTCCAGGCAGCAAAACCGAAAACGAATGCTGGCTTGAGTTTTGCCTCGATACAATAAAACGATAGCGCTGTGGGTTTGATGCCGATCTCGGCGCAGAGACGTTCCACTTTTGCAAAATCCGCTTCGCATCGAAGCCAAGCGACGAAGTTTAGTCCAGCCTCGGGAATCTGAAGGATGAACCGATCACTAAGCAATTGTTTAAATTCCTTGATGAAGAATTCTCGCCGCTCGGCGTAGATTTTGCGCATTCGTTTGATATGGCTCAGGAAAAAGCCCTCGTTGATAAAACGCGCAAGTGTAGCCTGGTCTATCGCCGATGAGTGTTGGTCCATTGTGCTACGAATTTTTACCAACGAATCGATCAACTGCTCTGGCGCAACGACGTAGCCCAGCCGCAAAGAAGGAAAAAGGATTTTACTCATCGTTCCGGCGTAAATGACGCGATTGAAACTGTCGATTCCCTGTAGGCAGGGAAGCGGGGGTCTGGTAAAGCGGAACTCCGCGTAAAAGTCGTCTTCAAAAACAAATGCATTGTGAGCGCGCGCAAAATCGAGCAGCGCGGCCCTGCGCTCGAAATTCATCGTCATACCGAGCGGATATTGATGCGAAGGTGTCACATGAATAAGTTTCGGCGGATTTTCTTTTGGCGATCGGGCGATTACAATTCCTTGCCGATCCAGCGGCTTCGGAACCAATTTGGCGCCTGCTAAGACAAAGACTCTCCGTGCCTGATGAAAACCAGGATCTTCAATCCACACCGGATCGCCCGGATTCAGCAGCGCCATGGCGCTGATTAGCATCGCCTGCTGCATTCCCCCAACGATCAGGATTTGATCTGGATGACACCGTGCGCCTCTGAAATCGCACAGGTAACTCGCAACTGCTTTGCGCAAATCCGCATCGCCACGGCTGGATGCGTGGCGCAGTAAATGGACGCCCTTTTGTGCAAGTACCTTCGATCTGAGCCGTTCCCAGATATCGATGGGGAACTCATCGACTGCTGGAAGTCCGGGAACCAGGGACAAACCCGCTCCAGCTTCCAGCGCTCCGAGATCAAACTGTTTCCCTGCGCGCTGATCTGGAATTGCTTTTACCCGCCCGGAGATACGAAGTTGATTTGGGACTGATCGGCACGGTTTCGCTTTGTCAGCAGTCAAGAAGATTTCAGGAAGTGGATCCGCAACAAACGTGCCCGACCTGGCCTTCGAGCGCAGATAGCCTTCTGCGTACAGCTTTGAAAATGCGAGGCTAACTGTCAATCTCGAGATTCCCAAGTCCACGGCCAGAGATCGAGAGGAAGGAAGCCGAGAGGCGCCTTCGTTAAAACTGGCAGATCTCAACTCATCGCGGATTTGGCGGTATAGTTGCTCGTGCAATGGTTCAGCTGCACTGCGGTCGAGCCGAATCATTTCAAACCCGATGATTGAATGTCGCCGTCTCTTCTTAAGAAGCGATTTTCTATCGGACATAACCCAACCCTGCCCTCTTCCGGCAACTAATGTTCAGTTTGCACGTGTATTATCAACAAACAACGGAATGACGTATGCCAAAGCAGAAACGGCCATGCCAGCGGCCGTAACTGAACCAGTACGCAAACTGGCCTTATCAAACTTCACTAACTGGATCTTGTGCTTTTTGCCACGTTAGCATTTTCATCTTTGTTATGAAATCAAATTGGGTTGGTCTCGTTGGGGTCATGCTTTTTATCACAAGCGCGTCGGCCGCAAGCTCTTTATTGGAAGGGATCGTCAAGGATGCTAACGGACATCCGATTGGAGGCGCGGATATTCGGATTGATGCAAGAAAAAGTGGCAGATTGCTGGCCACAGTTAAAACAGATGCAAACGGCCGTTACGTTTTAGAAGGTCTCGCGCCAGGCAATTACCGAGTGACATTGCTTGTGAATGGTGCCGTAAAAGCCTCCGTCAATAATACGACGGTCGAACCACATGAGTCGACACAGCTGAATTTTGATCTCACGCAAAGGCAGGCATCTGTGACTGTGAAGAAAGGTAAACATTTGGTTTGGATACCGGCGTTTACCGGAAGTCGTCTGCCGGGTCGCTGGGTCGAAGTTGATGACAGTGGCGGCTGGGCGGCGGAAGCTAGCGCCACCAACGTCGTACGGGTCAGCGGGGAAGAACTCCAACGGACAATTCACAGCAAAGATATCAAGAGGGGTCAGTAGCCCCGAAGAGTTTTGCTTTCATTCACCTTTGTGATGGTTGTGGCGAGGATGGTCAACAGCTGCACGAACACCCGAAAAAGTTGGGCAAAACGCATTAGCCGAACCACTGCCAGTCTCCGAGTTCTTGAAGTCGAACGTGTGCTATGCTTCAATGGCATTTCGAGCCGGTCTTTATCGGTTGTTTGAGCGTGGCCACATCGTTCGGTGCTACCGCCGAGCTTGGAAGAGTCGTGATTCCGGTGAAGTCAGCGACGCAAAACGCGAGCTCTGGCTTACAAAAACTCAGCGGACGAAACGGAGTGCTCTACATTCCGACTGGTCACGCTGAGCCATTGCCATTGCTGATCTTGCTGCACAAGGCCGGTGGCTCTGCTTCAGAGTGGTTTGCCGGGGGCGGATCATACGCGGCTTATGCGGACAAGGGCCGTTTTATTATCCTTGCATCGGAATCGCCCAGCCAAAGCTGGGGTACCGGACCAAAAAATTGGGGGTACGACTATGTGGCGATCAATGGCGCTTTGGAAGAAGCCTTTGCCCGGTGCGCGATCGATCGCAACCGGCTCGCCATTGGTGGATTCTCCGACGGCGCGTCGTACGCGCTTTCACTCGGCCTGGCCAACGGCGATGTATTCGGCTACGTGATCGCATTTTCACCGGGCTTTATCGTTAGGCTCACGCGCGTGGAAGACTTGGCAACAACAACGAAGTCCAAATTCCGCGGGTGTATTGCCCACGGCACTGCAGATAATGTCCTGCCGATCGCCTCGACGAGTCGCGTCTTCGTGAGTTCGCTGCGTAAAAACGGCTACGATGTGGAGTACCGCGAATTCAGCGGAGGCCATCATGTCTCGCGCCAGGTTGCCGAGCAGGCAATGACTTGGCTAGCAGCGGCGTTTCATCAGCGCGGTTGAAACCTACATAAGATTGACAACAGGGCGGGACTGTTTGTTGCGAGCCGACATCCAGATGCTGAATTAAATGCGATAGGTTTGTGCACGTCAGGAAGCCACGAACCGTAAGTGGAAAACTGGTCATCGTAGCTTCCGGGTGCGCTATTGAGAGGTAAAACAATGAACTTGGGACAGCTTTTGTTAGGCGATGAAGATCACTTTGGAAGCCGCTTCAGGACTTTCGTCGATCGTAAAATTCGTGAACGACGTCAAAACGAGCGGCAACTTGCCGAGCGCCGTACGACAAAGCATCGGTTCGAAGCCAGAAAATCATGTGTTGCCGATGCCAGAAGTTATCGCGTTGCTTCGCATCAATTTAAGCGGTGGCTCCGTGCGATAGCATAATAAGCCTCGATCGTTGCTGCGCTGGCGCATGAACAGCCAAACGGCTGGGCAGGACGATTTGCGACGCAGTCTTGTGCGGCTCAATCTTTGCGTTCGCGATTTTTGACGCCTGCTTCAACGACGACTTGCGTACGGTGTTAACGTTTGGGGCTCGCTCGCATAATTTCTTAAACCGCTGCGCCCGTCTCGATGAAAACCAAAGCTAGCCGCAATAGGGTTCAATTGATTCTCAACGGAAAAGTGGCCGGGAATGACGCCCTCCGCGCCGCAGTCGCTCGGCAACGAGCAGCCGGACATCACATCGAAGTGCGAGTGACTTGTAAAAAGGGAGATGCGCGGCGATTTGTGTCCGAAGCAGGCAAAGTCGATTTGGTGATCGCAGCGGGCGGGGACGGCACACTGAACGAGGTTCTTAACGGCTTGATGAATCTCTCCGAGGTTACGCGGCCCACATTGGGAATAGTGCCGCTCGGCACTGCCAATGATTTTGCAACTGGATGCGGTATTCCGCGTGATCCGGAGAAGGCTTTGGCGCTCTGTATGAAAGGTAAGCAAGTACCAGTCGACGTGGGCAAGGCTAATGGTCACTGGTTTATCAATGCAGCCAGCTGTGGCTTCGGTGCCGAGATCACCGCAACCACTTCACCGGAACTCAAACGCCTACTTGGTCCTGCCGCCTACACCTTGATGGGTGCAATTCTGGCGATCAACGTTCATCAATATCACGGAAGACTCATTTCGCCGCACCGTGAAGTTACGGGCAGCGGGCCGGTGGCTATCGTCGGGAATGGGCGGCAGACGGGCGGCGGCATCCAAGTCGCTCCCCGTGCAAGCATCGACGACGGTTTGCTCGATGTGCTTGTCGTTCGTCAGATCTCGCCGACAGCGTTGCTCGCCGCGGCCCGAGAATTGCAACAGCTTCCACCCGATGGCGAGTATATCTCCTATTGGCAAACGCCCTGGCTGGAGGTGCATCCTGAAGAAGCAATTCCAGTTAACTTGGATGGTGAACCGTTACGTTTTTCGACGGTCCGATACGAAGCCGTACCAAAGGCGATTCAGCTGATTGTTCCACCGAACTGCGAATTGCTCTCGCAAGGCTCTAAACTGACGGCCTAACGACTGTCATCAAGCAAACTAGTTGTGAGCGGGCCGTAGCGGCGCCGGTGGCTGCGGTGGCGTTTGAGGCAGGCCCGGTTGTTCAGTTCGTGTACTGGTGGTGGTCGTACAGCAACTTCCAAGTAGTCCCGCAAGAACTAAACTGAACAGCAGGCGCACTTTCATCGTTAACCCTTGATAATTGGGATAATTTGGTGTGAAACGAGCATCAAGCGAACTGGTTTGAAGCGCGGCATTCGCTAATCGGAGAACCGCCGGAGGAGCCACTCTCGGCTTGCTAACAAATGTCTGGACCTTTTCCGGACAGGGCACGCTCCCCAAGCCATGGGAAATGGCGGCGCATGTGTGCTACGCGTTTAAGCCCAAACGGCTCAATTGCCTTCGTGCGAATGTGTGTGATCCCTTCTTCAACGGAATCCGTCGCGTAAATCAGGTTTAGATCCGAGGCGCTGATCTTCCCACGCTCCGCCATCTGCTCGATGAAACCGATTAGTTGCCTCCAGTAATCCGTCCCCATGATGACAATCGGAAAATGGCTAATCTTGCCGTTCTGAATCAGAGCGAGCGCCTCAAAAAGCTCGTCGAGGGTGCCGACGCCGCCGGGCATAACGACGAAGGCGTAGGAATATTTTACCAGCAGCGCTTTGCGAACGAAAAAGTAATGCAGCCGGACACAACGATCGAGATACATGTTGGATACTTGCTCGAATGGCAGCTCGATGTTGCATCCAACTGAGCGGCCGCCGACCTCTTTCGCGCCGCGGTTGGCCGCTTCCATAATGCCTGGGCCGCCGCCGGTCATCACCGTGAAGCCGAGCCGGGCAATCGCCGCGCCCATCTTCCGGGCCAGTTCGTAGTGCGGATCGTCAGGTTTGATTCGCGCTGAGCCGAACACGGTTACGCAAGGACCAACGAAATGGAGCGCGCGAAATCCGCGCAGGAAATCGCGCATAACTTTCAGCAAGGTGCAAAACTCTGCGAACCGCGTGCGAGGGCCTTCGAGGAATATTTCATCAGCGCGCTCCGGCGGGGCGACAATCGCCGCCGCCGCTGAATCCGGCGCGGGCTGCATCGGAGCTTCACTTGCCATTAACGCTTAACGGCCGCTACCCACCACTTCAATATTTCCGCCGCATGTGGCTTGGGAGAATGTTTAGCTCGGTTCGGTATTTGGCGACAGTGCGTCGCGCAATGGGAATGCCGCGCTCGCTCAAAATCTCGACTATCTCGTGATCGCTCAACGGCGCGCTGCCGCTCTCATGCTTCACGAGGTCGAGAATGGCTTGTTTCACGCTGGTGTTGCTCAGCGATTCGCCGGTCGCAGTTTGATAGCCACTTGTGAAAAAGTATTTCATCTCGAAAACGCCCTGGGGCGTGGCCATGTATTTGCCGGACACCGCGCGGCTAACCGTGGTCTCATGCACGCCGACGGCTTCGGCGACTTCTGCCATGGTCATCGCTTTCAAATGTGATGGGCCGTGCTCGAGGAAATCACGCTGCCGCGAAACGATCTGCTGCGCGATGTTCATAATTGTTTGCTGCCGTTGATGGATCGAGCGGATCAAAAATTTGCCGCTGCGGATTTTGTCCCGAATGTAATCTTTGACGTCGCTGCTCTGCGCGTCGCCAGACGCAATGATGTCCTTGTACAGGTTGCTGATCCGCAGGTGCGGAATCTGTTCGTTGTTGAAGGCGATCTGATATTCGCCGTCCACCTTTTCCACAATCACGTCCGGCAGCACGTAATTCTGCGGCGCGGCAGCGAAAACCTGGCCGGGGCGAGGATTCAGTCTCGCGATGTTGTCGGCGGCCTTTTGCACATCCTCGACGCTGATCGCCATTCGGCGCGCGATCTCCAGAAAGCGATGCCTGCCCAGGTCGTCCATGTGCTCGGACACGATCCTGTGCTCGAGGCTGTGTTCCTTCCCCTGTCGCCGCAGTTGGATCAGCAAACACTCGCGTAAATCACGCGCTCCAACTCCTGCAGGATAAAAAGTTTGGACTAATCCAAGCACCCTTTCGAACTCGTCCTGTGGAATTCCCGAGTTCAGCGCCATTTCTTCCGTGGTGCTTTGGAGAAATCCGACGTCGTCGATGTTGCCAATGATCAGCTCCGCAGTTTTCCGGTCATCGGCGCTGAGCACGGTCTGGTTGAGTTGCGCGATGAGATTTTGCTGAAGCGTTTCCTGGACTGGAATGGAATCGAACAGGAACTGGCGCTTCTCGTCTGCTTCCTTCGAAATGCGCCGGCCATCGAAGTTGGAGCTGGCCGACTGCGCCATGTAATCACGCCATTCCTCATCCAAGCTCGCCAATTTTTGGAATTCGTCCTTAAAATTCTCGTCGGCTGAGGCTTCAGCCTCGCTGCGCTCGTTGGCGCCTGAATCCTCCGGTAATTCTTCCAGCACGGGATTTGTTTCCATCTCCTGTTGAACCAGGTTGCGCAGCTCGAGCAGTGGCGTCTGGAGAATGAGCAGACTCTGTTGCAGCTGCGGCGACAGAACCTGCTGCAAGGCGAGGCTTTGCCTCTGCTGCATTCCCAGTGCGGCCATACGCCGAGTTTACCGGCGTGGTCAGCAGCAGGCAAGCAACTCTGGGGAGCACAAAGCTTGTTCGGTCGGCAAGCTGCCGACCACGGCAGGCTAGAAGCCTGCGCTCCCCGGACCAGATGCGATCACCTTTCCATTCACCATCGACCAGCTAACAGGCGCATCGAAGGCGATGATTTGCTCGAAAACATCCGTTGAGCCGGAGCACGGAATCGCGATGAGATCCGTTCCAAACCCGGGTCGTATTTGGCCCAGCGCATTTTCGTATCGCAACGCGCGCGCGGGATTTACGGTCGCCATTTGCAAAATTTCTTCCGGTGAAACCCGCGGAAAGTTCCTTTGAAAAGCCCGCATCTCATCGAACAAGCTCAAGGTTTCGTTGCTCGCGAGACTGTCGCTGCCAAGGCAAACGTTGAATCCCAGCGAGCGCAGGCGATCGAATGCGAATGGGCTGTGGCCAAAATACTTGTGACTTCCCGGGCAATGCATGACGTGAAATTTTGAATTGGATCTTTCCAGCAATTCAAAATCGCTTTCGGTTAATTCGTTCAGGTGCGCCACGATCCATTGTGATAGGGCGTAACCGCCGGCCGCGACGACGAACAATTCCAGCGGGGTTTTGCTTCCGCAGTCATCCATCGGACGCCCGATGCTTTTGAGAAATTCGTAAAGCGGTCCCGACGCGTCGCGAAACATCTGTATCTCCTCGCGCGATTCGGCCAAATGTGTCGTCAGTAAAATGTTGTCGCGTTGCGAGATGTTCTCGCACCAGCGAAACAAGTTGCTCGACGCCGTGAACAACGCGTGCGGCGCAAGGCCCCAACCAGGGGTTTGCTTCAGCGCCTCGATTGCAGAGTCGACAAGTTCATATGCGCGCTCCGGCGCGCGGATATCGATCAATTCCGCAAACCAGCGAGCGCGAATCGGCGCGCTGATTTGCGGAATCAACTCTGGAAACACTGTGAGATTTGCAATCGTGGTCGTGCCGAATCGCTTGGCTTCAGCGAAACCTTCGTTAATTGACGCGACATAATCTTTTGGCGCAAGCGTTGCCTTTTCCGCGTTAATTGCGCGAATCCACTCCGTGAAAGATTTTTGCGGGGGGATTTTGTCGCGGAGACCGGTGTAATCGAGGTGACAATGCGCGTTGATCAACCCGGGCAATAACACTTGTTCGCCGACATCGAGGGTGTTGCCGGCGTTGCGCGTCTTGATGTCATCAAATCTGCCCACGTCAACGATCCGATTCCCGGAAACAACGACCGCGCCATTTTCGATGGGCGGTCCGTCCATCGTGACCACAATGCGCGCGCGAACAATCATCTGTGAGCTGTAGGGGCGGTGTCTGACGGTCGTCAACTATGCCTTGTAGCCACGGCGCTGGGCGCCGTCATCAATGGTGATGATATTGAAATGCGATAGACCGCCCACAGGTCGGTGGCTACAAACTAAACACTGGCGCCTTTCACGACTTTGCGGCACTCGGCGACCAGAAGATTGCACGGTTCCTGGCAAAGCAACGGAACTGTAGCCGGAGTTGATAACTCCGGCCGCGCCACGATTTGATCAATGCCGGGATCAAATTTTTCTTTCGGCAATGTCGTCGATGCGATTACACCGTTCCGATCGCGTTTCCATAGAATGGTTCTGAGGCATCCGCCATTGGATCGACAAAAATCCGCGACAAGGTCGTCGATTTGTGCATCGGAAATTTCCGCCGCGACGCGATACATGCCCGATTGCCGCTCCAGTGTATCGCGCAACGACGTCGTTTGTAGGTTCCCGTTTTCCCATGCCGCGAATACCGCGAGCCGACCCGGATAAAAATAATCCAGCGCACGTCTCAATTTTTCCATCGTGGCGAGATCCAGCCGCCAGCCATGTCGCATGTTCGGGGCGGTTTTGAGTGGTCGATAGCGTCCCGCGTCATCGTATTTTGCGATTTCGATCGCGTCCTCCTCGTTTCGAAATGTCTGCAGCTGCTCCAGCAATGCGTCATCGCGATTTGAGACAATAAAACCGCCGGTCGCCGTCTTACGCACTAGAAGTTGGCCCAAGTAAAACGGCGCAGTCAGCACAGGTTCGAGACATCGCTCGACAGGATTTTGCATAGCGGGCGCGACTGCCGGGCGCGCCAGGCTAGTGCAGGCAGTGCGCGATCAAACCAGCCGCGCGTTCGAGAAACTGGAGATCTTCGTCGCTGAACGCGTTCAATTTATCGCTGTCGGCGTCGAGCATACCGAGAATGTGCCGGTGGTCGTTGCTCATCGGCACGATAATCTCCGAGCGAGTAGTGTGAAACGCAGGCAGATAGCGAACATCCTTAGCCACGTCGCCCACGATGATGGGTTTGCCCGAATCCAGCGCCGCACCGCATAGCCCCTGGGTGATTGGGAAACGCGCATACGCTGGTGGCTCGTTGCCGGTTTCGGCCATTATCACAAATTCGTCCTTGATGATCTTGTAAACGGCGACCCAACGATAATCGCGCGCGGCACGAATCATCTCCACGAGTTGCTTCATTCGCTTCTTGGTGCACCCGCCGGCCAGAGCAAACCCGCCAATGTCCTGAAGCTTCTTGCACGTGGTTTCCTTCATTCGCGGGGAACCAATCTGGCGCAAAAGAAACCGAGCGCGAGCACGATTTTCAACTTTTTGCGTCCAATGCCTGTTCGAGGATGATGTCGGCAAAACCGGGATCGGTGCCGATGGACGGTGCGTAGAACAGAGAGCGACCGTCAATTGCATACGGATTGTGGCGAAAGATTTCGCCACGTGCTGTAACCGGGGTTGGTGACCCCGAGTGGCTCCGGTCAGCGTGCGCTGCTACAGCGATCCCCAGCAAAACCGGAATGTCCTCGTAGCTATGTAGTCCGTCGGAAATAAAGAATGGAACGACCACGACGTTGTCGGTTTTCGTCAATTTCCGCCAATCCGACACCAGCGGCCGTTCTTCCATGTAAACGTTGAGCACGGCGGCGTATTTTCCTAGGGCACGGATCTTCTCCGCTTCGCGCTTCGCGGCGACCGCGCTGTTTTCATTCAGATCGGTTCCGTGGGCAACGATTAGCAAGCTGGTTTTGGCAGGAGCTGCATCGGGTGCGACGTAACGTGCGCGCTTGAGCAGGAGCTCCGTCATGAGTGGATGATTCCCAACTGGTTCACAATATCTCCAGATCTGTCCATTCGACCGTTTCGTGATCCGCCCATTCAGTTCAAGCTCTCGCGGGACCACCGTCTGGGTGAAATAACCTTCGCTAATGAAATTCGGCACCACGTAAACTTCACGAATCGATTCGGCATCGAACAAAAACAACGCGTCGCGCAAGCTCGGCTCCTCTTTCCAAAAGGCGCACTCTACATCCGCAAAAACTTGCCGACGCCGAATTTCCGCCGCATGCCCGAGTGTCGGCGCGCTCGAATCCGGGTTCACAGTCGAGCCGTGTGCGACGATCAATAGTCCTGCGCGTTCGGTCACAGTCACAATTTCAAATGGAAAGAGTAAGCGCGCTACTGCATGTTTGCAGTGACTGTCGCCTGTGAAATTTTCCCGCCGTGACCGCAACGAACGAGGTTGAGCGCTGCCATCGCGCGACCGGTTTGCAGCGCGCGATGGTCCTCGCTTCGCTCAAGTCGCTGCAGCGAGCGGTCTATCACCAACAGCTCATCGTCAGGCTGAAGAAGCATGTCGAACCCGTAACATTTCTCGAAGCCGCGCGGATTTGTTTGTTGCGGCACGCCGGTTTCATGGCGCACTTCCTACTGCTTGAAGACGAATTATTTCAGCGAGGTCTCAAGATTGAATGTCCCGCCAGTGAATTTCGTGATGTCGCCGATCTCGACACGTTTCTTGCCGAAGATGGACCTTTGCCGCTCGCGCGGAACCAGCCCGCTTGGCGTTCAACGTTCTTGCAACTCGCGCCGGATGATCAGGTCTGGGTGTGGACATTCCATCACGCGATCTGCGACGGCGTGTCGTCCGTTCCGTTACTAAACGAAATTTTTGCGGCATATGACGAGCTTCGCGCCGATCGCGAACCATCGCGCGCGCCGGTTCGGCCCGATATGCTGGATCATCTTGGCTGGCTCGAGAAGCAGGATTGGGAACGGGCGAAGGCGGGATGGCAATCGCGCATTTCCCCGGGTGAAACGGCAACGCA
>Ga0066709_100001029_pt1 | contig 17339 bp, 15 predicted proteins | sample GraSoiAngelo_158_FD_79665 | JGI IMG/M metagenome (GOLD analysis project Ga0066709, IMG submission 79665) | Grasslands soil microbial communities from the Angelo Coastal Reserve, California, USA - 14_1009_16_30cm | ecosystem: Environmental > Terrestrial > Soil > Grasslands | place: USA...
CGACTTCATCGAGCTGTCGATCGCGATCGAGGAGCGCTTCGGCATCGCGATGGACGAGTCGGCGGACCTCGCCCCCCACTTCACGTCCTTCGATACCCTGTCTCGCTTCATCGCGTCGAGGACAGCCGGCGCGTGAAGCCCGTCGCCGTCACGGGTCTCGGGGTGGTCAGCCCGTTCGGCGCCGGCGTCAAGGCGTACTGGGAAGGGATCAGCGGTGGCGTCTGCGCGATCCGCCCGATCACCCTGATCGACACCGAAGGCTTCCGCTGCCGGATCGGCGCCGAGGTCCCGGATTCGCTCGGCGGCTCGGCGCGGCGGTCGCGGGCCGATCGATTCGCCCTCGCGGCGGCGCGCGAGGCGATCGACGACGCCGGGATCGGCCGCGCGGAGCGCGGGGACACGGCGCTGATCGTGGGCGCGGTCGGCGGCGGAATGCTGGAGGCCGAAGCCTGGTACTGGCAGCGGGCGCGCGGTGGCGCGGCGCCGCTGCCGCGGGCTCTCGCGTCGTGCTTTCCATCCTCGCACGTCGACGTCGTCGGCAGCGTGCTCGGCATCGGCGGACCGCGCGAGACGGTCGTGACCGCCTGCAGCTCCGGCGCCGCGTCGCTCGCGATGGCGGCCGACCTGGTGCGTGACGGCGTCGTTCCGGTGGCCCTCGCGGGCGGCGTCGATGCGCTGACGCGGATCTGCTTCATGGGGTTCAACACCCTGAAGCTCCTCGATCCCGCGCCGTGCCGTCCCTTCGACCGCGACCGCCGCGGCATGTCCATCGGCGAGGGCGCCGCCTTCGTCGTGCTGGAGGAGGTCGGGCATGCCCGGGCCCGCGACGCGCGCGTCTACGCGGAGCTCACCGGCTACGGAATGAGCACCGACGCGTTTCACGTCACCTCGCCCCATCCGGAGGGCGAGGGGATGATCCGGGCGATGCGCGCCGCGCTCGCCCAGGCGGGGATCACGGCGGCGTCCGTCGGGTACGCGAACGCGCACGGCACCGCCACGCCGCAGAACGACCGAATCGAGGCACGAGCGCTGCGCGAGGTCTTCGGCGACGGCGGGCTCCTCGTCAGCTCGACGAAATCCATGATCGGCCACACGATGGCGGCGGCCGGCACGCTCGAAGCGGTGGCGACGGTGCTGGCGCTCGGCCACGAGGTCGTTCCGCCGACGGCGCGACTCGAGAACACCGACCCCGACATTCCCTTCGACTGTGTCCCGCGCGTGGCGCGCGAGGTGGCGGTCGAGCACGCGATCTCGAACTCGTTCGGGTTCGGCGGCCAGAACGTCACGCTCGTGTTCAGGCGCGTCGCGTGAGCGGTCGGCGTGTCGCCATCACCGGCGCGGGTGTCGTCGACGGCGGCCATGCCAGCGGAGTCCTGAGCCGGTTGCTCGACGAGACCGAAGCGCGGCGTCTCTCACACGTGTGCCAGATGACGGTGGCGGCGGGCCGGATGGCCCTCGCCGATGCGGGCCTCGCCGGCGGCACGGAGCTCGCGCTGCTGATCGGCACGGAATTTGGCGACATGGTCTCGACGATCAGGTTCGTCGACGACTACCTGCAACGCGGGATCCCCGGCCTCTCGGCGCTGCGATTCCCCCACACGGTCATGAACACGATGGCGGCGACGGCGGCGATCGCCGTGTCGGCGAAGGACCTCTCGCTGACGCTCAACGTGCCGACGGTGGCCGGTGAGCTCGCAATCGCCCGCGGCGCGGCCGCGGTGCGCGCCGGGCGGATCGCAGCGTGTCTGGCCGGCGGTGCCGACGAGCCCCCGCGGCTCGTCCTGGACACGTTCCGGGAAGCGGGGGCGGGCGCCGACGTCCGCGGCGAGGGCGCGGGATTCGTGGTGCTCGAGCCCCTCGACGCCGCGCGCGCACGCGGCGCCCGGATCCTCGGCGAGATCGTCGCCGAGGCCTGGCGCGCGCTCGCGGTCCGCCCCCACGGCGTCGGCCGCGCCACGCGCTCGCGAGCGATCGCGGTGGCCCTCGCGGGCGCCGGCGCCGAGCCCGCCGAGATCGGGCTCGTCTACACGTCGGCGAACGGCGACGGCCCGCGTGAGGCGTGGGAGCGCGCGCTGCTCGACGAGGCGCTCGCGCCGTACCGGCCGCCGCAGCGATCCCTGAGCCTGCCGGCCGGTCGCCATTCGGGGCTGGCGGCGCGGTCGGTCGCGACCGCGGCGACGGAGGCCGGCGATGGGCTCGCGCTCGTGCACGCGGTGGCGCGCGGCGGCAACCAGGTCGCGATCGTCGTCGCGGGATCGCGGGACCGCGCGGCATGACCGTGCTGGTCGTCGTCCCGGTCTTCAACGAGGCCGAGACCGTGGGCGACGTCGTGGCCGCGGCGCGCGCGTACGGCCCGGTGGTGGTGGTGGACGACGGCTCCCGCGACGAGAGCGCGGAGATCGCCCGACGCGCCGGCGCCGAGGTGATCTGTCACCCGCGCCGCCGCGGCAAGGGCGCGGCGATTCGCACGGGCATCGCCGCGGCGCGCGAGCGCGGCGCCTCGGCGGTGGTGACGCTCGACGGCGACGGGCAGCACAGCCCGTCGGACCTCGGGCTCCTGCTCGACGCGGCGCGCGCGCGGCGGCGCACGATCGTGGTCGGTGGGCGGCTGGACGAGGCCGCTGCGCTGCCGCCCGATCGGTTGAACGCGATCCGAGTCGCGGGATTCTTCGTGAACTGGGCGTGCGGTCTCAAGCTCCACGACACGCAGTCGGGGTTCCGCGTCTACCCCATCGAGCTCTTCGACGACATCCGGTTGCGACGCGGCGGATTCGTGCTCGAGACCGAGGTGCTGATGGCCAGTGTCGCGCGCGGCTGGCGCGTCCACGAGGTGCCCGTCGCCGCGCTTGGCCGGGCCCGCCAGCGGAGCCGCTTCCGCCCGATCAGCGACGGCGTCGCGATCGGCAGTTATCTCGCGGGCCGGGTCCTCATCCGCTGGGCGCTCGAGACGGGAGCGCTCGTCGCCGCGATCGTGAAGCCCTTCTACGGAGAGCGCCGGCGCGTGCGCCACCAGGCGACGCTCGAGCAAGCCGCCCTCTACGCCGGCTCGCCGCCGCTCTGGGCGATGTCCGTCGGCAGCTCGGCGATCCAGCACGTCATCAACCGCGTCGCCCTCTGGCGCCGCGACCCGCGCCCCCGTCGCGCGCTCGTCGCCGCGCCGGCGACGGCCGTCGCGCCGGTGCTGCTCGGACTGCTCGTGCTGCAGGCGTTCGCGCCGCGACGGATGCCCGACTTCGTGTCGCCCCTCGTGCGCTGGTTCTGCTCGCAGGACCGGCTGTGCGCGCGGGAGCGGCTCGACGCGGAGCCATCGAGCCTGACGCGCGTCGTGAATCCGGTCGGGCCGCCGTCGTGAGGCGGCTGCGGGTCCTTCGAGGGTATCTCTTCACGGTGCTCGGCATCGCCATCGGCGTGGCCGGGCTCGTCGCGCTCGGCGCCATGAGCGAGCGCATCGTGCGCTTCATCGAAGGTGGCGACCGCTTCGTGCTCGGCCAGATCTCCGTGGCCGGCCGGGGCATGGGCATGGGGACCGGCTTCACCGCCGGCGGGATCCTCCCGGCCGCGACGATCCGCGCGATCTCGGAAGTGCCGGGCGTGCAGGGCGTGCAGGCGCAGATCATGCTCCCGCTCGACCCGTCCACCTCCCAGTTCATGACGGTCACGCAGGAGCTCGTGCTCGGCGTGGATCTCTCCGTGCCGACGCCCAATCGCCACTATCGCACGCTGCCCGTTCGCAGCGGCCGGTTCCTGCAGCAGGGGGACCACAAGGTCGCCGTGGTCGGCGCCTCGTTCGCCGCCTCGCGCGGGCTCACGGTCGGCTCGCACATCAGGCTCGAGGACGAGGAGTACGAGGTCGTCGGCGTGCTGGACCGGATGCTCACCGCGCCCGATCGCTTCGTCATGGTGTCGATCGCCGACGCCCGCGCGCAGTGGGTCGCCAAGGACCGTTTGCTTCGGACCGTGCTCGCCTCCGGTGGCATGGCGCTCACCGCGTCCGACCTCAACACCGGCGCGGCGGTCGGCTGGCGTGACGGCGACGATCCCGACGCGGTGGCGCTGCGGATCAAGGAGCGAGTGCCCGGCGTCAACGTCCAGCTCCCGAGCGAGCTGAGCCGGCTGCTGCGCTCGTCCACCGCGTTCTTCTCCGCGCTGCTCGCCGGCATCGGCGCCCTCGCCTTCGTCATCGGTGGCCTGTCGCTGGCGAACACGATGGCCGCCGCCGTCTTCGAGCGCATCCGCGATTTCGGCATCAAGCGGGCGCTCGGAGCGACCGACCTGCAGCTCGGGCGCGAGGTGCTGGCCGAGTCGCTGGCGGTGACGATGGTCGGGGGTCTCGGCGGCATCGGCCTGGCGCGCGCGCTCGGCTGGTTCATCGACCGCTACCTCGCGCAGGCCCAGCAGCTCTTTCACTTCTCGCCACGCCTGCTCGGCGGCGCCCTCGCCTTCTCGATCTTGCTCGGCGCGGCGGCGGCGATCTACGCGACGGCGCGTGTCGTCTCGCTCTCGCCCGCCGAGGCGATCCGCCGGGGCGCCTGATGCTGCGGGCGGCCGGCCTTGTGAAATCGTATCGAGCTCCGGCCGGGACGCCGATCCGCGTGCTGGCGGGTGTCGATCTCACCGTGAAGGGCGGCGAGATCGTCGTCGTGACCGGGCCCTCGGGCTCGGGCAAGAGCACCTTGCTGAACGTGCTCGGGCTCCTGGAGGACGGCGACGGCGGCGAGATCTGGTTCGAGGACACGCGCGTGAGCGCGCTCGGCCGCGCGGCGAAGAGCCGGGCGCGCGGCCGGTACGTCGGCTTTCTGTTCCAGTCGTTCCTGCTGCTTCCCTCGCTCACGGCGCTCGAGAACGTGCTCCTGGCGGCGCGCTACGTGGGGCGTTCACGTGGCGCGACGCGCCGGCGGGCGATCGAGCTCCTTCAGGACGTCGGCGTCGGGGACCGGATCGACCACTTTCCGGCGCAGCTCTCGGGCGGCGAGCAGCAGCGCGTGGCCTTCTGCCGTGCCGTCCTGAACGATCCCCCGCTCCTGCTCGCCGACGAGCCGACCGGGAACCTCGACGACGCCAACGGCGCCGTGATCCTCGACGCGCTCCGCGGCCGGGCGCGCGCCGGGTCGGCGGTCGTGGTCGTGAGCCACCGGCCGGAAGCCGCGGTGGGTGTGAGCGCCCTGTATCGGCTACGCGGAGGCGTGCTCGAGTCACCGTAGACGCGGGCCTGATGTGCGGCGCCCGCGACACACGGCGAGCTCGTCGACCGCCTCGATGAGGAGGACCACCATGACGCGCATACTCGGCGCCATCGCGCTGCTGTCGTGGCTCGCGCTGCCGGCGAGCGCCGGCGAGCCGGTCTCGCAGACGTTCGCGGCGCCGCCCGAGAAGATGTGGACCACGACCACGTCCGTGCTGAAGCAGCTCGGCTGGGACATCGAGAAGTCGGACCAGGCCGCCGGCTGGATCAACACCGAATCCCGCTCGGTCGACGGCGAGGATTATGGCGTCTACGCCCAGGGGACGCGCCATCGGCTGATGATCCGGCTCAAGGCGGCGGGCGCGAATCGGACGACGGTCACGGTGGAGCGGGTCCTCTTCAAGCGCGAGCGGATTCTCTGGATCGACAAGGATGAGACGCTGACCACGACGGACCAGACCGTCGAGAAGGCCGTGCTCGCGGCGATCGGGAAGGCGCTCTGACGGCGGGATTCTCGGCGGCGCTGGCGGTGCTCGTGGCGGCGCCGCTGCTCTTCGCGGGGCTCGGGCGAGCGCCGTTCGACGATCCAGGCGAGGGGATGCACGCCGAGATCGCGCGCGAGCTGGCGGCGTCTCGGGACCCGCTCGCGCTCACCTTGAACGGTGTTCGCTACGTGGACAAGCCGCCGCTCCTGTACGTGCTGATCGCGGCGGTCTGCGCGGTCGTGGGGCCGAGCGAGGCCGCCGCGCGCGCCGTGTCCGCGTGCGCGGCGCTCGCCGCGGTGGGCGCCACCGCGTGGCTCGGCGCGCGCCTGCTCGGTCTTCTCGGCGGCCTGGTCGCCGGCGTGGCGCTCCTCACCAGCATCGGATTCTTCGCGTACGGTCGCTACGTGCGCCCCGAAACCCTGTTCGTCGCCGCGCTCGCGGGTGGCTTCGCCCTCGCGCTCATCGGGATCCGCGACGGCCGCCGCGGGCTCTGCACGGCGGGCCTGGCGGTCTTCGGGCTCGCGGCGCTGGCGAAGGATCCGCTGGGCGCGGTCCTGCCGCCTCTCGCGATCGGTCTGGCGCTCGTGCTGGCCGGGCGCGCGCGGCCCGTGTCCGCGTGGCTCCCATGGACGGGCGTCGCGGCGTGCCTGGTGATCGGATTCGGCTGGTGGATCGGCGCCGAGCTGCGCACGCCGGGGTTCGGCTGGTACACGACGATCGACAACCACGTGATGAACGTCGCTCGGGCGCGGCGATTCGCCGACGAGGACATCCCGCTGACCGCGCTCGAGTTCCTCGCGGTCGCGGTCGGGAGCTCGCTGCCCTGGATCCTCGCCGCCTCCGTCGCGGTCTGGTCGCTCGCGCGCCGCCGGGCGTGGCGCGATCCCGACGAGATCGGCTGGGTGGCGCTGGCGATCTGGGTCCTCGGCGTCCTCGGGATCACCGCGTTGTCCCCGTTCCGGTTGCCGCACTACGGCCTGCCGGCGTCCTTCGGGGTGGCGCTCCTCGCCGCCCGCGGCTGGGCGCTCCACGCCGGCCGGCGGTTGCTCGCGGCGCACGTGATCTTCTTCGCGGTGGTCGCCGTGGGATGCGCGGCGACCTGGGCGGGTGACGGCGGGGTCCTCACCAAGGTCATGGACGTGATCGACGTGGCGACGATGAAGAGCGCCGCCGCCGGCCTGCCGCTTCCGGTTCCGCCCTGGGAGGAGTTCAGGCCCGTCTTCGGGGTCGCCGCGTTCACGTTCGCGCTGTGTGCCCTGGCGACGGGCGCCGTGCTCGCGTTCGCTCGCTCGCCCGAGCACCGGCGCGGTCTCGGCGTCGTCATCGTCGGGGTGACGATGGTGGCCACGATGCCGGGTGTGGCGCGCTCGCTCCAGGTCGTGGTGAGGAACCGCGCGGTGAGGGATCTCGCGCAGAGCGTGGCGCGGCAGGCCGGCCCCGAGGATGTCGTGGCCCACGAGGGACCGATCGAGAACTCGGGCGCCCTCGAATGGTACTCGGGCCGCCGGCCCGTGATCGTCGATGGCCGGCGCAGCGTCCTGGGCTTCGGCGCCGAGCGGCCGGAATCGCGCGATCTCTTCTGGGACGCCGATCGGCTACGCGAGGCCTGGACGAGCGGCCGGCGCATCTGGGTGGTGAGCGTGCGGAGCCCCGGGCAGAGCATGGTGGCGGGTCTTCCCGGCGCGCGTCTGCTCGGCGTCGCCGGCGGCCGTGCCCTCTGGGTGAATGAGATAAGATAGGCGCGAATGGCCGCTCTTCTCAAGACGCTCTTCCTGCATCCACCATCGTTCAAGGGCTTCGACGGCGGCGCCGGCGCGCGCTATCAGGCCCGCCGCGAGATCCGCTCGTTCTGGTACCCGACCTGGCTCGCGCAGACCGCGGCGCTCGTGCCCGGCAGCCGCCTCGTCGACGCGCCGCCCGCGGGCCTCACGCTCGATGACGTGGCGCCGCTCGCGCGAGACTACGAGCTGGCCGTGCTCCACACGAGCGCGGCGTCGTTCGCGCACGACGTCGGCGTCGCCGAGGCGCTCAAGCGCGAGAATCCTCGCCTGCGGATCGGCTTCGTCGGCGCCCACGTGGCCGTCGAGCGCGAGCGCGCCCTCGGCGCCTCCCCGGCGATCGAGTTCGTCGCCGGCAACGAGTTCGATTTCACGGTCCAGGAGATCGCCCAGGGGCGCTCGCTCGCATCGGTGGCGGGGCTCAGCTACCGCGTGAACGGCCACTTCGAGCGGACGCCGGAGCGCGCGCCGCTCGAGAACATGGACGCGCTGCCGTTCGTCATCGACGTCTATCACCGCGACCTCGTGATCGAGCACTACTTCATCGGCTACCTGCTGCACCCGTACGTGTCGCTCTACACCGGCCGCGGGTGCCGCTCCAGGTGCACGTTCTGCCTGTGGCCGCAGACCGTGGGCGGTCATCGCTACCGCACGCGCTCGGTCGAGCACGTCGTCGCCGAGATCGCGCAGGCCACGCGCCACTTCCCGACGGTGAAGGAATACTTCTTCGACGACGACACGTTCACCGACGATCTGCCGCGCGCCGAGGCGATCGCCCGCGGGCTCGGGCGCCTGGGCGTCACCTGGTCCTGCAACGCCAAGGCGAACGTGCCGCTGTCGACGCTTCGCGTCCTGCGCGACAACGGGCTGCGGCTGCTGCTGGTCGGCTACGAGTCGGGCAGCCAGGAGATCTTGAACCGGGTGAAGAAGGGGATCCGCCTCGACATCGCCCGCGAGTTCACGAAGAACGCGCGGGCGCTCGGGATCAAGATCCACGGTACGTTCATCATGGGGCTGCCGGGTGAGACGCGCGAGACGATCGAGGAGACGATCCGCTTCGCGCGCGACATCGACCCCGATTCGCTCCAGGTTTCGCTGGCGGCGCCCTATCCCGGCACCGCGCTCTACCGCGAGGCACTCGAGCGCGGCTGGCTCGCGAAGACCGAGCTCGTGGACGCGGGCGGCACGCAGACGAGCGTGCTCGGCTATCCGCACCTCTCGCGCGAGGAAATCTTCGCATCGGTCGAGCGCTTCTACCGCCGCTTCTACTTCAGGCCACGCAAGCTCTTCGGCTTCCTCAAGGAGATGGCGCAGGACTTCGACGTCTGCAAGCGCCGCCTGGCCGAGGGGCGCGACTTCGTGAAGTTTCTGGCTCGCCGACACTCGTCGGCGTAGCGTCAGCGGGTACCGCCGGCTCCCGCCGTCTCGAGTAGCTCGCCCACCGTCGTGAACTCGTAGCCCAGCTCGCGCAGCCCCGCGATCATCGGCGGGAGCGCCGCGAGCAGCCGTTCGGGCGCATCGCGAACGCCTTCGGCATCGTGCAGATCCACAATGGCTCCGGGATGGGCGCCCCCCAGGACGCGCTCCACCTGGCGCGCCGGCGGCGTCGCGCGCAAGCCCTCGGGCTGGATCGACCAGAACACGCACCGCTGATCGTGACGGCGAAGGGCGCCGAACATCGCCGCGTTCACCATGCCCCAGGGCGGGCGGAAGTGTCGGACCGGTCGACCGCCGGCCTCGGAGAGGACGCGATGGGCGCGGCCGATCTCGTCCTCGGTGCGGCGCGGGCCGCAGAGCCAGAGGCTCCGGTGCGACCAGCCGTGGCTGCCGATCTCGTGACCCGCGGCCGCGATGCGGCGCACCGTTTCGGGCGCCCGCCCCGCGCGCTCGCCGACCAGGAAGAACGAGGCGCGCACGTCCTCTCGGGCCAAAACCGCGAGCGTCCGCTCGGTCCAGGCAGGGTCGGGGCCGTCGTCGAAGGTGAGCGCGAGGCGGCGGCGCGTCGCCGGCCCGCGCCACACGCAGCCGGAGGTGAGCAGGTGAGCGCCCCAGGCGTAGGCGGCCCAGGCCGCGGCCGCGCCGAGCGCCAGGCGCGCGACGATCATCGCGTCCGCACGGAGCGGTCGAGGACGGCGCCGACGATCCGGCGGGTCGCGTCGGGACGGCGCAGGCTCCGCATCCGGCCGCGCAGGTGCTCGAGCAGGTCCGGCTCGTCGAGCGTCCGCTCCAGGAGCGGCGTGAGCTCCGCGTGGCGGCGGGCCACGAGGGCGATGCCGGCTCGCGCCGCGAATCGCTCGTTGCGGCGCTCCTGGCCCGGCAGCGAGCCGTACAGGAGCAGCGGAGTCTCCGCCGCCATCGCCTCGGCGAGCGTCATGCCACCCGCCTTGGTCACCAGGAGGTCGGCCGCCGCCATCAGGCGCCGGACGTCGCCGACGTAGCCGAGCGTGCGGATCGTCGTGCCCTCGGTCAGCCGGGAGAGCGTGGCCTTCAAGCCCGAATCGTGTCCGGCGACGACCAGCCCCTGGAGTGGCCGGCGCATCGCGGCGAGGGCGCGGGCGACGTCGGGCAGGCGGCCGAGCTCACCCTGAGAGCCCGCCATCGCGAGAACCACTGGCGCGCGCGTCGAGAGCCCGAGCGCTTCGCGGGCGGCGGCCGGGGCGACGGGCTGGGAGAAGTCGGGGCGCACAGGGACGCCCGTGACGAGGATACGCTCGGACGGAATGCCGCGCGCGATCAGCTCGTGGCGCACCTCGGGATCGGCGACGCAGTAGCGGTCGATGTGGGGCGCGATCCACTGGCTGTGCGCGACGAAGTCGGTGACCACCGTCGTGTGCGGCGGTACGCGCGCCCCGAGCCGCGCGAGCGACGAGATCGCGACGGCGGGAGTCGCGTGGACCGTGACGACGAGATCGGGCGCCAAACGCTCGAGGAAGGCGCCCAGGCGCCGGGTGCCGAGGCGCGTGACCCCGAGGGTCACGACGGAGTCGCTGGCCATCCAGTCGCCGAACGAGTAGCCGAGACCCCAGAGGAACGGCGCACGTCGGAGGACCGCGTGATAGAGCGCCCGGCTCGAGCGATCGAAGAGCGGGTGGACCATCTCGCGAAAATGGTCCACGACCGTGACCTGCGCCTTCTCGCGCTCGAAGGCGGCGGCGAGACACCGGGCGGCGACGTTGTGGCCGGAGCCGTAGCTGGCGGTGACGATCAGAACGCGAGTCATCGGCCTGACTCATCCTACCTTGTCTCGCGCGCGCCAGGTGGTTAGACTGCGTTCGATCCATGGAAAGCTCGGCGCTGACCGAGGGCGCGCGGCCCCAGTGGTACGCCCACGGGTACAACCGCGCCGAGCTCTACCGCCTCGCGGCGGTGATGGGCTGGCTCCCGCGCCGGCTGCGTCTCAGGCTTTCCCGCCGAGTCGGACGCCTCGCTCAGTCCTTCCTGCCCGCCGAGCGCGCCGCCACCCGGAAGACGCTCGAGGTGATGACGGGGGCGACCGGCCGGCGGCTCGACGAGCTGACCGTGGAAGTCTTCGGCGAGTTCGCGATGTGCTTCAGCGACCTGATCACGGCCAGCCGCCGGCCCGCCCGGATCGGTTCGTACCTGGGCGCCATCCGCGGACGCGAGCATCTCCAGGGCTTCGACGGCGCGCTGATTTCGCTGACCGCCCACGTGGGCAACTGGGAGCTGGCAGGCCGCGTCCTCGCCCAGCACTCCGCGCGCACGACCCACGTGGTGGTCGCGGCGGAGGAAGCGCGCGCCCTCCAGCGCTGGTTGCGGCGCGACGGCAGCGGCCTTCGCTTCGTGCCCCGGTCGCATCCGACCGTCTCGCTGACCTTGATCGCGGCTCTCAGGCGCGGTGAGGCGGTCGCGCTGCAGGGCGACCGCGCGCTCGGCAACCGGGGCGACGTGCTGATTCCGTTCTTCGGACACAAGGCGCCGTTCCCCGTTGGTCCCTTCCACCTCGCGCGCGCGGCCGGCGTGCCGGTCTTGCCGGCATTCTGCACGCTCAATGGCGACGGCCGCTACGTGCTCCGGGTGCTCCCGCCTATGACGATCCCGCGTGGAAGCGAGGAGGAGGCGCTCGCCGCCTGGGTCGGCACCCTGGAGCAAATCGTGGCCGAGAAACCGACCCAGTGGTTCAACTTCTTCGACGTATGGAATCCCTTCGGCCTGTGAGCGAGGTCGTCGAGCTCGAGGAAGCCGAGCGACGCTCGCGCGAGCTGGAGGCGATCCTTCCGCCCCGGATCAGCCCACCCTTCACGGGTTCGTTCATCCGCTCCGCGACGCTCTACGACGAGTACGTCCTGCGCCTGACGCTCGGGGTCTTCCGAGCGACCGGGCTGGCGAAAGCGGCGGCGACTCCCGGCACCACCGATGAGCTCGTCGCCCGCGCCGGCTTCGAGCCCGGCCGAGCCCGGGTGCCCGTCGACTGGATGCTGCGCCGGCTCAGCCATCGCGGGATCCTCGAACAGCGGGAGGCTGAGGGCGGATCACGCTTCCAGCTCCGTGGAGCCGTGCCCGAGCTCGATCCGGCCGAGATCCTCGAGACACAACGCCGCCAGGACGCCTCCTGGCAGCCGTCGTACGTACTGGCCGAGACGGTCGCGCAGGATTATCCCGTGTTCCTGCGGGGCGAGCGCACCGGCGAAGAGGTGCTCTTCTCGCCGAGCCGGCTTCGCCTGTGGGTGAACTTCTTCTCCAACGACAACGGCCTCTACGTCGTGAACAACCTCGTGGGCGCCGCCGCGGTGGCCGAGCTGATGCCGCCAGCCCCGGTCGTCGTCATGGAGCTCGGCGGCGGGCTCGGCAGCGGCGCGACGGCTCTTCTCGACGAGCTCCGACGCTCCGGGCGATGGGCGGACGTCCGCGAATATCGCTTCACCGAGCTCGTGCCATTCTTCATGCGGCGGGGCCAGCAGGCGCTGGAGACGCGTTTCCCGGACGCATCGTTCCTGAAGTTCGGCGCGCTCGACATGAACCTGCCCTTCACGGGGCAGGGGATCGCGCCGGGGAGCGTCTCGCTGGTCTACGCCGTGAATACGTTGCACGTCGCGCGAGATCTCGACTTCACCCTGCGCGAGATTTTTGGCGCCCTCGCGCCGGGCGGCCGGCTCGTCGTCTCGGAGTGTATCCGCACGGCGCCGGCGCAGGCGATCTACATCGAGTTCATCTTCAACCTGATGGAGACGTTCCGGTCACCGGTGCTCCATCCGCCGTATCGACCGAACGGCGGCTTCCTCGCGCCCGAAGAGTGGCAGGGCGCGATGGAAGCCGCCGGGTTCGTCGACGTCCGGATGCTCCCGGACATTCCAAGCCTGAGAGGGCGCTTCCCACACTTCCAGGTCGGCGCCGTCGGCGCGACCCGTCCCCGTTAAGCCCTATTCAAATTTAATCATCCACCTCAGCTTCGGAAACTCCGGCGGCTTGCCGTCGAGGTCGATGACGCGGAACGATTTGTCTGGGCCCTCGAGGAGTAGGTTGCCACCGCCGTAGCCTATGTACTTGCCCCCCCACGCCTTCGGGATCGTGGCTTCCCGGACGGCCGAAGTCTGCGCCTGCGCGGGCGCCACCTGGAGCGCGCTGGTTACCGCCGACCCGGAGAAGTACGGCCGAACGGCGATCACGACGAGCGCGACGGCGATGACGGTCAGAACGGCCTTCGTGTAGCGATCGATGGTCATCGTGGTCCTCCCTTATCAATGCACTGCATGTTACTGCTGGGCCCTGATTTCCTCGACTACTTGAACGCGGGCATGACCTCACGAGTGCCGAGCCACACGCCGTCCAGCCCCCACGCCTCGGCCGCGTCCACGACGTCGAAGCCTTCGCGGAACGCGGTGGCCTGGTCGCCGCCGCGGCGAATCTCGAGCTCCATGAAGATCCCGAAATCCATCGGCAAGGTCGCTACTGGCTCTTGATCTTCATGTCCTCGTAGGACGGCCACACCGTCATCGGCACCAGGTTGATCGTGTGGTCCGCCATCTTCGGACCGACTCCCATCAGGGCGCGCAGGTCCATGATCGGCGCGAACATCGCCCGATCGATCGTCATCTGCTGGATGCGATGCAGCAGCGCCTCGCGCTTCTTCACGTCGCGCTCGCCGGCTTGCTGCTGGACGAGATCGTCGATCTCCGGATAGCCGCCATACGCGTAGGCTCCCTTGGAGCTGATGAATTCCGTCACCCGGCTGGCGGCGTTGCCGGAGTTGCCGACCGCGGTCATGAAGAGCCCGTGCAGCTTCTTCTCGCGCCACGCGGCGTAGAAGGCCGCACGCTCCATCGGCCGCATCTTCACCCGCAGGCCGACTGCGTTCAAATAGTTCACCGCCGCCTCGGCCACTGTGGGGAAGCCAGGGATCGGCACGAACTCGCCGGCGTCGAATCCGTTGGGATAGCCGGCTTCCGCGATGAGCTGCTTGGCCTTTTGCGGATCGTAGGGCGGAGGCTCCACCTGCAGGGCGAAGTCCATGACGCGCGGCACGATGACCCCGGCCGGCGGGCAGAAGCCGAGGCACGCGGCCTCGTTCGTGGTCTTTCGATCGAGCGAGAGGTTGACGGCCTGGCGCAGGCGCTTGTCGTGCCACGGGGACTTCGCGTCCCATTGATCCGCGAACTCGATCCAGAAGATCGATGCGTGACGCGAGGCCACGAGCTGAAGCCGCGGGTCCCGCCGCACCTCGATGCCCTCAGGCCCATCGAGCGCCACGGCGATGTCCGCCTCGCCCGTCTTCAGCATCGCGAGACGAGTGCTCCCGTCGGGCACGCTCTTCAAGACCAGCCGCCTGACGTTCGGCACGCGCCGCCAGTAGCCCGTGTACGCCTCCAGCACCACGTCCACTCCTGGCGTGTGGCTCACGAACTTGTAGGCCCCGGCGCCGATCGGATGTTTCCGGAAACCGTCGTCCCCGACCTGCGTCAGGTATTTTTTGGGGACGACGATCCCGGCGCCGGTGGCCGTCGTCCCGTAGAACGTCATGAAGTCCGGCCACGGGGAATTCAGCCGGAAGCGCACGGTGAGCGGATCGACGATCTCGACCGCGCGCACGCGAGTCTGGAACTCCTTGGCGCCGGCGCCTTTGTAGCGCTCGAAGCTGAACTTCACGTCCTCGGTGGTGAGGGGATCGCCGTTGTGGAACTTGAGCCCGCGGCGCAGCTTGAACTCGTACACGAGCCCGTCCGGGCTCTCCGTCCACGATTCGGCAAGGCTCGGGCCCATCTTCTGGTTCGGGAGCGGGCGCGCGAGCGCGTCGTGGATCGCGTAGAGCGTGCCGAAGGGCGTGATCTGGGGCGGCGCGCTCGACGGATCGAACCAGGTCGGCGCGATCGTGACGTGCCAGGCGACGATCACCTCGCCGGTCGGCGGCGCCTGCCCGACCGCTTCCTGGATCGTTCCGAATGTGAGGACAACTGCCGTGAGCAACAAGGCGATGCGGTGATTGCTGGACCGCATATTCGACCCTCCGCTGAAGGGAGCGTTTTCAACCTGCTCGTGTTGCGCCGAGGATAGCATCGTTCCTTGACTTCGCCCGGGGGCTATGGGAGGTTCGCCGCACTCGAGGCCGCTGTTTTCCCTTCGTCTAATGTCCGGACAGGGAGGAGAACCTCGATGCCCGCCACCGCCCCTCGCCAGACCACTCGCCGGGCCGTGACTCGACGTGAGTTCCTCAAGCGCGCAGCCGTGACCAGCGCCGGGATGACCGCGTTGGCCGTCGGCACCGGTTGGCGAAGAGCCTCCGCCGGCGCGCCGTATCCTGACTGGATTCCCGCGAGCACCAAGCCGCCGAAGCGAGGTGGGGTGCTCACCCGGGCCTCGGCCTGGGACCCCCCGGTGATCGACCCGCGGCTCACGCAATCGGTCGGGCTGTTCCAGTTCGCAGGGCTGACCAGCAATCGTCTTCTGCGCTATGTGTTCACGGACGAGGCGACCGGCTACTACGACCTTACCCTCAAGGGAGATCTCGCCGAGTCCTGGCAGGGGAGCCCCGACCAGCGCGTATGGATATTCAAGCTGCGCCGGGGCGTCAAGTGGCAGAACGTGCCGCCGCTCAACGGGCGCGAGCTGGTCGCCGCCGACGTGAAGTACTGTTTCGAGGCCTACGCGAAAGAGGGCGTGCAGGCGTTCACGTTCCAGGAGATCGAGGGCATGGAGACGCCCGACACGCATACGCTGCGCGTGCACCTCAGGACGCCCAATGCGCTATTTCCACAGAACGTGGCCGAGCCCGTCTCCTTGATCTTCTCGCGTGAGGTCCTCGAGGAGGACGGTGACCTCAAGAAGCGCTTGATCGGCACCGGGCCCTACATCCTCAAGGAGCACACCCGCAAGGTGCGCGTTGTGCTCCAGCGCAATCCCGACTACTTCGACACGGGTCGCCCCTACGTCGACGAATACGTCATCCTCTCGACACCAGACTCCGCCACCCGCACGGCAGCATTCCGCACCGGTCAGAGCGACTTTCTACCGTTGCAGAGCCCGTCCGAGGTGGAGGCCGTCCGCAAGACGAATCCGGCCGCCGTCGTGCAGGCGCTCACGCCCTCGATAACGCCGTTCGGGCTCGCGCTGGCTCAGGACAAGCCGCCGTTGAACGACGTGCGCGTCCGCCGCGCCCTCTCGATGGCCATCGACCGCCAGAAGCAGGTGGACACGGTGTACGAGGGCCACGGCATCGTCACCGCGGGCGTGCCGTGGATTTATTACCAGGACGCGAAGCCAACGGCGAAGGACCTTGGCCCCTGGTGGCAGTACCGTCCCGCCGATGCCAAGAAGCTCTTGGCCGAAGCCGGTCACCCCAACGGCTTCGAGACGACGCTGTTCTACTACGAGTACTTCCCGCAGATGACGTCCCAGGTCCAGCTCGTTCAGCAGGATCTCAGGAAGAACCTCAACATCAACGTCAAGATCAGCAAGCTCGACTACACGAGCTACTACGGGCGGTACGTCGAGGGCAAATGGGACGGGTTGGCCTGGGGCTTCCAGTCCGGACACGCGGTGGGCCTCGACGAGCGCACGTACGTGTACATGCATTCCAAGTCCACGAAGAACTTCTTCCGAGTCAACGATCCGATCATCGACGAGCTGACCGTGAAGCTCCGGCAGGCACCCGACCGCGCCGAGCAGCGCGCAACCGCCAGGAGGATCGTAGACCGGGAGTATGACCAGGTGCTGCGGATGTGGATGCCCCATGGCTCCAACTTCGTCGTCTTCCAGCCGCACCTGCGAAACGTGGCCGGCGGCGTTCTGCGCGGTCCCATCGGGTATGGCGCGCCGACCCTGGCCCGGCTCTGGATCGACAAGTAGCGGAGCGGTCGGCGGCTCCTCCCGGGATTCCCTTGACTTCCCTCGGGGCGTATGGGAATTTCGCCGCACTCGTGGCCGGTTCGCTCGATATTTCTCTCGGGAAGAAGGAGACCTTCGATGCCCGCTACCGACCCTCGCAACCGTGCTCGTCGTCGCGTGACGCGACGAGAGTTCCTCGAGCGCGCCGGATTGACCGGCGCCGGCGCGGCCGCCCTGGCCGCGGGTATCCCGAGCCGGCGCGCGGTCGCTCAGCAGGCCGGCGCCTTTCCGGAATGGATTCCTGCCAGCACCAAGCCGGCGAAGCGCGGCGGGGCGCTGACCCGCGCGTCCGCCTGGGACCCGCCGCTGATCGATCCGCGGCTCACCCAGTCAGTCGGGCTCTATCAGTTCGCCGGGCTGACGAGTAACCGACTCGTTCGCTACGCCTTCTCCGACGAAGCCAGCGGCCCGAGCGACCTCGGCCTCAAGGGCGATCTGGCCGAGTCGTGGCAGAGCGATTCCGCCAATCGCGTGTGGACGTTCAAGCTCCGGCAAGGCGTCAAGTGGCAGAACGTGGCGCCGCTCAACGGCCGCGAGCTCACCGCGGCCGACGTGAAG
>Ga0066709_100001030_pt1 | contig 17335 bp, 16 predicted proteins | sample GraSoiAngelo_158_FD_79665 | JGI IMG/M metagenome (GOLD analysis project Ga0066709, IMG submission 79665) | Grasslands soil microbial communities from the Angelo Coastal Reserve, California, USA - 14_1009_16_30cm | ecosystem: Environmental > Terrestrial > Soil > Grasslands | place: USA...
ACCGTCGAGATCACCGCGGTGTCCGACGATCCGGTACTGCTCGGCGGCCTCGACTCGGGCCTCGCCGCGGTACGCGAGATCCTGCTCACCTCCCTGCGCAGCTAGCCTGTCCCGACGGGGACCATGGCGGTACCGGACGGGGAGGATCTGCTGGCGCTCCTCGACGGGCTCGGCGTCGCGAACGCGGTCCTCGTCGGTCTCTCCCTCGGCGCGCGTACCTCGCTCGACTTCACGCTCACCCACCCCGGCCGGGTCGACGGGCTGGTCCTCGCCGGCCCGGGGATGAGCGGTATGACGATCACCGATCCGTTCATCCGTGCCGAGGCCACCCGGACGATGGCCGCCCTCAAGGCCGGCGACCTGCCCGGCTTCGTGGACGGGTTCCTGCGGCAGTGGGTGGACGGGCCGCGGCGGGCACCGTCCGAAGTGGACGCCGGGATCGGCGAGCGCTGCCGGAAGATGGCAATGCGGACCGCCGTCGCGCACCGCAGGGGAGACGCGGAGTGGCTCGAGGCCGGTGCCGCGGACCGGCTCGGCGAGCTGCGGGTACCGCTCGTGGCGCTGCTCGGCGACCTCGACTCGGTGGACAACGAGCGGGTCGTCGACGCGCTGGCGGCGCCGGTGCCCGGAAGGTACCCGTCCCCGGCGCCGGACACATGGTCAACCTGGAACAGCCCGCCGTGTTCAACCGCGAGCTGCTCGGCTAGCTCAGTCCTCGTCGGCCTTCGAGGTCTGCATGCCGGTCTGGATCAGGTCCATGACCGCCGAGTCCTGCAGCGTCGTGACGTCACCCAGGGAACGGTTCTCCGCCACGTCGCGCAGCAGCCGCCGCATGATCTTCCCGGACCGCGTCTTCGGCAGCTCCGGTACCAGCATGATCTGGCGCGGCTTGCAGATCGGGCCGAGCGTACTGGCGACGTGGTCGCGCAGCTCGTTGACCAGCGCGTCACCGGGCTCCACCCCGCCGCGCAGGATGACGAACGCGACGATCGCCTGCCCGGTCGTCGGGTCGGTCGCGCCGACCACCGCGGACTCGGCCACCTTCGGGTGGCTGACCAGCGCCGACTCCACCTCGGTCGTGGAGATGTTGTGGCCGGACACGAGCATCACGTCGTCGACCCGGCCGAGCAGCCAGAGGTCGCCGTCTTCATCCCGCTTGGCACCGTCGCCGGCGAAGTAGCTCCAGTCGTCACCGTGGCCGGCGCCGGCACCGAAGCGGGACCAGTAGGTGTCGATGAAGCGCTGGTCGTCACCCCAGATCGTGCGCAGCATGGCCGGCCACGGCTCGCGCAGGACGAGGTACCCGCCGCCGCCCTTCGGCACGCTGGTGCCGCTGTCGTCCACGACGTCGGCCACGATCCCGGGCAGCGGCTGGGTGGCCGAACCCGGCTTCGTCACGGTGACCCCGGGCAGCGGCGAGATCATGATGCCCCCGGTCTCCGTCTGCCACCAGGTGTCGACGACCGGCGTGGCGTCGCGCCCGATGTTGTGCCGGTACCAGATCCACGCCTCCGGGTTGATCGGCTCGCCGACGGTGCCGAGCAGGCGCAGCGAGGACAGGTCGAACTTGGCCGGGATGTCCTCGCCCCACTTCATCATCGTGCGGATCAGGGTCGGCGCGGTGTAGATGATCGTCACGCCGTACTTCTGCACGATCTCCCAGAACCGGCCGCGGTGCGGGGTGTCCGGGGTGCCCTCGTACATGACCTCGGTGGCACCGTTGGACAGCGGGCCGTACACGATGTAGGAGTGGCCGGTGACCCAGCCGATGTCGGCGGTGCACCAGTACACGTCGGTGTCCGGCTTGAGGTCGAAGACCGCGTGGTGGGTGTAGCTGACCTGGGTGAGGAACCCGCCGGTGGTGTGCAGGATGCCCTTGGGCTTCGCCGTGGTACCGCTGGTGTAGAGGATGAACAGCGGGTGCTCGGCGTCGAAGGGCTCGGCGACGTGCTCGGCGCTCGCGGTCTCGACGGTGTCGTGCCACCACAGGTCGCGGCCGTCGGTCCAGTCGACGTCCTGCCCGGTGCGCCGGACCACCAGCACGTGCTCGATGCTCGGGCAGCGGGCGACCGCCTCGTCGACGGTCGGCTTGAGGGCGCTCGGGTTGCCGCGGCGGTACCCGCCGTCGGCGGTGATCACGACCTTGGCGTCGGCGTCCTGGATGCGGCCGGACAGCGAGTCGACCGAGAAGCCGCCGAACACGACACTGTGCGGCGCGCCGATCCGCGCGCAGGCGAGCATCGCGACGACCGCCTCCGGGATCATCGGCAGGTAGATCGCCACCCGGTCGCCGGCCCGGACGCCGAGCCCGGTCAACGCGTTGGCCGCCTGGCACACGGACCGATGGAGATCACTGTAGGTAATCGTCCGTGTGTCGCCGGGCTCGCCTTCCCAGTGCAGCGCCACCTTGTCGCCGCGGCCGGCCTCCAGGTGCCGGTCCAGGCAGTTGTACGCCACGTTGATGCGGCCGCCGACGAACCACTTCGCGAACGGCGGCTTCGACCAGTCCAGTACCTCGGCCCAGGGCGTTGCCCAGGACAGCCGCCGCGCCTGCTCGCTCCAGAATTCGAGGCGGTCGGCGGCCGCCCGCTCGTACGCCTCCGACGTCACGTTCGCGGCTGCGGCCAGATCCGCCGGCGGCTCGAAGCGGCGTGTCTCTTGAAGCAGGTTCTCCAGCGTCTCGCTCATGGGTCGAGCCCCCTCATCGTTCGTCAGCCCTCGGTCAACATCTTGCCGTTTCCGGCGGGTTGCAAACAGGCCTGCGCATCCATTGCGCAGTCTTGCGCACCGGTGTGGTCCCTTGGACGGCGCCCCCGGCGCCAGCTACTGTGTGTCACCGTGACGGAGTTACCCCTCGAGACCGAGGACGGCTCGTTCGCCGGCTCAGCGGTCGCCGCGCTCGCCCCGCTGCTCGATCTCGCCGACGTGCGCTCCGCGCTGCACGACGCGCGGTCGGCGGTCGACGAGGCGTTCGGCGACCCGGCGCTGCGCCGCTCCGGCGGTCAGGTCGCGGTCGAGATGAGCCTGCGGTCCGCGGTGGCCAGCGCCGCGCTGGAGGGGCACCGGCACGAGGTGGACGAGGTACGCGCGGGGACCGTCACCGATCCGGTCGTGCAGGGCGCGCTGCGCGTGGCCCGCGAGGCCGAGGGGATGGCGTCGCTGTGGCCGAAGGTACCGCGCCAGGTGCTGGCCCGGGTGCACGTGCTGGCCGGGCGGGACGTGGTCGCCGACGACACGCTGGGCCGACCGGTCAACCCCGAGGTGGTACCCCGGCTGTCCGGCGTGCTGTCGCTGGTGGCCGGCATGTCGACGGTACCGACGCTGCTGCTGGCTTCGATCGTGCACGGTGAGCTGCTCGCGTTGCGGCCTTTCGCGGGCCCGTCCGGGGTCGTGGCCCGGGCGGCGGCCCGGCTGACCCTGATCGCCGGCGGCCTGGACCCGCGCGGCCTGCTCGCCCCGGAGATCGGCCACCTCGCGCGGGAGCCGGAGTACCTGGGTGCGGCGAACGCGTTCGCGACGGGTACCCGTGACGGCGTCCGCGCCTGGATCAAGCACTGCGCCACTGCGGTTGAGCTGGCCGCCGCGGCTACCCGGAGCGCTGGCTGAGCCGGCGGATCGCCTCCCGGGCGGGCATCGCGCGGTCGACCGACTCCGGGTCGGCGGCGGCCAGTTCGCCGGCGGTGATCTGCCGGTACACCTCGGCGAAGCCCTCGAACAGCGCGGCCGGCAGCCCGGCGGCGTGCTGGGTACGCGCGATCTCCTCGAACTCCGGCACGAACCGGGCCGCCTTGGTGGCCGCGACCACGACGCTGCGGGTCGGGTCCGCGAGGCCCGCCTCGGCGAGGTCGGCGAGCACCTCGTCGAGTACCCCGTGCTGCGCGGCCGTGCGCATCGCCTGCATGAACAGCCCGGTCATGCCCTTGTAGACGCTGGCCGTGCACATCTTGAGCGCGCTGGCGGTACCCGCGCCGCCGGGCAGGACGATCGGCCGGACGTGCCGCCACGGCAGCCCCGCCACGTCACCGGCCCGGTCCCCGCTGAGGTAGATCCGGGCGCCGGGCCGGACCGTGGGCGGGCCGCCGGAGATCGAACCGTCGACGAAGTCCGTGGCGGCCAGGGTACCCGCGATGTCGTCCACAGTGGACGGTGCGATCGCGTTGAGGTCGGCGACCAGCGGGCGCCGGCCGGTGCGGTCGAGCGCGGCGGCCAGCTCGCCGGCCGCGTCGCGTGCGGCGGCGGGCGGCGTCACGACGAGTACCGTGTCGGCGACCTCGACCACCGCGTCCAGTGAGTCCAGCGGCTCCAGCCCGGCCTCGGCGGCGAGCCTTGCGGTGCGGGCGGAGCGCCCGGCCAGCGTCGTCACGACGCGGGCGCCGCCCTCGCGCAGTGCCCACCCGAGACCCGCGCCCATGTGCCCGGCGCCGTGCATGCCGACCGTCGTCATGGTGATGATGATGCCGCCCGGTCGATGGATGCGGCAGCCCGTACACGTGGACGGCGCCTCACTCGGAGGCGCCGTCATCACACGTCCGCCGGGTTACCAGGCGTGCACCTTGTCGTTGTCAGCGGTCCTCGCGGTGCCGCTGCAACGTGCCTCCCGCGGCTGGTCGCGCGTGGGTGCCCGGTGGCTGTGTGCCGAGCCCGAAGGCCCGCTATCCCTTTCTACGCCGGTTGCGCGGCGGACGCCAGGCCTCTCGGCGATTGTGTGACGGCCGTGGGTAATGGGGCCGTTCAGGTAGGGACTTGGCACATCGGAACCTTGACTCAGGTGACGGTTCGCGACTTCCGATGCCTGCCGTACCAGAACAGCCCGATCGCCACGATCGCACCGAAGGCGACCGCGGCCGCGGCGACCGGTACCGCCGGCCGGTCGCGCAGCCGCCGGCCGAGCGGGATCGGGTGGCGGAACTCCAGCAACGGCCAGCCGCGCTCGACCGCGGTGCGGCGCAGCCCCCGGTCGGCGTTGACCGCTGTCGGGTGCCCGACGGCGGCGAGCAGCGGGACGTCGCTGACCGAGTCGGAGTAGGCGTAGGACTCCGCCAGGTCGTACCCGCGCCGCTCGGCCATCTCCCGGACGGCCGCGACCTTCTGCTCTCCCGCGGCGTAGAAGGACACCTCGCCGGTGTACCGACCGTCCACGACGACCATCCGGGTCGCGATGACGTCGGTGGCGCCGAGGAGTTCGCCGATCGGTCGGACCATCTCGTCGCCGGAGGCCGAGACCAGTACCACGTCGCGTCCGGCGGCTCGATGTTCTTCGATCAGGGCGGCGGCCTCGGCGTACACGTACGGGTGGATCAGTTCATGCAGCGTCTCGTTGACGATCTGCCGGACTTGTTCGACTTTCCAGCCCTTGCATAATTTCGCGATGTAGTCGCGGATACGGGCCATCTGAACCTCGTCCGCGCCGCCGATCTTGTAGACCAGCTGGGCGTAGGCCGCCTTGAATACGTCACGCCTTGTTATCAGGCCGTCGCGGAAGAACGGCCGCCCGAAGGCAAGGGCGCTCGACTTGGCGATGACGGTTTTGTCGAGGTCGAAGAAGGCGGCGCTGTGGCCCACGGGCGGAAAGTCTAGCTGTAGCAAGCGACCCGGCGGTGCCGGACGCGGCCGCGCAGGGTGATCGGGTACCCGGATGACCCGGGTCGGCTGATGATCCGGTACACCGGCGCCGATTTCCTGTCGGGATATGGCTCTCCGCCACTCGACGTCTACCGGCTGATTCAGGCATGCTTAGGTGACGCTGTGATTGACGTCAGACAAGACGCGTCAGTTGCGAGCGGCACAGCCCTCGGCGGTTGCACCCCCCGTAGCCGCTGAGTGGGTTCGGCTCGACCCCCCCGGAGCCGGACCCGCCGACGACCCCCGTCACCCCCCCGACGGGGGTCGTCCCCTCTTCTGCCACCGGTTTCCGGCCGTGCGCGGCCGCGGCTGGGTGCCACGCGGCGGCTGGGTGCCATGCGGCGGCTGGATCTTGGACGCCTGCACCCCCTGGAAGGGCGACAGACGTCCAAGATCTTCGAGCGGGCGGTTCGCCCGCCGGGGCGGTGTGTCCCTACATAGCAGATCAACTCGGTACCGGTACCCGTCGTGCACAGGCACCCTCGCCATCCACAGATCGGGCAGTTGAGCCTGCGGCGGCGCGGCCCGGCGGTCCAGGGTGTCCGGGTCAGGTTCCACCCGACCTTCGCCAGCCGCCCTTCACCCGTCCGAACCGGAGACCGCCGTGGCCCGTACCGTCCAGCTCGGCACGTCCGAGCCCGCCCGCCATCCGCTCGTGGTGACCGCCGACCCGGAACTGCTCGACGACCTGGTGCGGGTCGCCGCCGACGTGGGCGTGCTCATCGACGTCGCGCCCGATCCCGCGGCTGCACGGCCGTGGTACGGGCGGGCGCCGCTGGTACTGGTCGGGATCGACGCGGCGGCCGCGTGTCTGCGGGCACGGCTGGGCCGCCGGCCGGCGCTGGTACTCGTCGGCCGGCACGCGGGCACCGGGCCACCGGACTGGCCGGAGGCCGACCAACTCGGCGTCGAGCACGTGGTGGCGCTGCCGGCCGGCGAGAGCTGGCTCGCCACCCGGCTGCGCAAGCTCTCCGACGGTGCGCCGGCCGGGCAGGTGGTGGCCGTCCTGGGCGGCCGCGGCGGCGCGGGTGCGAGCGTGTTCGCCACCGGTCTCGCGGTGACCGCGGCGCGGGCCGGGTGGCGCACGCTGCTCATCGACGCCGATCCGCTGGGCGGCGGGGTGGACCTGGTACTGGGCTGGGAAACGCTGGACGGACTGCGCTGGCCGGCGCTGTCGGCGGCCAGCGGCCGGGTGAGCCCGCCCGCACTCGTCGACGCGCTGCCGCAACGCGGGGAACTCGTCGTCCTTTCCTGGGACCGCGGCGAGGTGGTCGAGGTACCGGCCGAGGCCATGGCCACCGCCCTGGACGCCGGCCGGCGGGGACGGGATCTGGTGATCGTGGACCTGCCGCGCCGGCTGGACGACGCGTCGCTGCTCGCTCTGGGTACCGCCGACCGTGGGTACCTCGTCGTGCCGGCCGAGTTGCGGGCCTGCGCCGCCGCGGCCCGGGTCGCCACCGTGGCCGGACCGCACTGCCCGTCGCTCGCGGCCGTGGTGCGCGGACCGGCGCCGGGCGGCCTGCGCGCGAAGGACGTGGCACAGGCGATCGGCATACCGCTGGCCGGAACGCTGCGCGCCGAGCCTCGGCTGGCCGCCGGGCTGGAGCGCGGTGAGCCACCCGCCCGCGACGGCGCGGGTCCGCTCGCGGCGTTGTGCCAGCGGATCCTCGACGAGTTGGGTGCGGCGGCGTCGCGGAGTCTGGCATGAGCGTCCTGCCGCTCGCCGAACGGATCCGGGACGAGTTTCCGGCGGCCGGGCCGCTGACGCCGTTGCTCGCCGATCCGGCCGTGACCGACGTGCTGGTCAACGGCCGGCACGTGTGGGTGGACCGGGGCGCCGGCCTGGTGCGCGCCGCGGTACCGGTCGGCACGCCCGAAGACGTCCGCCGGCTCGCCCAGCGCCTGGTCGCGGCCGCGGGGCGGCGGCTGGACGAGGGCTGTCCGTTCGCCGACGCGCGGCTGCCCGACGGTACCCGGCTGCATGCGGTGCTGCCGCCGATCGCGGTCGACGGCCCGTACCTGTCGCTGCGCACCTTCCGGCAGCGCGCCTTCGCGCTCGGCGAGCTGGTGGCCGGCGGCACGGTGTCCGCCGCCGGTGCGGAGATCCTCGATGCGATCGTCGCCGCCCGGCTCGCCTACCTGGTGACCGGCGGCACCGGGGCGGGCAAGACGACGGTACTGGCGACGCTGCTCGGGCTGGTGCCTCGCGACGAACGGATCGTGCTGGTGGAAGACGCCGCCGAGCTGCGTCCGGCGCATCCGCACGTGGTCGCCCTGCAGGCGCGGACGTCCAATGTGGAGGGTGCAGGCGAGGTCGGGCTGCGGTCGCTGGTACGGCAGGCGCTGCGGATGCGACCGGACCGGCTGGTGATCGGCGAATGCCGCGGTACCGAGGTCGTCGACCTGCTCGGCGCGCTGAACACCGGGCACGAGGGCGGCGCCGGTACCCTGCACGCCAACAACCCCGGCGACGTGCCCGCCCGGCTCGAAGCGCTCGGGCTGCTCGGTGGGGTACCCCGCGCGGCGCTGCACGCGCAGCTCGCCGCCGCGCTCCAGGTCGTTGTGCACCTGTGCCGGACAGCGCAGCGGGGACGCGTGGTCGAGCAGGTCTGCCTGCTGCTGCCGGACAGCCGGCGAGGGCTGGTCGTCGCGGTACCGGCCTGGCACCACGCCGACGGGGCCGGCCCCGCGGCGGCTGCGCTCGCCGCACTGGTCCACCGCCGGGGGATACCGGTACCGCCCGGGTTGGGTGGCCGGCCGTGAGCGGCATCCGCTGGCTACGCCGGCTCCGGCCGGCCCCGAACAGGTTGCGCACGCGCCGGCGGCTTCGTGGCCTACGGCCGGTCGGGCGGCGACCGCGGTCCGCGGTCGTGCTCCGCCGGCCCCGGCTCATGGTCGCAGTCGTGGCCGCCGCCGCCGGGATCGTCGCCGGACTCCTCGCCGGGCCGGTCGCCGGCGTGGCCGCGGCGGTGTACGCCGCGGTCACAGCCGGGTTCTGGCAGCGGCACCGGGAAGCTCGGGCCAGGCTGCGGGCCCGCGACCGGGCGCTCGACGCCCTCGCCGCGCTCGCCGCCGACCTGCGCGCCGGCCTGCCGCCTCAGGTGGCCCGGTCGGCGGTCGCGACGCTGATCGACGCGGTACCGCTCGTCCGCGACCGGGTCGCCGCCGCCGCACACGTGGCCGACCGGACGGGTGCGCCGCTGGCGGACCTGCTCGACCGGCTGGAGGTCGACCTGCGCGGGCTGGAGCGGGTACGGCTGACCGCGGCCGCGCACGCCGCCGGTACCCGCGCCACGGCCGCACTGCTCGCTGCTCTGCCGCTGGCCGGCATCGGGGTCGGGTACGGGATGGGCGCCGACCCGGTACACGTGCTTCTGCACACCCGGCCCGGTGCGGGTTGCGTCGCCGTCGCGGTACTGCTCCAGCTCGCCGGCCTGGGTTGGACGGGCCGGCTGAGCCGGGTCGGCGGTACCCCGCGATGAGGCGCCGGCGCTTCGTGGCAGCCTTCGGCGGGTTCGCGGTCGCGGTGCTCGTCGGCGGCTGGCCCGGCCCGGTCGCGGGGTTGGTGACCGTGGTGCTCCTCGACCGGTACCTCGGCCGGCTGGAACCCGCCGAGCAGCGCCGCGAACGGGAGGCGGCGGCGCTGGACCTGCCGTACGCGGCTGACCTGCTCGCCGCCGCCCTGCGTGCCGGGCTGCCGACCGACCGCGCGGTTCGGGAGGTCGCCGAGGCGCTGGGTGGGCCGGTCGGCACCCGGCTGGGACGCGTCGCGGGGTCGTTGAGCCTGGGGCTGGCACCGGTACCGGCCTGGCGACCGGTACAGGACCTGCCAGCGGGTACCCGGCTGGCCGCGGCGGTCGCCCGCAGCGCCGACTCGGGTGCCGCGCTCGCCGGGGCGTTCGGCCGGGTCGCCGACGACCTCCGTGCCGCCCGCCTCGCCGCAGCGGAGGCCGCCGCGCAGCGGGCCGGCGTGTTTCTCGTGCTGCCGCTGGGCCTGTGTTTCCTGCCCGCCTTCATCGTCGCCGGCGTGCTGCCGGTGATCGTCGCCGTACTCGGCGACGTCCTCCATTGAGTCGCTGGGAGTTCTCATGAGACGAGTACTGCGCCGCCTGCGCGGCGATGCCGGGATGAGCACGGCCGAGTACGCGGTCGGCACGCTCGCCGCGGTCGGCTTCGCCGCGGTGCTACTCAAGGTGCTGACCTCGGCACATGTCCAGGCCGCACTGGGCCATCTGATCGACCGGGCACTCAATTGAGCCGTGACCGCGGTTCGACCACGGCCGAACTCGCCGTGGGCCTGCCGGCGCTGGTGTTCCTGCTGCTGTTCGCGTTGGGCGCGGTAAATGCGGTACTGGCCCGGATGCAGTGCGTGGACGCGGCCCGCGATGCGGTGCTGGCCACCGCCCGAGGTGGCGACGGTACCGGGGTCGGTCAGCACCGCGCGCCGACGGGCGCGACGGTGGCGGTGCGGCTGGACGGCGACCGGGCGACCGCGACGGTACGGGTGACCGTGCACCCGCTCGGGCCGCATCTGCCCAGCGTGACGGTGTCCGGCAGCGCGGTCGCCGACCTGGAACCGTCGGGCGGGCCGCCATGAGTCCGGATCGTGGCTCGGCTTCCATCTGGCTGCTCGCTGTCGGGTTCGTGGTCGTGTCCGTCGGTACCGCGGCGGCGCTCGTCGGTGTCGCGCGCACCGACCGGCACCGCGCCCAGGCAGCGGCTGATCTCGGTGCGCTGGCCGGTGCCCGGTACGCGATCGCGGGCACGGGTACCGCCTGCGCGCGGGCCGGCGAGATCGTCAGCGCCAACGGTGCCCGGCTGCTCGACTGCCGGCTGGAGGGGCTCGACCTGGTGGTGACCGCCGGAGTCGGACCGGCGCGGGCAGCGGCACGCGCCGGCCCGGTGTCGGGCTGAGCGGTCCGCTCCGGTGGCGGCTGCCCCCGGGCCGGGCAACCCGGCGGCCGCCGCGCACGGCGGCTACCGGCTCCGGCGGGCGGCCGCTACCGGCTCCCGCCGGCGGCGGTCCGGCCGAGGCCGCGCCGGCCGCCCTCGGCGAGCCCGATGTCCGGCCGGCAGCCGTACCGAAGGTGTGCCCCACTCTCCCGTCCGTGCGATGGTTAGATGCCTGAGGAGGAGGTCCGCATGGAACTGTCGCTGTCGACCCGAACCGTGGCTGGCCACAAGGTGCTCGAGGTCGGTGGGGAGATCGACGTGTACACCGCGCCGCAACTGCGCGAGCATCTGATAGCGCTGGTCGAGGGCGGGGATCGGCAGGTCGTGGTGGACCTCGGTCGGGTGGAGTTCCTGGATTCCACGGGTCTGGGCGTTCTGGTGGGCGCCCTCAAACGGCTGCGCGGGGTGGACGGCGAGCTGAGCCTGGTGTGCGCGCAGGAGCGCCTGCTGAAGATCTTCCGGATCACCGGCCTGGACCGGGTGTTCACCCTGTACGGGACGGTCGAGGCTGCCACGGCCGGCGGTGAGGGTGCCTCCGGTGCGCCCGCGGCCACGGCTGGCTGAGGTTGCGGATGCCGACGGTACGGCTGTCGTTCTCTCCCGCCGCGGCACACGTAAGGACCGCCCGGCTGGTCGGCGTCGCCGTGGCCAGGCGGGCCGGTGTGGCCACCGAACTGTTCGACGAGATCAGGTTGGCGATCGGGGAGGCGTGCTCCCGGGCGGTTGCCCTGCACCGCGAGCACAACATCCCCGACCTGGTCGAGGTGGCGCTCGTGGACGGCGACCGGTTCACGGTACGGGTGACCGACCGGGCACCGATCGACGCCGGGCTCGGGCCGGTACTGCCGGATCCGCCCGACCCGGTGGCACTGCTCGACGATCCGACCGTCCAACTGCCGGTCGGTGACCCGTCGGGAGAAGAGGCGGTAGCGGTCGGGATGCGCCTGGCGTTGTTGATCGGCATCGTCGACGACCTGTCGGTGCGCCCGGTCGAGGCGGGACCCGGTACCGAGGTGCTGATGTCCTGGCCGACCAAGCACGGGCGCAACGGCGGCGCCGCCATGCGGATGAGCGGGCAGCGGTAGGGCAGGGAAGCTGAGCCGCTCACCGGGTACGCGGTGTGAACGCCCGATCAGGGGCCGGCTAGAGTACCCGGGTTATCTACTACGCCCTTGCCCGGGGTTTGCCGAGCCGGGGCGCGGCTACTCCTCGCAGGGAGTTCGCCTCGCCGATTCGATGGGCGACGGCGGTGGATCAGTACAGGAGGACATAGATGTCCGGGGCGTCGTTCGCGGCTAGCGAGCTGTCCCTTACCGGTGTTCATTTCACCTACGTCATCGTCGCGGCAGCGATCGCGCTGGTGGCGTTGGGCTTCGCGGGCGGCCTGGTCAGGACGGTACTCGCGACCGGTAAAGGTACCCAGAAAATGCAGGACATCGCCGGGGCGGTGCAGGAGGGTGCCAGCGCGTACCTTTTGCGTCAGTTCAAGACCCTCGGCGTATTCGTGGTCATCGCGGTCGTGCTGCTGTTCCTGCTGCCCGTGAACGAGGGCGGCGCGTCAGTCAAGATCGGCCGGTCGGTCTTCTTCGTGGTCGGTGCGGTGTTCAGCGCGTTCATCGGTGGGGCCGGCATGGCGCTGGCCACCCGGGCGAACCTGCGCGTCGCAGCGGCCGCGAACACCGGCGAGGGCAGCCGCGAGCGGGCGATGCAGATCGCCTTCCGGACCGGCGGCGTGGTCGGCTTCCTCACCGTCGGGCTCGGCCTGCTCGGCGCGGCCGTGGTCGTGCTGATCTACAAGGGCGACGCCCCGACGGTACTGGAGGGCTTCGGCTTCGGTGCCGCACTGCTCGCGATGTTCATGCGGGTCGGCGGCGGCATCTTCACCAAGGCCGCCGACGTCGGCGCCGACCTGGTCGGCAAGATCGAGCAGGGCATCCCGGAGGACGACCCGCGCAACGCCGCGACGATCGCCGACAACGTGGGCGACAACGTCGGCGACTGCGCCGGTATGGCGGCCGACCTGTTCGAGTCGTACGCCGTGACGCTGGTCGCCGCGCTGATCCTGGGCAAGGCCGCGTTCGGCGAGCAGGGCCTGGTGTTCCCGCTGATCGTGCCGACCATCGGGGCGGTCACCGCGATCGTCGGCGTGTTCATCACCCGGCTGCGCCGGTCCGACCGCACCGGCCTGACCGCGATCAACCGCGCGTTCTACATCTCCGCCGCGATCTCGGCGGTACTCGTCGCGATCGCCGCCTTCGCCTACCTGCCCGCCACGTTCGGCCAGCTCAACGCGTCGCCGCTGGCCGACCAGACGCGCAACCCGCGGGTGATCGCGATCGTCGCGGTCGTCATCGGCATCGTGCTGGCCGCCATCATCCAGGCGCTGACCGGGTACTTCACCGAACCGGGGCGGCGTCCGGTACAGGACATCGGCAAGACCTCGTTGACCGGGCCGGCGACCGTCATCCTGTCCGGCATCTCGGTCGGGTACGAGTCGGCGGTGTACTCGGCGCTCGTCATCGCCGCGGGGGTGTACGGCGCCTTCCTGCTCGGCGGCGGCTCGATCGTGCTGTCGCTGTTCGCGGTGGCGCTGGCCGGTACCGGTCTGCTGACCACGGTCGGCGTGATCGTGGCGATGGACACCTTCGGCCCGATCTCCGACAACGCGCAGGGCATCGCCGAGATGTCCGGCGACATCGACGAGGCCGGCGCCCGGGTGCTGACCGACCTCGACGCGGTCGGCAACACCACCAAGGCGATCACCAAGGGCATCGCGATCGCCACCGCGGTACTCGCGGCGACCGCGCTGTTCGGCTCCTACACCGACACCGTCGGGGCGGCGCTCGTCAAGGCCGGCACCGGCGCCGGCCAGCTCGGGGCGGTACTGGGTGACCTGCTCAACCTGTCCAACCCGCGCAGCCTGGTCGGCCTGATCATCGGTGCGGCCGTGGTGTTCCTCTTCTCCGGCCTGGCGATCAACGCGGTGTCCCGCTCCGCGGGTGCCGTGGTGTTCGAGGTGCGCCGGCAGTTCCGGGAATTCCCCGGGATCATGGATGGCACCCAGCGGCCGGAGTACGGCCGGGTGGTCGACATCTGCACCCGGGACGCCCAGCGCGAGCTGATCACCCCGGGCCTGCTTGCGGTGATGGCGCCGATCGCGGTCGGCTTCGGGCTCGGCGTCGGCGCCCTGGCGGCCTACCTGGCCGGCGCGGTGAGCACCGGTGTGCTGATGGCGCTGTTCCTGGCCAACTCCGGTGGTGCCTGGGACAACGCGAAGAAGCTGGTCGAGGAGGGTAACTTCGGCGGCAAGGGCTCGCCGGCCCACGAGGCCACCATCATCGGCGACACCGTCGGCGACCCGTTCAAGGACACCGCCGGCCCGGCGATCAACCCGCTGATGAAGGTGATGAACCTCGTCTCGCTGCTGATCGCGCCGGCCGTGGTGCTGTGGAGCACCGGTACGTCCAAGAACACCCCGCTGCGGGTGACGGTCGCCGTGGTCGCCGCGCTCGTCGTGGTGGTCGCGGTGGCGATCAGCAAGCGCAAGCCGATCGCGGTGTCGGCCGGCGACGAGGCCGAGCCGGCGGCGGTGACCAGCGGCCCCGCCACGACCGCGCCGACCCAGCAGGACGCCGAGGCGAAGAAGGCACGCGTCCAGAGTTGACGCGCGACGCCGCGGCCGGCGCCGGCCCGCGTGCGGGGTGGACAGTCGGCGCCGGCCCGCCAGGGCCGGCGCCGACTGGCAGCTCCGACACCGTGGCGCAGCCGCGGGGCTGGCCGCCATTGTCGTGCGCGTGATGGCGCGCACCGACCGGGAACCCTGGCCGGACATCGAGTTCCGGTCCCGGCGCAGCTACCTGCTCGCGCGCCGGTGGTAGCCGTACAGTGACCGGCATGTATCGCGCGCTGGCCCCCGTTCTGCTCGCCGCGCTCGTGTTGACCGGTTGCGGCGGCGGCGGGGTACCGCACCGGGCCTGGACGACCAGCGTCTGCCAGACGCTCGCCCCGTGGCGCGACCGGATCACCGCGCTCAACGGCCAGGCCGCCGCACAGATGAAGGCCGCGAAGACCCCGGCGCAGACCCGCGCCAGCCTGATGTCCCTGCTCGACGGGGCACGCCAGGCCACCGAGGACGCGCGGGCCAAGGTCGCGGCTGCGGGGGTACCCGACGTCGCCGACGGCCCCACCATCGCCCAGCGCTTCGTCGCGGCGCTGGCCGCCGCGCGGGACGCCTACGCCAAGGCGCAGCACGGTATCCAGGCGCTGCCGGACCGGAACGAGACCGCGTTCTACGCCGGCGTCAAGACCACGATGGACGCGCTGAACCAGGACTACGCGCGCGCGGGGGTGGACACCGGCCGGCTCGCCTCGGCCGACCTGCGCAAGGACTTCGACGAGGTACCCGCGTGCGCATAGGCCGGCAACTGTCGCTGTTCGGGGTCGAGGCGGGGCCACCGGTACCCGAGGACCTCGAAGGGCTGCTGGCCGGGCCGGGACAGGTCGTGCGGATGGGCGGTACCGCCCGGGTGTCGGTCGTCGTGGAGGAACTGTGGCGGGCCCAGGTGCTGCACCGGGAACTGCGCGACCGGGGGCTTCAGGTGACCTGTGTGTCCACTGTGGAGCGGCACATCGGGGTACGGACGGCGTATTCGACCCTGCTGACACCGCTGGGTGCCGCCTGGTTGCGCGGCGCCGTCAAGGTACCCCCGAAGGGTTTCGCCCTGGAGGGACGGCGGTTGCGGCTGTGGGTCGCGGCCGCGGGGTATCCCGAGCCGATGGGTTTCACCCTGCGCCTGGGGCCGTCCGACGAGCCGGCCTGGACGCCGGTCGGCGCGGCCCTGGCCGCGGTGGGGCTGCCCGCGGCCCTGCTGAGCCCGCGTGCCGGCGGCCCGGCGTACCGTATATCTGGGCGTCGCCGCCTCGCCCGGCTCGCGGAGTTGGTCGGCGACCCGCCCGAACCCGCCCCCGCAGGGGCGTGGCCCGCCGTGTGACGCAACACACCGTTGACGATAGGTGTACGGTGGCGCCGTCTAGCGTGACGCTTGTCCACGTTACGTTGGCAACCTACGACTGCGAGTAATGGGAGTACCGTGCCGAGCACCGCTAAGCGCCTGGTCATCGTCGAATCGCCGGCGAAGGCCAAGACGATTTCGGGCTACCTGGGCCCGGGGTACGTCGTCGAGGCGAGCCTGGGCCACGTGCGCGACCTGCCGCGCAACGCCGCTGACGTGCCGACGAAGTTCAAGAAGGAACCATGGGCACGCCTGGGCGTCGACGTCGACAACGGGTTCGCGCCGCTGTACGTCGTCAGCTCCGACCGTAGGTCGCAGATCGCCAAGCTGACCAAGCTGGCCAAGGAGGTCGACGAGGTCTACCTCGCCACCGATGAGGACCGCGAGGGCGAGGCGATCGCCTGGCACCTGCTGGAGACGATCAAGCCGAAGGTACCGGTCAAGCGGATGGTGTTCCACGAGATCACCAAGCCGGCCATCCAGGCGGCCGTGTCCAGCCCGCGTGACCTGGACCGCAACCTGGTCAACGCGTACGAATACCGGCGGATCCTGGACCGGCTGTACGGGTACGAGGTCTCGCCGGTGCTGTGGAAGAAGGTCATGCCGAAGCTGTCGGCGGGCCGGGTGCAGTCGGTCGCGACGCGGATCGTGGTCGAGCGGGAGCGGCAGCGGATGGCGTTCCGCACCGCCACGTACTGGGACATCCTTGCGGACCTGTCCGTTCTCGAAGCAGTCGAGGGGCCGCGGTCGTTCTCGGCGACGCTGATCGCGCTGGACGGCGACCGGGTCGCCACCGGCCGGGACTTCGAGCCGACCACCGGCCGGGCGCGCGGCGACGTGGTGCACCTCGACGAGGCGGCCGCGCGCGGGCTCGCGGCGCGGCTGGACGGGCGGCCGTTCAAGGTCACCCGGGTCGAGGAGAAGCCGTACCGCCGCAAGCCGTACGCCCCGTTCATCACCTCGACCCTCCAGCAGGAGGCAGCCCGCAAGCTGCGGTTCTCCTCCGCGCAGACGATGCGCACGGCACAGCGGTTGTACGAGAACGGGTACATCACTTATATGCGTACCGACTCGGTCAACCTCGCCGAGTCCGCCATCAACGCCGCCCGGCAGCAGGTCCGGGACCTGTACGGCGACCGTTTCGTACCGGCCCAGCCGCGCCGGTACGCCAGCAAGGTCAAGAACGCCCAGGAGGCGCACGAGGCGATCCGGCCGGCCGGCGACACGTTCCGCACCCCCGGCGAGGTCGCGAACGAGCTGTCCACCGAGGAGTTCAAGCTCTACGAGCTGATCTGGCGGCGGACCATCGCATCGCAGATGACCGACGCGGTGGGCACCTCGATCTCGGTGCGGATCCGCGCGGTGTCCTCGTCCAACGAGGAGGCCGACTTCGGCGCCAGCGGCAAGACCATCACCGACCCGGGCTTCCTGCGCGCCTACGTCGAGTCCAGCGACGACGAGGACGCGGAGGCCGAAGACGCCGAGCGGCGGCTGCCGCAGCTGGTCAAGGACCAGCCGCTGCGCGCCGACGCGCTGCGGCCGGTCGGGCACGAGACCCAGCCGCCGGCACGGTACACCGAGGCGTCGCTGGTCAAGGCACTGGAGGAGCTGGGCATCGGCCGCCCGTCCACGTACGCCAGCATCATGGCGACGATCCAGGACCGCGGGTACGTGTTCAAGCGCGGCCAGGCCCTGGTGCCCTCGTTCATCGCGTTCGCCGTGGTGAACCTCATGGAGCAGCACTTCCC
>Ga0066709_100001034_pt1 | contig 17304 bp, 17 predicted proteins | sample GraSoiAngelo_158_FD_79665 | JGI IMG/M metagenome (GOLD analysis project Ga0066709, IMG submission 79665) | Grasslands soil microbial communities from the Angelo Coastal Reserve, California, USA - 14_1009_16_30cm | ecosystem: Environmental > Terrestrial > Soil > Grasslands | place: USA...
CGGTCGATCTTGAGACCGGAGAGATCGACCGGGCTATCCGGGGTCACGCCGTGATGCCACGCTCCTTCCGCACCTCGCGCACGGCCGCCACCATCACGGCGAGCTTTTCCTTCGCTTCCTCCACGGTGCGCGTTTTCAGGCCGCAGTCGGGATCGATGTACATTTGCTCCGGCTTCAAGATCTCGAGGCCGCGGAGGATTCCCTGTTTCACCTCCTCCTTGGTCTCGATCCGATGCGAGTGCACGTCGAGCACGCCGTACCCGATCTCCTTCGTGAAACGATGCTGCCGGAACCGGTCCAGGAGGTCGTACCGGCTGTTCGCCATCTCGAGATCGATCATGTCGACCGGGAGATCGAGGAGCGCGGGGTAGATCACGTCGAAATCGCCATAGCAGATATGCGTGATGGTCTTCGCCTTCACGCCCTCCACGGCGCGGCCAAGGGCCCGGACCGCGAGCTTGAGCTCCTCCGGGCGCACCGAGATCGCCGGCTCGTCCACCTGGACGAACTTCGCTCCCGCCTCCACGAGCGCGATCGCCTCTTCGCGAATCGCCTCGGCCAGATCCATGGCCAGCGCCTCGCGCGACGGATAGTGCTCGTTGAAGGACCAGTCCATCATCGTGTACGGGCCCGTCAGCATCCCCTTCACCGGCTTCGACGTCTGGCTCTGGGCGAATTTCCACCAATCCACCGTCCAGGGGTCGGTGCGCCGCACCGGGCCCGTGGCGACGGGCTTTCGGTAATAGCGATTTCCGTAGGAGCGGACCGGGTTCGAGATCTGAAACCCGTCCATCCGCTCCGCGAAGAAGGTGGTCATGTCGCCGCGATAGAGCTCTCCATCGACCAGAATATCCAGCCCGATTTCCTCCTGGGAGCGGATCACCTCGATCGTGGCTTCCCGCTCGAGCTCGTTCAGTCGCTCGGCGGAAATTTCGCCGCGGGCGAACTGGTTCCGCGCGCGCTCGAGGTGCGGCGGCTTCGGAAAGCTCCCGACGGTCGTCGTCCAGAGTCCACGCGGCATGATCATCCTCCGTTCCCTGAAGCGAGGCGTGCCGCCTCGGTGAGGCGCGAGACTTTCATCGCGGCGCGATCGACGGGCAGGTATTCGAGGCTCGCGGTCGGGCAGAGCTGCCACGCGAGATCGGACCTCATCGTACGCGCCCGGCCGACCGCCTTGGCGACGTCGGAGGGGTCTTCGAGCCTCGTGTTGCGCGCGTCGATGAGCCCGAGCGCGACGGTGCGCCGTTCGGGCACCTTGGAGATCAGACTCCACGCATCGGGTGCCTCGACCAGGTCGAGCCCCAGCACGCTCCACGTGAGATCCCGGACCGCGTCGAACACGGCCGCCGGGGCGCGGAAAGGAACGTGGAGCACGGTCTTCGCCTTTCGCCCGCGGAACAGCGGCTCGAGCGCCGCCCGGACGAGCGATGCGTCCGAGGCCCCGGCGCGCCCCAGCCACGGCTCCTCGAAGTGGATCCACGCGGCCCCGGCCTCCTCGAGCGCCTTCGCCTCGCGGGCGAGGACCTCTCCGATGGCGCGGGCCGCTTCCTCTGGGCTCCGGTAGTGGCGGTCCTTGGAGAACCGGTACAGCGAGTAGGGGCCGGGCAGCACGGCCTTGAGCGGCCGGTGCGCCATGCCCTGCGCCGTCCGGAAATCCTCGACCGTGACCGGCCGCGTCCAGGAGAGCGGGCCGGCGATTTCGGGCTGGCGGTAGTACGTGTTGCTATCCAGGTAGCGGATCAAGCCCGCGATCTCGAATCCCTGGACCCCGCGCGCGAAGTACGTCTGCTCGTCGTCCCAGGCCACCTGGCCGTCCACCGGGATGTCGACGCCGGCGGATTCCTGTAATGCGATGATGCGCCGCGTGGTCTCTCGGGTCGCCTCGACGAGGTCGCGGTCGGTCGCCTTTCCCTGGTCCATCCGGTTCCGAACGACCCGGACGTTGGGCGCTCCGGGTTCCAGCGGGAGCTTCGGGAAGCTCCCGGACAGCGTCGTTTCGATCTTCATGCGCAGTCCTCGCACGGGCAGACCCGTCTCAGGTAGTCGAAGCTGTAGATGCCGGTGGTATGGCCGTCGCTGAATGAAAAGTGGAGCGCGTAGTTCCCGACCGTTCGCGCGGCCTCGATCGCGATATCGGGGCGGATGTGCTCCTCCGACACCAGCCGCTCCCCCGACGTCTCGCTCACGCATTGCGCGCAGGGGCAGCGGCCCCTCAGATAGCGGGCGCCGAAGGTGCTCGCGTGTCCGTCGGTCCACCGAATGGCGATCGACTCGCCGCTTTTCTTCCTGATCTCGGCGGGCGTCGCCCGCTCCTCGGGAGCCGTGAGCACGCTACTCCTCGACGATCGTGAGGGGAACGCTTCGGAACGCCTGGATGCTGACCTGCTGCGCCAGCTTCCCCGTGACCTCCGCGAATGCGCGCCCCGAGGCGGACTCGGGCTGCGCGAGCACGACCGGCGTTCCGGTGTCGCTGTGTTTTCGTATCGCGGGGTCGAGCGGGATCTCGCCGAGGAACGGCACGCCCAGCGACTCCGCGGCGCGCGCCGCGCCGCCGTGACCGAAGATCTCGTCCCGCCCACCGCAGTGCGGGCAGATGTAGTAGCTCATGTTCTCGATGACGCCCAGGAGGGGCACCTTCGTCTGCTGGAACATCCGGAGCGTCTTCATCGAAATTTGGAGCCCCACGTCCTGGGGCGTGGAGACGATCACGGCACCGGTCACGGGCACGGTCTGGACGAGCGTGAGGTGGACGTCCCCGGTTCCGGGCGGCAGGTCCACGACCAAGTAGTCGAGGTCCCCCCAGTTCACCCCGAGGAGACTCTGTTGAAGCGCCTTGTGCGCCATCGGTCCGCGCCAGATGAGCGGCATCTCCCCGCTCAGGTATCCCATCGACATGAGCTTGACACCGTGCGCGTCGACCGGCTGGATCACTTGTTCCCGGATTTCCGGCTCTTCCTGCGAGCGCATCATGATCGGGATGCTGGGTCCGTAGATGTCCGCGTCCAGAAGGCCCACCTTCGCGCCGCTCCGGGCGAGCGAGACGGCCACGTTCGCGGCCACGGTGGATTTTCCGACGCCCCCCTTCCCGCTTCCGACGGCGACGATGTTCTTGACGCCGCGGATCCGGCTGGTCTCGGGGGCGGGCGGCCGGCGCACTTCGGCGGTCATGTTCACGCGCACATCCTTGACTCCCGGAACGTGTTCCAGCACCGCCTGACGCGATTGCTCCCTAAGGCGGTCCTTGACCGGGCACGCGGGGGTGGTCAGGTTCACATCGAAGGACACCGTTCCGCCTTCGATCTTCATGTTGCGGACGAAGTTGAGCGAGACGATATCCCGGCGGAGGTCCGGATCCATGACCGACCGGAGCGCGTCCAAGACGTTGGACTCCGTTATGACCGTTTCGCTCATCTAATCTCCCTGGGACGGAACGCCTCCATACCTTATGGGGCGCACGATGATACCAGCGCTGCGGGCGAATCGAAATGAAAATAGGGATGTTACATCTATATACGATGCGTGGATCGCGGGGTTCGATGCCCATTGGAAGGTCCGCCGGCGTGTGTTAGCGTAACCGGCTGGTGTCCGGCGCTTTCCCGACTCCGATCGGCAAAGCGCCCGAGGTAGATCGAGGAGGATGCATGCCCGTATCCAATGACGAGCTGAAAGGGCTCTATTACTACCTAACTCTAGTCCGCACAACCGACGAGCGCTGTCGAAAGCTCTTCAAGCAGGGCCGGTTTCACGGCACCTACTTCAGCGCAGTGGGGCAGGAAGCCACCGTGGTGGGTCCCTGCTACGGCCTTCGGCCGGAAGATACGATCGGGATTCAACATCGTGAGATGGGCGCCGCCATCACGAAGGGGATGCCGCTCAAATACGTCATGGCGGAGCTCTTCGCGCGTAAGGACAGCCCGGATCGGGGGAAGTCCCACCCCTGCCACTATGGATGGAAACCCCTCGGGATCATCACCCCCGCATCCACGATCGCCGCCCAGACCGTGATCGCCACCGGGTGCGCGCTCGCCTACAAGTTCCAGAAGAAGGACAACGTGGCGGTCTGCTTCGTCGGGGAGGGAGCCACCTCGAACGGGGCATGGCACGAAGCCCTGAACTTCGCGGGCATTCACAAGCTGAACTGCGTCTTCGTCGTGCAGAACAATCTCTGGGCCGAGTCGGTGCCGGCGTCGCTCGGCGTGCCCGTCGAGGACGTTTCGGAACGCGCGAAGGCCTACGGCTTCCCCGGCGTCACGATCGACGGGAACGATCTCCTCGTGACCTACGAGACCTCGCAGGACGCGATCCGTCGCGCCCGTCGCGGGGAAGGCCCGACGCTGATCGAGATGAAGACCTACCGGTGGTACGGGCATTCGGAAATCGACCCCGCCAACTACCGGACCCAGGAAGAGCTCGAGTACTGGAAAAAACGCGATCCGGTCCCCCGGTTCGAGAAGGTTCTGATGGAGCGCGGGATCATCGACGAGTCGTACAAGCAGGCGACGGTCCAGCGGATCGAGAGGGAGATCGAGGAGGCGATCGAGTTCGCGGAGAAGAGCCCGCACCCCGAGCCCCACGAGATCCTGGAGGACGTGTACGCCCCGCTCGCCTAAGCAGGGGGGCAAGACCCCGCGGGAGACGCGGGTCGAAATGGTCGAGCTCGTTCTGCCGAACGACGCGAACACGATGGGAAACGTCCTCGGCGGCAGGGTGCTCCACTGGATTGACATGGCGGCAGCCATCGTGGCGCATCGCCATTGTAGGACCGAGGCGGTGACCGCGTCGATGGACGAGGTCTCGTTCCTGGCTCCGATCCGGGTCGGCCAGATGGCCCTGATCGCGGCGCGCATGACCTATGCCGGCCGGACCTCCATGGAGATCCGGGTCGACGTGCAAAGCGAGGATCTGCTGAGCGGAGAGCGCCGGCGGACGAGCACGGCGTATTTGACGTTCGTCGCGGTCGACAAAGCCGGCCGCCCCGTACCGGTGCCACCGCTCCTCTACGAGACGGAGGAAGAAAAGCGCGAAGGGCGCGCGGCGGAAGCGAGAAGGGCGGAGCGGCTCCGCGGCCTGCCCCAGGACGAAACACCAACGGAGATCCAGCAGCGATGAAGATGACGGAAACGGCCAAACCGGGCCCCGGAGCCATCAGCTCCGACGTGAAGACCATGACGTACATCGAGGCCATCACCGAAGGCCTCATGGAGGAAATGCAGCGGGACGAGCGCATCTTCCTCATCGGCGAAGACATCGCGGGTTACGGCGGGGTGTTCAAGGCGACGAGAGGCCTCTACGAAAAGTTCGGCCCCATGCGGGTCATCGACAGCCCGATCTCGGAGAACTTCCTGGTCGAAGGTGCCGTCGGCGCGTCGATCGCGGGGCTGATCCCTTCTCCAGAGATCCAGTTCGACGATTTCATAACGCTCGCCATGGACGGGATCGTGGAGCACGCCGCCAAGATGCGCTACCGCTCGGGCGGAATGTTCACCTGCCCCATGGTCATCCGCTGCTGCTATGGCGGAGCGGTTGGCGGCGGGCTCTTCCATTCGCAGGCGAATCAGGCCTGGTTCATGCACTGCCCCGGGCTCGTCGTGGTCACCCCGGCGACCCCATACGACGCCAAGGGGCTCTTGAAATCGGCGTTCCGCGGCCAGAATCCCGTGCTCTACTACGAGCACAAGCGCCTCTACCGCACGATCAAGGGACCCGTGCCCACCCACGACTACACCGTGCCGCTCGGCAATGCGGCCGTGGTGCGCGAAGGAAAACACGTTTCGGTGGTCTCCTACGCGCTCATGCTCCATCGGTCCCTCGAAGCCGCCGAGAAGCTCTCGGCGGAAGGGATCGAGGTCGAGGTCATCGACCTTCGGACCCTGCTTCCCTACGACAAGGAGACCATCTTGACGTCGGTAGAGAAGACGGCGCGGGCGGTCGTTGTCTACGAAAGCTCCAAGACGATGGGGGTCGGCGCGGAGATCGGCGCGATGATCGCCGAGGATGGCTTCTCCTTCCTCGATGCACCGGTGCGGCGCGTGTCGCCGCCCGACGCGCCGCAGGAGCCGTTCGCGCCTACGCTCGCGGAAGCGTATCTTCCCGACGCGAACCGGATCGCGCAGGCGATCCGCGAAACAGTCGCTTACTAACCGGGTCCCGCGGGACCTGGCCGGAGGAAGGGATGCCCGTCACGATCGTTGTGCCGCAGCTGGGCGAGAGCGTCGTCGAGGGGACGGTCGGCAAGTGGCTGAAGAAAGAAGGCGAGCCGATCGCCAAAGACGAGCCGATCGTCGAGATCATCACCGACAAGATCAATATCGAGCTCCCCGCCCCCGCCGCGGGCACGCTCGGCAAGATCACGGTTCCGGAAGGGACGGTCGCCCAGGTAGGCCAGCAGCTCGGCGTGATCCTCCAGGCTGGTGAGTCGCTTTCCGCCGGGGCCCAGGCGGCGCCCGCGGGAGGGCCGCAACCAGGCGCGCGCCCGCCGGCGCCCGGGCAGCCCCCGGCTCCCGCGCGTGAGCCCGCCCCCGCGCGGGCGGGAACCGCGGTCGCCGAGGCCCCATCGGGCGACGACCAGAGGGTTTCGCCCGCGGTGCGAAAGCTTCTACGAGAAAATAGCCTCGATCTCTCGAGCATTCGCGGCAGCGGCATGGGCGGCCGCGTGACGCGCGAGGACGTCTTGAACCACATCGAGGCGGGGAGGATCGCCGCGTCGGCCGGAGCCGGCGCGCCCGCCCCCCAAGCGGCGCCGGGCAGCGCTCCCGGACGGGCTCCCGCGGCAGCGCCCCCCAAGCCCCTGAAGCCGATCCCCGCCCCCGCCTTCGCGCCACCCGGCTCGCGCGAGGAGGTGGTCCAGCCGCTCACCAACGTGCGCAAGAAGATCGCGGAGAACATGCTCCGCTCGAGACACTCGGCGGCCCATTGCTCCACGTGGGATGAGGTGGACATGACCGCGCTCGTGGAGATGAGGGCGCGTCTCAAGGAGAGGATCAAGACCACCTACGGCGTCAACCTCACGTACATGCCGTTCATCATGAAGGCCGTCGTGCGGGCGCTGCGGGAGTTTCCGATCCTGAACGCGTCGATGACCGAGACCGAGGTCCACTACAAGAAGTTCTACAACATCGGCGTGGCCGTGCATCGCGACCAGGGGCTCATCGTCCCCGTGGTGCACGATGCGGACCGAAAGACCCTGCTCCAGCTCGCGCAGGAGATCGAAGACCTCGGCCACCGGGCGCGCGCGGACAAGCTCACCCTGAACGACATCCAGGGCGGGACGTTCACGATCACGAACGCCGGCATGTTCGGCGCGACCGCGTCGACGCCGATCATCAACTACCCCGAGGTGGGGGTCCTGGGCGTTCACCTGATCCAGGAGCGCCCCGTGGTCCGCGATCACCGGATCGTGATTCGCAACATGATGACCCTCGTCCTGAGCTTCGATCACCGCCTGGTGGACGGGACCCCCGCGGTCCAGTTCCTCCACCGCGTGAAGGAGCTGCTCGAAGACGCCGAGAGCTGGCTGCTCGATTCCATCTGAGGCCCGCATGACCTCGCCCATCGCGGCGTACGACTTGGGACGGGTGCCCTACCGGGAGGCGCTCGAGGTTCAGCGCCGCGCCGTGACCGCCCGGGCCTCGGACGCGTGCGGCGACGCGATCTACTTCGTCGAGCACGACCCGGTCCTCACGGTCGGGCGCGCGGGCCGTGCGGAGAGCCTCCGGGCGTCCGATGGTGAGCTTCGCGCGCGCGGGGTCGACATCGTCCCGGTCGAGCGCGGCGGGGACGTCACCTATCACGGCCCCGGCCAGGTCGTGGCCTACCCCATCCTCGCCCTTTCGGGCCTTCCCTCGGGACGCGACCTGCACCGGTACCTTCGAGACCTGGAGGAAGTCCTGATCCGCGCGATCGCGGCGTACGGTCTGCGCGCCACGCGCCGCCCTCCCTACACCGGGGTGTGGGTCGGCGACCGGAAGGTCGCGGCAATCGGGGTCGCGGTCCGGCGCTGGATCACCTTCCACGGATTCGCGCTCAACGTGGACCCCGATCTCGGCCACTTCGACTGGATCCACCCGTGCGGCATCCGCCATTTGGGGGTCGGCTCGCTTCGCACGCTGCTCGGCGAAGCCCCGCCCCGCCGCGAGGTGCTCGCGCGGCTGCGCGAGTCGTTCGCCGGGGTCTGGGATCGTCCGGTCGTCGAGGCTCCCTGGAATTCCCCGGTGCAGGAGACGCTCCTTGCCTGACGTGACCTCACGGCCGAAGACCCGGATCGAGCGCGATTCCCTGGGGACGCTCGAAGTCCCCGCCGACGCCTACTACGGCGTCCAGACCGCCCGCGCGGTCCGGAACTTCCCGATCAGCGGCGAGCGCCTCCATGTCGAGATGGTGCGGGCCGCGGCGCGCGTCAAGATCGCGGCCGCCCGCGCCAACATGGAAGTGGGCGCGCTCGACCGGAAGAAGGGTGAGGCCATCCTCCAGGCCGCCGAGGAGGTGCTCGCCGGAACATTCGACAGGGACTTCGTGGTCGACGCCTATCAGGCGGGCGCCGGAACCTCCTTCCACATGAACGTGAACGAGGTGATCGCGAACCGCGCGTGCGAGATTCTCGGCGGAGCACGAGGGGACACGACGCTCGTGAGCCCGAACGACCACGTCAACATGGCCCAGTCCACGAACGACGTGGTTCCGACCGCGATTCGCCTCGCGGCCTACACCCTGATCGGTCCGGTACTCGAGGAGATGTCGGCGCTCGCCCGCTCGCTCGCTTCCCGCGCGAAGGCGTTCTCGCACGTGCTCAAAGCGGGTCGGACGCATCTACAAGATGCAGTGCCGGTCACCCTGGGGCAGGAGTTCTCCGGATACGAGGCCTCCGTTTCGGGATGGGCGGAATCGCTCGGGCGGAGCCGGGAGGGATTGCTCGCGCTGGGGCTCGGGGGAAACGCGGCGGGAACCGGCATCAACGCGCACCCCGAGTATCGCGCGCGCGCTGTGAAGCACATCGCCGCGCTGACCGGCGCGCCGTTCCATCCCGCGAAGAACCTGTTCGAGGGCATGCAGAGCATGGCGCCGTTCGTCCGGGTATCTTCCGACCTCCGCGGCTTCTGCCTCGATCTCACGCGGATCGCGAACGACCTGAGGCTTCTCGCGAGCGGCCCGACCACAGGCCTCTACGAGATCCTGCTGCCCGCGGTCCAACCGGGCTCCTCGATCATGCCGGGCAAAGTGAATCCGGTGATGCTCGAGATGACCAACATGGTCTGCTTCCAGGTGATCGGCTACGACACCACCATCGCCTACGCTTCCCAGGCGGGCCAGCTCGAGCTGAACGTGATGATGCCGGTCCTCGCCCACGACCTCACCCGCGCGCTAGCGATCCTTGCCCCGGCGCTCCAGGGACTGCGCGAGAAGTGCATCGACGGGATCACCGCGAACGAGGAGGTCTGCCGCCGCTACTTCGAGCGCTCGACGGCGCTCGCGACCGCCCTCAATCCCCACATCGGCTATCTCAAGGCGGCGGAGATCGCGAAGGAATCGCTGAAGACGGGGAAGACGGTCGTGGATCTGGTTCGGGAGAAGAAGCTCATGACCGAGGAGCAGATCGCGAAGGTGTTCTCCCCGGAGGGGATGACCCACCCCGGCGGGGCGTAGTCCGTCTCCCATCCGCTGCTCAGCTCCTCCGCAAAAAAATCGGGGGGACGCCGTCGGGCGTCCCCCCATGAATCCTATACTACCGTCTGCGATTACAGATTGAGCGCTAGCCCGGCGCGGAAGCCGAGATAGTTCGTGCTCTGCCCTTCGGTCGAGACCGAGTGGTAGTTTCCCTGAATGTTGAGCTTCGTCTTCGGCCCCATCGGGAATCCGACGCCCGCGCCAAAGTTGAAGCCGAATTTCCCATCGCTGACGCTCAGCTCGGTCGACGTCGTATTGTCCGCTTCCTTGACCGACACGCCGTAGTAACCGCCACCCGCCTGGGCGAAGAAGCTCGGGCCCACCGGGGCGCCGAAATTCATCCTGAATTCCGGGGTCACGCGCACCATGCTGACGGAGCTGGTGTAGTTATCCGTGCCGTCCGTCCAGTCTATGGACCCTAGATTGTCGTACGCGGCCTCGATGCCCCACGACGTCTTGGGGGCGATGCTGCGGAAGTAGCCAGCGCCGAAGGAGATCCCGCCGCTGGGTGAATCGGTGGAGAAAGGAGAGGCCGCTTCCAGCGAGGACTTCGCGTAGCCACCGCTGATTTCCAGCGTGCCTACGCTGGGCGTAGCCCAAGCCGCTGCGGCAAACGCCGTGACCAACACGAACGTGAATAGAGCCAAGGCAAACCGAGTCCGATTCATTGCGTGTTCCCCCTTACATGAACGAAGTGACTCCTTCCGCCCATCCCGCGACCGCGCCGCGACGGCGATGCCGCGCGGTCCCCTTGACCTAGACGGATGTAGATATCGGCATCCCCGGCGGGAACCTTGAGCGCGCCCAAAAGGGGCTCAGGCGTCGGGTAGCTCGACCTCGGACCGGGGGACCCTCACCTCCGCAACCCTATGGAAGAAAAGCCAATAGAGGACCGAGGCGAGGACATAGAGAAGAGCTGCCAGGAGGAGAGGCTCGGTGTACCCGCGGCGTTCGATCAGGGTGCCGCCGATATCGGCGCTCACGCTCCATGCCACGAACCAGGCGAGCGAAAGAAGACTGTTCGTGATCGCGTGCTCGCGCTCGGGCACGACCTCCATCGCGAAGTGGGTGGTGAGCGGCTGGTTCATGTTCATGAGGCCGCTCCGGAGAAAAAAGGACGCGACCACGACCGGGAAGGAGCCCGAAAGGGCGAGCGCCACCATGAAGGGAACGGACGCGAGCTGGGTCAATACGACGCCGCGCACGAGCCCGAGCCGGCGTGACACCGCCGGACCGAAAAGATTCCCCGCCACCATGAATCCCTGCATCACCGAGAAGAGCACCCCGATTCCGGCCGGCGTCAGCCCGAACCGGTCGCGGAAGTAGAGATTGAGAAACGGAATAATGAGCCCGGCCCCCAGGCCGATGAGCGTGGCCGGCAGCGCGAGCTTGAGCTGGAGCCCCCAGTCCACCTCGGCCAGCTCGCGGATCTGATCCCAGGCGGTCGGCGGCATTCCCTTCCCCGGCGAGGGGCCGGCCGTTTCCATTCGATGAAACGGGATCGACGCGAGGAGCGTCAGCGCGCACGCCGCCCAGAGCGACCATCTCAGCGTCAGCCGGGTGCTCCCGGTCAGGAGGTGAAAGAGGTGCGGCAGCGCGCCTCCCAACATGGAGCCCACGATCGCCGACAGGAAAAGCACGGTGAAGGCCCCGCTGAAGAGATACGGGCGCGATTCGGCGCTCACCTCGCGCATCACGACGGGGGCGATGGAGAGCCGGAAGATCGTCACGACCATGCCGGAGACGAATGCCGCGAGGAGCAGCCATTCCGGCGCGGCGAGGGTCCCTTGGAGTAGATAGGTGAGCGCGGCGAGCGCCCCCGCGACGACCAGAAGCCGCCGGGTGGCGACGCGGCGGAAGAGAAACGCGACGGGCAGGGCCGCGACCGCGGCGCCGAGCGAGACCTTGGAGAGGATCTGCCCGATGCCGGAATCGCTCCACCCCAGCTCGCGCAGGTATAGATTGAAGAGAAGCGAGAAGATCGACTGGCCCAATCCCCAGAGGAAGAGGCCGTAGAGGTAGAGCCGCGCGTTCCTGCCGGCGCCGCGGACCCGACGGAGGTACTCCGCGATCACGCGGCGCGGCAACGAGCCTCCATCAGAACTTCCCCCGGGCCCGCTCCCTCGCCGGCAGGATCTCCAGGCAGGTCGTCCACCAGCCGGTCCGGATCGTCTCGACGAACTCGGGGGGAAGCCCCTCCTCTTCCATTTCGCGCGCGAGCGCTTCGAAGTCGTAGGCGACCGGGACGAATTCCGCCTCGTGGCGCCCCGCCCCAAAAAACGCGTACCAGACCTCAGTGCGCCCGTCGTTGGCCGGCCTCCCCACGGCCCCCGCGTTCACGAAGAGGCCGCCGTCGACCAGGGTTCTTTGCCAATGGATCCCCGTGTGCGCGCACAGAATCGTCTCGGCGCCCGCCTCGCGCAGAAGCCGCATCAGAAACGCGTCCGAGCACGCCGAATCCCAGAGGAACTCGTTGATCCTGCGTGGAGACCCGTGGCAGAGGAGGTGGCGCCGCCCGCCGCGGGTGAAGCGGATCGACTTCGGGAGCGCCGCGAGCCGCTCGCGCTCCGCGTCGGTCGTGCGGCGGTTCGTGTAGTCGTAGGAAAGCTGCGCGAAGAAGTTGTCGGAGGGGTGCGTATAGCCGCAGCCGCAGTCGGGGAGCCCCATCGCGAGCGATTCATCGTAGTTTCCCGCGACCGTGGTCACGCGAAACTCTTCGAGGATCGGGTAGATCTTTCCGGGATTGGGACCGAACCCGCCGAGATCGCCGAGACAGAAAATCCGCCTGGCGCCGCGGCGCCGCGCGTCGGCGAGGACGGCGCGGAGCGCGATGTGATTGCTGTAGAGGCCTCCGAGGAACGCGATCGGGCCTTCGAGGTCGGGTTCGCGGATCAGGAGGGAAGGCGCGTTAGCGATCGAGCGTTCCTGGGCCTGTTTCGATGAGCCGGTGGACGGGTGTTTTGGAAAAGCCGGGGACCATGACCCACGCAGGGTATCACTTCCCCCGTCGTGGGATCAACGGGGCCCCCGTGTGGTATGCTCGCATGCCTTCTCCCGCTCGCGTCAACCATGGAACGTATAATCGAATCGTGATCTGGGACATCCTCATCATCGGAGCCGGGCCGGCCGGACTTTCGGCGGCGCTCTTCACCCGCATGCGCCGGATGTCGACGCTCCTGCTCGACACGGCGGTGGCAGGGGGACAGCTCGCCTCGCTCTACCCCAAGAAGCCGGTCCACGACTACCCTTCCTATACCTACGTGATGGGCGAGGACCTGGGGAAGAACTTCGTGGACCAGGCGAATCACATGGGCGCGGAGATTCGCGAGCGCGAGCACGTGACCATGATCCGTCGGGACGACGAGCAGAACCTGATCCGCGTCACTTCGACCAAGGGAGAGCACGAGGCTAGGAGCGTGATCGTGGCGACCGGGGGCGGGGCGTTCGAGCCCCGAAAAATCAACAAGCCCGGCGAGGCCGAGCTCAAGGGCAAGGGTCTCTTCTACGGAATGCCCGGCGTGGAGGCGAGCAAGGGGAAACGCGTGCTCATCATCGGCGGCGGCGACAGCGCGCTGGAATCGGCGTTGTCGGTCAAGGACGTCGCCGACGTGACGCTGATCCACATGCTGGACAAGTGGCAGGGCATGGACACCTACGTCGAGGAGATCCAGGCTTCCAAGATCCGTACCATGCTGGAGACCGAGACGGTCGAGATCCGCGGCGACGGCAAGGTCGAGACGGTGGTCGTGAAAAACAAGAAGAGCGAGGAGACGCAGGAGCTCCCGATCGATCTGGTCTCGATCAACATCGGATTCCTCATGGACACGAAGGTGATCCGCTCGTGGGGGCTCGAGCTCGAGGGGAATCAGATCAAGGTAGACAACATCATGAACACGAACATCAAAGGCGTGCTCTCGTGCGGAGACATCGCGACGTACCCCGGCAAGTACAAGCTCCTGATCACCGCGTGCAGCGAGGGGGCAGCCGCGGCGAATACCGCCTACATCTACGTGAAGCAGCCGAAGAAATTCACGGTGGGCGAGCTCTACGCGGCGCCAAAGGAGGAGGGGGACACACAGCCCAAGCCGTCGGAGTCGCCGGCCTGACGCCGGCGCCCGCCTCGACCCCCTACGCCCCTCCCGCCACCGTCAGCTCCTTGAATCGGATCGTGGGCGAGGCCACGTTGGATCGGAACTCGAGATCCGTGCCGACGCCGTCGATCCCGAGCAGCATCTCGTCGAGCCGCCCCGCGACGGTCACGCCCTCGACCGGCTTGGTCAGCTCTCCTTTCTCGATCCACTGCCCTTCCACCTGCTGCGAGTATTCCCCCGAAACGGTATCCACGCCGAACCCGGCGAGCCCGGTGACGTAGAGGCCCCGGTCCACTTCCCGCCGGAGCCTGTCCGTCCCGGTGGAGCCGTAGTCGATGTAGAAGTTGGTCGGCCCTATCGCCGGGAGCGTGTCGTAGGAGCGCAGCCCGTTTCCCGTGGGAGGAACGTTCATCCTTCGCGCGGTTGCGGCCGAGTGGAGGTATTGGCGCAAGACGCCCCGATCCACCGCCACCGTGCGGTTGGTCTCTCCCCCTTCGCCGTCGAAATAGCGGCTCCCGAGACCGCGCCGCATCGTTCCGTCGTCGACGATCGTGACCGCGGGCGAAGCGATCGATTGCCCCAGCTTCCCGGTGAGGAACGAGCGCTGCTCGAGCACGTTGAGCGCGCTGAACGCCGCGAAGAGCCCCTGCAAGAAGACACCCGCGGCCTCCGCGGAGAAGACGACCGGCACCCTGACCGAAGGGACAGGCGTCCCCCCGAGCTTTGCGAGCGCGCGCTCCACCGCGCGCTGCCCAATCTGCTCCGGCCTCGCGAGGTCCGCCAGGAAGCGTTTCCGGTCGATGAAGGAGCCCTCCCTGCGCTGCGACCCCTGGGTCGCCACCGGAGTGGCCGAGAGCCAGACCGTCGTCCCGCGATAGGTCTGGCGCGCGATGTAGGTGTTCGAGAAATAGACCTCCGCCACCGCAGTGCCGCAGCGCACGTCCTTCGTGGTCTGGATCCTCTTGTCCTGTGCGAACGCGCTCTCCTCCGCGGTGCGCGCGAACCGGATCAGATCCTCGGGGCGGAGCCGAACGACCGCCTCATCCCGTAATTCCAGATCCGACTGCGTGACCGCCAGGGTCTCCGTGATCTTGTTCTCGTCGCGCGGGGTGGCCATGTTGGTGAGCGCCAGCGTCCGGTTGACGAGCTCGTTCAGCACGGTCTCGCGAAGATCGGTCGTGTAGAGAAACCCCATCCGCCGATCGCGAAAGACCCGGAGCCCGAGGCCCAGGATCGAGGATTGCTGGAACAGCTCGACCTGTCCCTGGCGCAGGCGCGCCTCGGTGGTCGTGCCGGATTCCAAGTAGGTCTCCGCTTCCTGCGCGCCGGAGCGCTCGGCTTGGATCCGAATCCTTTCGGCGAGATCGACCGCGGACTGTCTCGGCATGCTAGATCGAAGGCCCTCCCACCGTAATCGAGGAGAAGCGCACCGTGGGCTGCCCCACGCCGACCGGAACCATCTGGCCGTCCTTGCCGCACGTGCCGCGCGACAGCTCGATCACGAGATCGGACCCGATTCCTTCGATCCGCTTCATCGTCTCGAGCGAATTGCCGACGAGGACCGCTCCCCGGACCGGTCGGGTCCGCCGGCCATTTTCGATCCAATAGCCCTCCCGCACCGCGAAGTTGAAATTGCCGCTCGTCGTATCCACCGATCCCCCGCCCAGCTCCGCGGCGTAAAAGCCCTTGGCGATTCCGTTCAGGAGGGAGGCAGGATCGCTGGAACCGGAATCGATGTAGGTATTGGTCATGCGCGGGATCGGCCAGTTCCGGTAGGACATCCGCCGTCCGTTTCCGGTGGAGCGAAGCCCGAGAAGCGCGGCGTTCTGCTTGTCGAGGAGGTAGGACTGAAGCACTCCCGCCTCGACGGCCACCGTGCGCTGAGCCGGAGTGCCCTCGTCGTCCGCGGCGGAGGAGCCGCGACCGTTCGGCCAGCGCCCGTCGTCCACCACGCGCACGAGCGGCGATGCGACCCGGGTCCCGCCGAGGCCGGTCAAGAGCGAGGTCCCGCGCCGGACTCCGTCCCCTTCGAGCGCGTGGCCGAGCGATTCGTGGATGAGCACGCCGCCCCACCCCGGCGCGACGACCACCGGCATCGGTCCGGCGGGCGCGGGCCCGGCGTCGAGCAGCCGGACCGCCTGGAGCGCGGCCTGCCGCGCGGCGTCCTCGGGGCTCCGCCGCACGAAGTAGTCCGCTTCCACGCGCCCGCCCATCGTGGCGAGCCCGCTGCCGCGCTTTCCGCCGGCCTGGGCCGCGGGCACGCACGAGACGCTGAGGAGGTATTGGCGGTCCAGCACGTAGACGCCATCCGACGTGCCGATCAAGACGTCGCGCACCTCGTCCACGTACTCGATCCGCACCGACACGATGCGCGGGTCCACCCCGCGCGCCGCAGCATCCATCCGCCGCAGCACGTCGAACTTGGCGGTCTCGAGCATGAGCGGCTCGGGATTTTGAAGGGTGAAGGGCGGCTGAAGATTCCGCCGGGTCACGTCGATCGGATTGGTGCGGCTCTGGGTTTCCACGACCGTGGATGCGACGCGCGCGGCGTCCAGCAGCGAGGAATACGAAATCTCATCCGAGAAGGCGTATCCGGTCTGGTTGCGTCGCGCGACGCGCACCCCTGCGCCGCGCGGATACCCGTACGTGACCGAATCGATCTTCCCCGCGTCCAGCACGATCGCGGTCCGAAAGCGCTGCTCGGCGAAAACGTCCGCGAAGTCCCCCCCTCGCGCGAGCGCCTCCTGGAGGATTCGATTCACGGTCTCCTCGTTCAGGACATCGCGCAGCTCCTGGCCGATCCCCATGATCGCCGCATCGGCCGTCTTGGGATGGAGGAGCGACACAGCTTCGGGAAGCCCGGCCGCGATCGCGGACGTGAGGTAGGCGCCTCGGCGCAGAAAATCGCGACGGGACATCGAGGGGTCCCTGGACACGCCCTCAGCCTTGCAGATTCCCCAGCCGGTTGCAAGGGCTCGGGAGGGTCTGATAAGTTTGAAGGCGCGTCGTGGCACGCTGGACGAAAGCGACCCTCGATCCCGGGGACCCGATGGAACGGATCCGAAACAAAATCTTCTCGGTGGATGAGGCGAACGCGCTCATCCCGTTCCTGGAAGAAGCGCTGGATTCACTCTCCGCGACGGGACGCGAGATCGCATCCCTGAGGAACGAGGTTCAGGTATTGAGCGCCATCGAGGGCTCCGGCGCGACGAGCAGGAATCAGGACGTACGCCACCTCCGGGAGAAGGAAGCCCAGTCCGCCCGGCTGCTGGACCAATTTCGCGAAGCGCTCCTCCACGTGGCGTCTCGAGGCTGTATTCTCCGCGACTTGGATCTCGGGCTCATCGACTTCTATACGATGTCCCGGGACCGGGTCGTTTGCCTATGCTGGCGGCGCGGCGAGGCGCGGGTCATGCATTGGCACCCGGTCGATGAGGGTTTCTCGGGCCGGAGACCTTTGGCCGAGCTTCCCTAGGCCGACCGGGCGTTTCTTCCCTCGAGGAGGACCCCAGGTGAGCGTTCCCTTTCCCATCACCCATCCGAAGATCAACCG
>Ga0066709_100001036_pt1 | contig 17296 bp, 18 predicted proteins | sample GraSoiAngelo_158_FD_79665 | JGI IMG/M metagenome (GOLD analysis project Ga0066709, IMG submission 79665) | Grasslands soil microbial communities from the Angelo Coastal Reserve, California, USA - 14_1009_16_30cm | ecosystem: Environmental > Terrestrial > Soil > Grasslands | place: USA...
AGTGCACCAATTCCGGTACTCCCCTCCATACCCAGTCCCATCACCAGCCCATTGCGCTAAACGATGAACTCAGCAACCAGCCGGCAGCAGTCTAGCGAGGCTCATCAAGCAGCGCGACGCCGCCTACCCCGCGTCCCTCCGCAAGGGCGGGGACCATGAGAAAAGAACGCGACCAACTCCGCACGCTTAACGAAACCAAAGTTGTAGGGTTCTCAATACCGCTTGTCAGCCAAGGACTCAACAGACCCCGAACTGGGGTAGAATGACGGCGTAGCAACGGTACGAGTCAAAGAGCAACGGGTTGAAACCCTCGCCCATCTCCCGGACGATGCCTTTCGTCTGGGCACCAGCAGGGTTCGGTTTGGGCTCGACCCGCTCCTCGGGTTCGTGCCGGTGGTCGGCGACGTCCTAGTGACCGCCTGTGGGGCAGTCATCCTGGTCATGGCCAGGCAACTGGGCGTCCCCATCATCGTGCTGATTCGGATGACGTACAATCTTCTCGTCAACGGCCTCCTGGGGACGGTTCCCTTGGTCGGTGACCTTTACTCCTTCCAGTTCAAGTGCCACGCAAAAAATACCGCCCTGCTGCTCCGTGCCGTCAAACGACGCGATGATGTGGCCTGTGATATCGTCGCCCCCTCACTCAGTATCGTTGATCTGCTTGTGGTGCTGGCGTTGATGGTGCCGGTCGTCTTGCTGATCGGCTATGTCAGTCTCTGGTTGTGGGACAGAGAAATTCACCTCGTGCAGGTTCTGTTCTAACTAAGGCGCGAGCCAGGCCTGTGAGCCGACCCCCACGAAGCTCCGCTGACCCTACTCAAGCGGGATACGGCTCTTGTTACGGGCCAGCCACGTGTCAAAGGTCTGTAGCGAGGGGTTGAGGGCGCGAGCGACCTCGGGATTCCGCGCGCCGCAGAACACCTGCTCGAAGTCGCGTTTGAACTGAAACATGTTGCCGATATCCTCGGCGCCCGGGAATCCGAAAGTGCGGTACACCTCGGGCGGTACAGCGTTATAGCGCACGTCTCGCCCCAGCGCCTTGGTGAGCGCGGCGGCCATCTGCGCGCCGGTCAGGTGCTCACCAGCGATGCCAACGGTCTTGCCGATGAACTCCTGGCCTTTCTTGAAGATGCCGAGAGCGCACTTGCCGATATCCTCCGCGGCGATGCCCGGAAGTTTCTTGTCACCCATGGGGAGGGTGAACGCCAGTTCGCCGTCCTGTCCTTTCTTGGGGCCCATGCCGAAGTGGATCAGGTTGTCCCAGTAGAACGACGTGAGCAGGAACGTCGTGGGCAGACCAAGTTCTTTGAATACACGGTCAGCCTCGCCTTTCGAGTCGAAGTGCGGCACCTTGTACTTGCCCATGAGCGTGGGCATGCGGGTGTCGCTGAGCGGGACCCACCGCCGCGTGTCTTCGAGAGTGGACCAGATGACATGTTTGAGGCCGGCCTGCTTCGCCGCCTGAGCCATGTGCTTGGCATGATTGAACTCCTTCTCAGGGGACAAATGCTCCCAGAAGAACGTAACACAGAAGGCCCCATAGGCGCCGGCGAACGCCCGCTTCAGGCTCTCCACGTCATTCACGTCGGCGACGACGACCTCGGCGCCCAGTTTGGCCAGCGCCTTGGCCTTGTCAGACTTGGGGTCTCGCGTCAATGTCCGCATGGCAAACCCGCCACTCTTGTCGCTCAGAATGGCGCGAACTAACCCACCCCCCTGTGCGCCAGTCGCCCCTACAACCGCGAGAATCTTGTTGTCAGGCATAGCGATTTCCCCTCACAAGCTGGAGGGATAATTTGCAAAACCTAACTCACTGCTGGTTCAAGGAGACGCCACGCGCCCTGCCGCGCTCCGCAATGCAGGATCCCAAAACCTGACTCTCTTTCTCTTCGGTCAGCCGTTCCAGTCAACCAGTGGCCGCCAACGGCTGGCAGGGAGAAAAAGAGGTGGTTCAGGGATTCCGTCCGCGCTTTGTTTTCCAGACGTTCACGAACGCAGTGAGCTTGGCCTTCGACGACCGACGCTCGTCGGCAAGCGTTTCCAGGAAATCCGACAGACGCCGTGATTTCAGCACCGTGTAGAAGGTCAACGCCGCTGTCGGAATCAGGACGAGCAGAAAGTAGCCCACCTTCGTCAGGATCGGGCTCTCGGCCGCAGCGATCAAGTTCATACCGAAGAAGCCGGTCGCCGTCACACCGATCAATCCCATCGTCGTCACGACGCTCAGGCGCACCATCGTCTCCCCCTGCCGGCGCAGGGCATCGCTGTCCAGGTACTGGCTCATGTCCTCAATGGCGTCCCTGACCTCGACATACAGTCGGTCCGTGCCCAAGTGCTCGCTGATCATACGGAACAGCTCCTTCACTTGGACATGGTCCGACACATCGTGGAACCAGTAGCGATGGGTGAAGCGAAGAAACACTCCCAGCGTTTGGCGAATGACGCGCCTGAATTGCCTCACCGATTCCGGCTTGCTGATATCGAGGCAGTTCATCGCATCGACGAGGCGATCTGCCAACATGAGCAGGGCCGCCTTATGAAAATGGGGGATCAGGAACAGCACGAAATACTCGTGCCGGAACTGTTCGAGGCCGGTCTTGCGAGCGGCGAAGAATCGCGCGCCCCGGTCGCCCACCTCCGTGAAGACGCGTCCGCTGCAGATGAAGCGGGTTCCCGGGTGCTCGCGGTCCTGCTCGTTCCAGTAGCGGTCGTAGCAGCACCGCTCTTCGAAATCCCGCAGGTGACGTTCAGAATAGGGCAGCGACTCAGGCGGTCCCGGCGCCGCGGCCAGTCCCAGTCGTATGAACTCTGCGCGGGTCAAGGCGGCCGGATCGTCCATCGTCAGATACGCCATGAGCGGCATCAGGTGGGACTCGATCTGCCGATACCGGATGAGGCCTGGCTTCGCGGAGTGGTGGAGCACCAGCGGCTCGAGCAGCCACTCCCAATGGGAGGCGATGCACGGCGCCCGGTACCGGCAGGCGAACGAGAGATATTTCTCCCGGTGTTCGTAATCGGACACCGCCAGCACCTTGCCGTCGGCCGACAGCCATTCGACGTGCTCGAGGCAGTGGCCTCCGCGCCCGCTGGGCTCCCAATAGGTGGGATAGCCTCGACCGAAACGGAACAGCGTGTCCTGCGCTTGCGGGAGAGGGAGGTCGTCCGCATAGATCTCCATGCTCAAGATGACCACGTCGATGTCGTAGAAAAAATACAGATCCACATGCGCCACATCGAAGGTGATCGGCTCGGCGTGGCGGTCGGGGTATGTCATCCGCACCTTGGCGACATCGCTGCGGCGAAACACGCGAATGGGCGACTCCTGGTCGACGCCTGCGCCGCTACCTTTCCCCTCACCGTAGAGGAAGCGTTGGACGTAGGGCAGAAAGGTCACAAACTCGGTGTAATGCCGTTCCTGAAACAGACACGGGTCGCCCGTGAACTCGTCTACTACCTCCCGCCAAGGGTTGTCTGAACCCGGTGTCTGGAGCAGCTCACAATGCTTTTGAATCTGCTCGCCTTCGCGGATGGGCATGAGCTGCAACGGCCAGAGCAGGATCTGTCTGAAATGGCGGACGAGCTTGCTGGCGTGAAGAGAGATGGGGTCAGACATGTCTCGATCTCCCCCGAAGTCGGCGCTCTAGGCTATGTCGGAGTGAGCCAAAAAGCAAGATGGGGACACTGCGGCAACGCTATACCGCGCGTCCCGCCGCGCTCGGCCATGTCTGACGATGTATGATTACAAGACCTGCCCCTGAATCCGGCGGGATAGAGACCAGAAAGTTTGGCAGCAAGATTCGGGTAGTGCTCTGAGCACTCACAGAGGTAGTATTGAGCATCGGACATCAGAGATAGGAAACCACATGCCATCCTTGAAGACAGAGCGGGCTTGGGAAGCGGTCCTGGAGCGCGATCGGCGGTTCGATGGACAGTTCGTGTACGGAGTGGCTTCGACCAAGGTCTACTGTCGCCCATCGTGCCCATCCCGGCGTCCGTCTCGAGATCAGGTGACCTTCTTCGATTCGTCTCGATTGGCAGAGACGGCGGGGTTTCGGGCATGCCGACGTTGTCGGCCAGAGTCGGCTGAGGGACCCGAGACGGAACGGCGAATTGAACAGGCCCGGCGGTATCTCGATGAACACTATGACGAGCCAGTGACCCTTCAGCAGCTGGCTGGTGAAATCGGGATGAGCCCCTATTATTTGCAGCGTGCCTTTAAGCGATTAGTGGGCTCCTCCCCCAAAGAGTACCGCGATATGCGGAGAATGGAGCACTTCAAAACTTCTTTGAAGCGAGGTGAAACCGTGACGAATGCGACGTATGAGGCAGGGTTTGGCTCCAGTAGCCGTGTATACGAACGAGCGAATTCGGACCTTGGGATGACGCCGTCCGTGTTTCAAGCAGGCGGATTGGGAACCACCATTAGCTTTACGACGAAGGCGACGGTCGTGGGTCGAGTGTTACTGGCTGTAACGAAGCGTGGCATTGTGACTGTCCGCTTAGGAAACAGCGAGGCTTCATTGGTGGCTTCCCTTCGACGGGATTACCCGATGGCAACTTTTCGCCGAGACGCTGTGGGATTACAGAGGTATCTCACGGGGATTCTCCGGTGTCTGACTGCGAATGGAGATGCATGCCGCTTACCGCTGGATCTGAATGCCACGGCCTTCCAGCGACGGGTTTGGAAAGCTCTGCAGCGGATTCCCTGCGGAAGTACTCGTTCCTATCGCGATGTGGCCCGGGCCATCGGCCAGCCTGCTGCAGCCCGAGCGGTGGCGAGAGCCTGTGCAACCAATCCGATCGCTGTGGCCATACCCTGCCATCGCGTGATTCGGGAAGACGGACGCCTCGGCGGATATCGTTGGGGGCTTCAGCGGAAGCATCGGCTTCTGGCACTGGAGCAGGAATCGACGACAGCATTGTCAGAGTAGTGGCGAGGAGCGGGATCGCAGAGGCGACGAGACCGAATGGAACCGAGGGCGCGCATGACCATCCAAAAGAGACTAGCACAACTGGACTGGAAAGCGATTGAGGCCTCGCTATGGCAACGCGGCTATGCCAAGATCGGGCCGCTTCTCACGGCCGAAGAGTGTGAAGCCGTGATTGCTCTCTATGTCAAGGACGAGTATTTCCGAAGCCGCATCGAGATGCGGCGGTTTCGTTTCGGAGAAGGCGAGTACAAGTATTTTAAGTATCCCTTGCCCTCGCTGGTCCAAGCCCTTCGCGAACACCTGTATCCCCACCTTGCGATCATAGCCAATGCCTGGTCACAAGCTCTCGGTGAGTCTGGTAATTTTCCCACGAGCCACGATCACCTTCTCACGGTCTGTCGTCAGCATGGACAGACCAAGCCCGCCCCTCTGTTACTCCACTACACGGCCGGGGGGTACAACTGCCTCCATCAGGATCTCTATGGGGAAGTGGCGTTTCCTCTGCAGCTCACCGTGTTTCTCAGTCGTCGCGATCGGGATTTTACCGGTGGCGAGTTTCTGCTCGTGGAACAGCGCCCGCGCGCTCAATCACGTGGTGAAGTGCTGGCCCCGGAGCAGGGAGAAATGGTGATTTTCTCGACGCGGCACCGTCCCATGCAAGGAACCAGGGGATACTATCGGGTGACCATGCGGCATGGTGTCAGCACGGTCCTTTCTGGCTCGCGCTTCACGCTCGGTGTGATTTTCCATGATGCGAAGTGAATGATCCGGCAGCGCAGCGAGCCCGGCCCTTGATCCGCAATGAAGATTCCTGTCTCAGGAAAGGAAAAGGTTCCGGTTAGCTTTTTCATCCCTTGAGCGAAGTGGGGACACGGCAAGATGCCGTGTCCCCATGTCCAGCGGCTATTTGCCTTTGTCGTCGGGGGCCGGAGCCGGCGCAGGCGTCGGGTCCGGTTTGGGCTCGTCGGCATTAGGCGTGAAGGCGACGGTGCTCGCAATCCCCAACAAGACGACCAACATGAATCCAATGAGCTTCTCCCTCATGACAGACCTCCATAGTAACAGGCGTGACGGTGCATTGCTCTGCACAGGCCTCCCGATTGGCTCCGCGTAGGTTCAACGGACACCTGAGGCGAAGACCTGTGTCCTGCACAGGCGGGGTTCAGTGCGCCGTCAGGTGGAGGCCCGCGGGCTTTGCTCAAGGAAGACGACAGGGGCCAGAACGGAGGATCAGAGTCGGAGCAGCAGGTGATTTCCACCAACCAGGGGAGAGCCAGTACGGCCAGGCACAAGAAGTGGGAAGCCAATGGACCGATCTTGAGGAGGGAGGATAGAGCGCTCAACACTTCGACCGGAGCAGAACGACACATGATCGGACTCAGGAGAGGCTAACGACGTAATCAGGGGAGTCGCGCGAGCAGCAATCGTGGCATATCACCCTGAGGGAGTCAACAGGTCCCCAGATGGCCATCGACAAGGAGTGGAGATCCTGTCGCGAGCAGATGTCGCACACCCCCGCCTCACGCCGCCAGCGCGCCAGTGTGGCCCTTGGTTATCGAGCCCGCCTCAGTTTTTGATTGTGTGATGCGCCGCAGGGATTACATCGCGGATCGCGCACGGTATACTCGGCGACGCGGCGGCGGCGGTCCAGTTGAATGACGCAGCACTCGTCGAGCAGGCGTTTTAATTGCCGGCGGCCCCGTTGCACGCGCGATTTCATACCGGACACCGAGAGACCCAGTCGCTTGGCGGCTGCCTGCTGCGTCAGGCCCTCCAATTCGACAAACGTCACCGCCTCGCGGTACTGGGTGGAGAGCTGCGCGATCATCGGTCGCATGCAGGCGGCCAGCTCCTCGCGTAGCTGACCGGAGTCCGCGGACAGGCCTGTGAGAGGCTGAGCCATGGATGGGTGTGCTGCCTCCATGTCGGCGGCAAGGCCGGCCGGCACTTCGCGCTTTCGCGCCGACGCACGGTAGTAATCCGCAATTGCGTGCCGCGTGATCTGGAAGACCCAGGACACTAGCCGCCGCGGATCCTTGAGACTGTCCAGCCGCCGATGTAGCCGCAGGAAGACCTCCTGCAAGATGTCCTCGACCTCAGCGTCGTTCGCCACCCGCCGCGCGATAAAGGTCCGAAGCCTGCGGTGCACCTCCTGCCAGATGTCCTTGACGTCTTGCGTCATGACCGACCCTCCATCGAGCGTAGGCATAGGGTACTGCTCGTCCACAGCAACCGCAAGTCTCTAGCTTGGGCAGCACGTCGGTGCACAGCAGGCCGTTTCCTTCAGCGGCTTCGTCACAGGCAGTTGCTCCAGCACAGTAAAGACCTCCCAGTGATTGCCGTCTGGGTCCGTGAACCACACCTTATCCTGCCTCGCATAGCAGCAGTCGACGTTGTTCTCGACCCTGTCCAGAATCCCCTGCTCGCGGAGATGCCGTTCCCACCCGGCGACTTCAGCCGGAGAATCGACCTCAATGCCAAAGTGATTCACGTCGCTGATCACACCGGTCGAAGACACCAGGGAGAAGTTCAACGGCGGCTGTATCAGGTCGAACTTGGCATAATCCGCCGTCTGCTTCTGGGGATGCACACCGAAGACTTTCCGGTAAAACTCCACGGAGGGAAGCACGTCACGCACGTTGAGAGAAATGTGGGGTCTCATGGGGTTTCTCCTTTTTTGAGTGAGGAGGGCCCTGTGCCTCCCTTCACTCATAGAGACGGAGGACTTCCCAAAAGGACGCAACGGCCCCTGAGCTTTGGCCTCCCCCACTCGGCCCGCGAAATCGGACTTGACCCGTGCCACGAAGCACGGTACAGGAAGGACCACACACAGGAGGTACCCATGCCACCCAAGAAGCAGCGTCTGCGGAGACCGGCAAGACGTCAGCCGGTTGGTCGGACAAAGAGGGGAGAGTCTGCTACGAGCCGGGAGTCCCTGCAAGGCCGCCGACTCAACGACCTCATCGAGCAGATTGAGATCATCGTGCCGGAGGTGACGGCCCGGGTTGCGGCGCTGGAACACCTCCTGATCGAGAAGCAGCTCTGCACCAGAGAGGATCTGGTCCTCGCGCGCGAGTTCGTGAGTATGCTGGAGCGCTAGACATCTGGCTCGATGAGCAATGTTCTCTTGATGTGTGATTCCTAGAATCCCAGCTCTTTTTCGAGATCCGACTGTCCTTTCTTAAACTTCTTCTTGTCCTGTTCGCCTTTTTTCTTCACCATATCTTCCAGCGCCTCCCCTCGCTTCTTCAGGGCCTCATCTTGCTTTTTCAGGGCCTCTTCCTGCTTTTCGTTTACCATCGAGGCCGCTTGCGCGGTCTTGATGGCGCCGTCGGGGAGCGTCATCCAGGAGAGTCGATAGCCGGGCCGTTTGAGCGCCTGGTCTTGATAGACCACGGCATAGCGGGTGGGGTAGCTGCGCTGGCCGATCTGCCGCTCTTCCAAGATATACACGGTCGGCGCTCCGAAGAGATTCGGCTGATACGAATCGAGGAGCATCATCGTGGTCTGTCCGGCCTGTACGAATTGAACCTTTTCCATATACTCCATGAATGCTTTCATGTTCGTTGGATCAGGTTTGGCGTTGTCCAATTGCTTCGCCTTTTCTTCTTGGGCCTGATCTCGCGCCTGCCCTTCGTCTTGTAACTGATAGCGGTACTTCTCTTGGAATTCCTCCAATTTGAACGGGCCCTTCTTGGCCTTGGCCTTGAAGAACGCCATCGTCCCGTCCATGCCTTTGGTGACATAGGAGAGACGACCGGAAGCCGCGTCGCTGGCATAAAACAGATAGGTGCTCTCCGGCGCCACCGGCATCGAGTATTTCCCAGGGTCCGCCGGCTTCTCCGGCGTGAGCCCCGTTCGCATCGACACAGTACGCTGCCCCAGCAAGGTGATAGCGCTTCCCTTCCCATGGGAAATCATTTGCGCGACGGCTCGCCTGACGTCCGGAACCGGATCGTTGGCGATCGGAACAAGGAGATCGGCGTCGCTGTCTTGTGGACCGATCATGCCGATTGCGTCTGCTGCGGCAATCCGCAATACAGGTTCATCGCTCTTGAAGATTTTCAGAATGGTGGGCATGTACGCGCGCTTCGCCGACGAGCCCAACGTATGCAAAGCTTCCTTCGAGATTTCGACTACATTCTTCCGCAGATCGTCGCAATTAGTCTCTTTGGCGGGTTTCTTCCTACAACCCGCAACATACTTTTTCACGACCTCGCGTTTTGTCATCGTCGCGGCTTTCGGCGGTGGGTTGGCGCTCTCATCCGGGATCGGGCCACGGCTCGATAGCGAAGTGGCTCTGGAGAGGCTGGGAACGAGCAGGGCAAAGGTCACGACCAAAGTGAATGTCAACTGCATCTTCATGGGTCTTCCTCCCGAACCATCCATGAGCGGCCAGTTAATTAAAGAGCCCCGCTACCCAGTCCAAGATCTCTTTCGCTTCACTCTCTCGATCTTTTTCCGCCGCGATATCCCAGAGGGCCTTTTTGACGCTTGGATCGAGTGTGCAAAACGGCAGCTTCTTGTTTAGTTCAGCGTTCAACCGGTCTAACTCCTTTTGGTAGGCATCTATTTCTTCCTGTATCCAATCCCCTACCAGTTGATCGTATCGCCAACCTAGAGGATGGTCGTCGCAGGCTTTCCTGTGCACCGACTCGTGGTCATCAAGGGCTCCACGAAGACATGGCGTTGCGTCACTATTAATGATCGTAAAACAGCCGAAATCATAGGTCGTTGCACCATAATCCTTTGCCTTGGAATCTTTCGCATTGTTCAGTTTCTGTGCGACAGCATCTGAAACCGTCTTCCGAATCACAGGGGTCAGCGTCTGCTTGCTCCCGCTGTACGTTTTCTTCTGTGCATGGAATTCCGTGATCACCGCATTCAAGCTCGAAATACGGCTTTTCAGATCTATATCGTCCTGCAGGCTGCAGCCGCAGGCTACCGGGTCATTCAAATGCTTTTTGACCTCGGCGGCTACGTCTACCTCTTCCGCACCCGTGCTGGATGGAAGCCATAACAGGGCCAGTAACAGGAACAATCTACACGTCGCTGAGTTCATGATCTTCATAGATTCCCCTATACCATCAAGGCCCGATGCAGTATAACGACGCCGTGGATCGCCTCATGATTCGCCCCTGGCTCGTCTCCACCATTCTCGTCGCGCTTGCCGTGGCTACTTACGCCGGTGCCCTTCACGGCGCCTTTCAATATGACGACCTCTTCACGATTCTCATCAACCCCCATCTCACCCGATGGCAAACGTTTGTCGGCCATCTCGATCACATGGTCCGGCCGCTGTTGTACGCCACATTCCTTCTCGACCAGTCGCTCTATGGAAACAGCGCGACCGGCTACCATCTGCTGAATCTGCTGCTTCACCTCTGCTCCGGTCTCCTCGTCTACCGGATTCTCACTCGAGCCGTGACGGAGGACACGAAGCACGTCCCATTCTGGACCGCGCTGCTCTTTCTCATCCACCCGATCCAAACCGAAACTGTCACCTATATTTCCGGACGCGCGTCCGGTCTCATGGCGTTTTGGTACCTGCTCGCGCTCGTTCTCTACATCAAGCGAAGTGAGCATCAGGACGACCGGCGCGTCTCCCGGCTGCATCTCTTCGGAGCAGTGACATCGTTTCTCTTGTCCCTGACCTCGAAAGAGACGGCAGTGACCTTTCCGCTCGCCCTGCTACTCTGGGATCTGCTGATACGCCGGCTCAAAGGGGCCCCGCTCCGCACCGCGATCCTGTCACACCACCTGCCGTTCTGGCTTGTCCTACTTGTCGTCGGCCTCGCAGTCTGGAGCCACCCTCGCTACATCTCGCTCGCGCAATTCAGTTTCGGCATTCGTCCCCTCTGGGACAATCTTTTGAGTGAACTCCACGCCTCCGCCTATGCACTGCTGCTGTTCTTTTGTCCTTGGATGCAGAACTTCGATCACGATCTGCCCGTGCTGCGCTCACTGTTCCAATGGCCGCTCCCACTGGATCTACTCGTGTGGTGCGGATTGGCTGTCGTGGCCATCATCTCTGTTCGACGTCTCCCGCTCCTCTCATTCGGCATCGGGTGGTTTGTTCTCCAGATGCTTCCCACAACGGTCATTCCACGCAATGATTTGCTAAGCGAACGCAACCTCTACCTGGCTTCAATCGGAATGCTGCTTGCTATCGTCGTCCTCTGGTCACACCTGACACACTGGCTTGCCACGGTACTGCCACGACCCCGGATCGTTGGGATCGGCGCCGGGAGTCTCGCACTTGCGATGGTTCTGGCACTTTGCCTCATGACCTTCCAACGCAACGCGCTCTATCGTGACCCGATCCTACTCTGGTCCGACACGGTCGAGAAATCACCGCACAAGGCGAGGCCGCACAATAACCTCGGGCATGCCTACGCGCTCCGGGACGACTGGGACAGGGCGATCGAAGAATTTCGCACGGCTACCCGGCTCGATCCCGACTATGCGCTCGCTCAGAAAAATCTCCGCGACGCCTACCTCCACCAGGTGGGACGACAGTAGTAATTGTCACGGACGGCTTTCAATTGCTCGTGTCCTGCAACACCGCCTGCCCGTACCGCAGCAAACGGGTGGCCTGTTCCCAGCGATCCCTGACATTCAACCCCACCAGCAGTAACCGATGGCCGTCCTTGAACATGCTCGCGATCAGACAGCGTCCGGCCTTGCTCGTGTAGCCGGTTTTCACGCCCGTGACGTCCGGATCGAGCAACAGCTCGTTCGTGCTATGAAGAGGCACGTGCCGCGTGCCGTCTACAGTGGCGATGTCGCGGGTCACGGTGCGGACCATCATGGAAAAGGCGGGGACTTGCAACGCCTGCTCGGTCAACCTGGCTAAGTCCGCCGCCGTCGAGTAGTGACCGGGCGCGTCGAATCCGCAGGCGTTGGCGAAATGCGTATTCTCCAGTCCCAAGGCGCGCGCCCGCTCGTTCATCATCGTGACGAACCGGTCAGCTTCGCCACCCACATGCAAGGCAACCGCCTGGCAGGCATCATTCGCGCTCGTCACCAGCATCGCCGTGAGCAGATCTCGTAAAAGGAATTGCTCACCAGCGTGTAACTTGAGGGATGACCGACTAAGGAGTGCACGGCGATCCACCTGCACCACCTGCTGCGGAGAAGCTGATTCCAGCGCGACCAGCGCTGTCATTACTTTAGTGAGGCTGGCCGGCGGAAGCCGACGAGTGGCGTCCTTTTCCAACAGGACGCGGCCGGACTTCATGTCAACCAGGTACAAGGCGGACGCCTTGATCGACGGTGGGGTGGGACCTCCCTGGGAGAGCGCGTCGTGGGCACCGACTCCGCACGGTACAGATATCAGCGCTAGGCTGAAAAAGAGCGGCCACCCACGCCCAAGCGCTCTCATGGTTGCGCCCTACTGCCCAAACAACTTTTTCATCATGTCGCCTGCCTTCTGAATATCCGACTGGTCACCGGTAGTCGGCTCTGGCTCAGGATTTGCGGGAGCCTCTTCCGGTGGCACATTCATACCAGGCCTGTTCATGCCGGGCCGACCCATACCAGGCTGACCCATGCCCTCCCTGCCCATCGCGCCCCCCATCATGCCGCCCATCATCCCGCCCATATCCAGTTTCGTAAACCCTTTGGGAATCTCGAACAGCTGTGGATCCTGCTTGCCGATCTTGAGGTTTTTGAGTTCCGTTGCGATGCGATGCTTCTCGTTGCCCTCCTTGTAGAGGAGATCTGTCTTGATGGAGATACCTTCCTTCGTCCGCCAGGAGAAGCCACCGTACTTCTTCCCGTCCGTGCTGGTCGCAATCGTCTTGTACTTGGTGACCTTCATGCCGTTGAGTACCTCATCTCCCATGACCGTCTCCTCATAATCCCACTGCGAGGCGTCTTTGGCATTGCCTTTCCCCATCGAGTGTTCCATGTACATTTTCTCTGACGGCATCAGTTGCCACATCACTTTACTGTCCCGCCGGAAGATCTGGACCGACCCTTCTGCGGCATCGCCGCTCCCAACCAGCGTTTCGCGGCGCTCCCTTGTCGGGGTGTAGTAGATATGCTCCTGCGTCGTCGCCTCCTCTGTTTGAGTGATCGAGTCAGCCGAGTACTCCACCTTGGGAACGCTGCGTTGTGCCGCCCCGGCTGGTAACGCGCCGACTAGACTTGTCAGGGCAATGATCATGACGATGCGCTGTGACATGGGAGACTCCTTTCACAAGGTTGACTAGCAACGCCTATGGCCCAGCGTGACCCCGACCGGCCACACGAGCGAGGAATGTATGCGGAGGATAGATTAGGGCCTGAAGAGTACTGCGCGCGCGAACAGAAGTAAAGTGGCAAATGCACGCGTGCCCCGCCTCGCGCTGCGAGTCGTGGTGATGATGGCAGAGCCAACCCTTGAACGGTCCCGGGATGAACCCGAGAGGGGATACGGAACAAGACCTCTTGCCGTTACTTCACGCCGGACCTGGCGGCTTCCGTCGTTCCTTCGGAGGAGCAGGTCCGATCCAACGTGAAATACAGCGGGCAAAAGCCGGTCAAGCCGCTCTGGATGAGTGTGACCCCCAGCAAGCCTGGCACAAGCAACCAAAGGGGATCCACATAGTACCCAAGTGCCACACCAGCGGTGACGACTGCTCCAACAATGCCATCATGGATTCGTCTCTTTTGGTTCATGGTGTGCCCCCCTATGCAACTCGTGGCTCCCCTTCCCAGTGCACTGGGACATGAGGATTGATCGTAAGGCTAGTCCTGACCTGTAGGCGTGTCAAGGCAGCGTTCACGGCCGAAGGCCGCGCGCCCCGCCTCGCTCCGTAATTAGGAGAATGAGCTAGCCCCACTTCTAGGCTTTCCTTCGGGCGGCATCCACGCTCCAGATGCCCGAGCCTTGTGAAGAGATGAACAAAAAGACGAAGCAGAAGAGCGCGGCCAGTTCGCCGCTATTCTGAATGGGAAACAGCGCCCGGGTGCCGTGGACGATCCAATACGCCAAGGCCATGAGCACACTGCACGGGAACGCCGCCCAGCCGGCGAAGAGTCCAATCATCACGAACAAGCCGCCCACCAGTTCTATGGGGCCGGCGATGTAGATCACCATCGGAGGGATCCCCTCAGGAGGAGGCATCGGAAATGCGAATAGTTTCGAAGCCCCGTGGCAGAGAAACAAGAACCCGGCGACGATGCGCATCAGCGCGTACGCCTCCGCGTGAAACGCCCGCATGAATGGCGGCATGATGTCCTCCTTTTGCCGGTGTCCTGACGGCCAATGGAAATGGAGATCAGAAACGGGAACAGACTACTTAGTTAGGTGAGTCGTGTCAACGAGACCGATCTGGCACCATGAGCGGAACGTAAAGCGCCACGCCGCGCGCCCCGCGAAACGGTTCTGACACCGTTTCTCTTGTTCGTCCCTCTAACCAGTGAGCGCAAGCGAAGTAACGACGTTGCTCACTCGGCCGCAGCCGGGATGCTGACGAACTGCTTGCGATAGCCAGTGACGGTGACCAGGTACCGGCGCGTCTCTTCATAGGGGAGCGACTCGCGCAGTTTGTCGTAGAGAGCGCCGGGGTGAAGACGGTTGATCTCATTCACCGCCGTGTCCTGCTTCTTCGAGAACGTGCGGAGCACGTTGCCAGGCCCCGTGTTGTAGGCGGCGATCACGCAGTATTCCCGCGACACGGTGTTGGCCACCTCATCAAGTTGACTGAACGTCAGGACGTTGAGGTAGGCGGTGCCGAGTTCGATATTGTTCTCCGGATCGAACAGGTAATCCCTGGAAGGGATCTTGTCTGCGCCCTTGGCGCGACGGTACGCCTCACGTCCCCCGCTCGCAGGTACGAGTTGCATGAGCCCGTAGGCCGGTGCACTGCTCACCGCAAACGGGTTGAAGTTACTTTCCGTCCGGATGATTGCGAAGACGAGGCTCGAGCTGATCTTGTACTGCTGCGCGAACTGGTTGACGACCGCGCGATACTTCTCTGCCTTCTTGTGCTCGAAGTTCGCTACCATGGCGATCTTCACATACTGTGCTGCCTTCTGACTCTCACCTGTCTGGACCGTGCGCGTGCCTGATCGCTTCTCCACCAAATAGGCGGCAAAGCGCTCGGCCTGCTCGGGAGTCCGCACGGACTTGGCGTCCTGATCCAGCACCAGGCCGAGCAGATAGGGCTCCCGGTCGCTGCTCAGCGTCACGCTCTTGTCCGAGAAGAGATCAACAGACCGCGGGTCGTTCGGCGTGAGCAGCGTGGTGACGATGGCGTTCTTCAGGCTCCCCTGCGGGTCCTTGTCATCCAGGGTTTCCACCACGATCTCACCCGCATCGAAGTCCACGATCGCACGGCTGCGGTAATTCTGCGTGTACTTCACGTACTTGGTACGATCCGGCAGTTTGACCTCCTTCTTGCCCCATGTGCGGTTGACGTTGCCGGTCAGCGCGGCCATCAGAGTGTCGAAATCGTGCTTTACCGCCCGGAGGTCTCGAATCAGCGCCTCGGGAGCGCGTGCGTAGCCCTCCGCCCGCCTCTTCAGCGCCTCCTCGACATCTTTGCTTTGGGCAATGTCGAGGACTTCTCGACCGGTCTTACTCGTCAGGACCTGTTCCGCCGTGTCTAAAACCCGCTCGGTCGTCTCACAGCCGGCGGGTAGGACCAGCGCGAGCCCGACGAGCGTCAGGAGCACTCGATTCGGCTTCACCAGACGTACCCCCCTCCATTGAGATGAAGAAGCAGTGACTCTTGAATGCGATTAAGGAACTAGGACAACCAGCAAGAAGCTACTGTTGGAGGAGGAAAGAGTCAACCGTGCTTTGAAAGGGACAACCTGACCACAGGAATCGATCATGCTGCCCGCACGCCCCGCCTCGCTCCGCGACGTGTGATGGCAAGACCTGACACTCTCAACTCTCAACAGCATTCCTTCAAAGAAGACCTCGGCACAGCAGCACCAAGTTGAATTTTCGCTCAGTGAACCCTGAGTACCCTCAGGTGTTTTCCTACCTGACTTTCAGGTCTTTTATGGATCGCTCTACCTTGGGTTATTGCTTACCTTTGCGTATCTCACCGGGGAGGGAACAAGTAGACTGAACTCGTATTTCATTTGCGCTGAGGGCCTTCAAAGACTCTACGTCACGCTGAAGAAGCTGAACCACGCAGGAAAGGAAATTCACGATGTTCTGGTCCACCATCTTTGCCACCGCGATGTTCCCAGTCCTTGTGGTAGCACTGCTCCTTGCCTATGACTGGAGGATCCGCCGCCTTGGCGAAAAGAGAGCCTTGCTTCCTGGACCCCCTGGCATCGCAAGGGATGGCGAGGCCTCATCGCACGGTGACTCCAGGACGGCTGCCTGACGGACTCCAGCTCGCCCGCCTCCCTTTTGTGTCTTGGCAGCTGAGATTCGGCTAACCAAGACGACGGGAATGTGATAACGCCACGCCCCGCGCGCCCCGCCTCGCTAGGGCACCCACCTGCGCCATGTGAAAGGAGAAAACACTCCTGACACCTTGTTGCCTTTCGGCTACACTGGCCGGCAGGACAATAATGGACGTGTCCACACCTCGGTCCCTGAAAAAAACGCTGCTGGCCGGCGCGATTGGCAATGCGCTCGAATGGTATGACTTCGCCCTCTACGGGTACTTTGCGCCCGTCTTCGCTGCCCTGTTCTTCCCGTCTGAGCGTCCCTCCCTGTCGCTCATTTCGGCCTTCGGGGTCTTCGCCATCGGATTTCTGGCCCGGCCACTCGGGGCGCTGCTCTTCGGCTATTGGGGCGACACCGTCGGAAGACGTGAGGCGCTGGCCTGGTCGGTCATCCTCATGGCGATCCCGAGCTGTTTCATTGGACTCCTGCCGACCTATGAGATGATCGGCATGGCCGCGCCGCTGGCGCTGACCCTTTGTCGGTTTCTCCAGGGACTGTCCGTCGGTGGAGAGTTCACCGGCTCCGTCACCTTTCTGGTGGAACATGCAGCGCCGTCACAGCGAGGGTATATCGGAAGTTGGGCTGGATTCAGTGCCCAGATGGGAGCGTTGTTGGGTTCCGCGGTGGGCGCGGTGGTCGCCACAGTCGTCTCCGACGAAGCGCTGCGCCTGTGGGGTTGGCGGATTCCGTTCTTATTAGGGAGTCTCATTGCGCTGGTGGGATGGTACGTGCGAACGCACGTTCCAGAGTCGCCGGCCTTCGAACAGGTGCGCCAAGCCGGAGCGCTCTCGTCTTCCCCCATCCACGAGGTCTTCAAGGATCAACAACCTGCCCTTGCAAAGGTGATCGGTCTGGTCTTGCTACATGGGGTCGCGTTCTATCTGCTCTATGTCTACCTCGCAACGTACATCGTGATGGTGACGACCGTTGCGCTCGGCGCCGCGCTGACCGTCAATACGGTTTG
>Ga0066709_100001038_pt1 | contig 17290 bp, 14 predicted proteins | sample GraSoiAngelo_158_FD_79665 | JGI IMG/M metagenome (GOLD analysis project Ga0066709, IMG submission 79665) | Grasslands soil microbial communities from the Angelo Coastal Reserve, California, USA - 14_1009_16_30cm | ecosystem: Environmental > Terrestrial > Soil > Grasslands | place: USA...
CCGCAGCTTCGCGATGGGCTGGGCCGTGAGCCGCTGGCGCATGAAGACGCTGCTGTCGCTCGTCTACGCGGCGCGCGGGGTCGCGGTGCTCGTCTTCATGCTCGCGCCGAAGACGCCGGCCGTGATGCTCGCCTTCGCCGCGGTGATCGGTCTGACCTATCTGTCGACCGTGCCGCCGACAGCAGGGCTCGTCGCCAAGTTCTTCGGCCCGGCGCACATGGCTACGCTGTTCGGCATCGTGATGGTCGCGCACCAGCTCGGCGGCTTCCTCGGTGCCTACTTCGGCGGCAAAGCCTTCGAATGGACCGGCAGCTACGACTGGATGTGGTACGCCGACATCGTTCTCGCCGCCGGCGCCGCGCTGGTCCACCTGCCGATCCGCGAGCCGGCACTGGCGCCGCGCGCTGCGGCCGTCTGATCAAGCCGCAACGGTGTAGTTCAAGGTGAGCCGTCCGCCGTCGACGTAGACGATCTCGCCGGTCATGTAGCTGGCTGCGCTGCTCAGCAGAAAGGCGGTCACGTCGGCGATCTCGCTCGGCTCGCCGAGGCGCTTCATCGGCGTGCGGCTCATGATGCGGGCGCGCGCCTCGTCGCTGCCGAGCACCGCGTTCTTCGCGAGCTCGGTGGCAATCGTGCCGGGCGCGACCGCGTTGACGCGAACTTTGCGGTCGGCCAGTGCGAGCGCCATCACGCGGGTGAGCTGTTTCACGCCGCCCTTGCTCACGTTGTAGCTGGCGATGGTCGGGATCGCCATCACGCCGTTGACCGAGCTCATGTTGACGATCGCGCCCCCGCCGCTCTTGACCATCTCTCGTGCGACCGCCTGCGCGACGAGGAAGGCACCCTTCAGATTGACGTCGATGACCGCGTCCCAGTCGTCTTCGCTGATCTCGAGGAAATCGGCGGCCTTGAAGATGCCGGCGTTGTTCACCAGCGCGTCGATGCGGCCGAACGCGGCAAGCGTGGCCGCCACCGCCGCGTCGACCTCGCTCTTGCGCGCGACGTTGCAATGCACGTAGACCGCACGGGCGCCGCCGTCGACGAGCTCGCCGGCAAGCGCCTGGCCGCGGGCATCGTCGACGTCCCACAGCGCGACGGCCGCGCCGTCGCTGCTCAAGCGCTCGGCACAGGCCGCGCCGATGCCTTGGCTCGCGCCGGTGATCACCGCCACCTGGCCCTGTAAATTGAAGTTGACTCGGCCCATGCGCGTCTCCATGTTGTTATCGAGCTTGTTGCAGACGATTCTAGGCACGTGCTTTGCACGCGTCGGCGAAGGGAACTGTTACTCACGGCAACTTTTCGGAGCTGCTGGAGTCGCAGGCTTCACCTGGGGACATCAATGAACATGAATTGCAATGCGTCTTTGGCCGTGGTCGTTGTCGCAGCGTCGCTGTGCGCCTGCACCGCCTACGCGCCGACCCGTTTCGCTCCCGGCGCGACGATCGCCGACGTGACGCAGGCGATGGGCCGGCCGACCGGCGAATACCAGTTGCCCGGCAGCGGCAACAAGCGGCTCGAATTCGCGCGCGGACCTTTCGGCAAGCACACCTACATGCTCGACTTCGATGCGAGCGGACGGATGGTGTCGTCGCAGCAAGTGCTGTCGGAGAACAATTTCAACGCGCTGCGAACGGGCACGAGCCGCGACGATCTGCTGATGAGCCTCGGCCACCCATCCGACGTGAAGACGCTGCCATACCAGCACCGGTTGCTGTGGTCGTACCGTTACGAGGGACCGTTTTGCCAGTGGTTCCAGGTCGGCTTGGATGCGCGCGGGCAGGTGGTCGACACCGGCTACGGACCCGATCCGATGTGCACTGAACGACACCCTCTGAGTGGGCTGTGACGATGGATCTTCCGATTCTGTACGGCGTTTCCAACTGCGACACCTGCAAGCGCGCTCGCGCCTGGCTCGAAGACCGCGGGTTCGAGCACCGCTTTCATGACTTCAAGAAAGACGGCTTGCCAAGCGCCGCGCTCGACCGCTGGCTGAAGGCGCTCGGCTGGGAAGCCTTGCTGAACCGGCAGGGCACGACCTGGCGCAAGCTCGACGACGCCGCCAAGTCGGTCGTCACCGACACGCCGTCCGCGCGCGCCGCGATGCTCGCTCACGCGAGTCTGATCCGGCGCCCTGTCGTCGAGTGGCCGAACGGCGAGATCACCATCGGCTTCTCGACCGATATGTTCAAGCAGCGCACCGCGGCGATGGCCGCGGCTTGAGGCCCTCCCTGACAGCGGCTTGCAAGCCGCTGTCGCTCAGCGGGCTCGCCGCATGCGGCTCGAAAGCCCCGCTTCGCCCCCAACCCTCTCCCAGAGGGAGAGGGAGTGAAATCATCCCGCGAGCAACTGCCGCAGCACGAACGGCAGGATGCCGCCGTGCTTGTAGTAGTCGACTTCGATCGGCGTGTCGATGCGCAAGGTCAGCGGCACGCGCCGGGTCTTGCCGTCCTTGGCCGTGATCACGAGCGTCGCATCTTGCTGCGGCTTGATGTTGGCCGAGAGCTCGATGTCGAACAGCTCATTACCCTCGATGCCGAGCGACTGCCAGCTGTCGCTGCCTTTGAACTGCAGCGGCAGCACGCCCATGCCGACCAAGTTGCTGCGATGGATGCGCTCGAAGCTGCGCGCGATCACCGCTTTGACGCCGAGCAGCTGCGTGCCCTTGGCGGCCCAGTCGCGCGACGAGCCGGTGCCGTATTCCTCACCGCCGAAGATCACCGTCGGCGTGCCCTGCGCGATGTACTTCATCGCCGCGTCGTAGATGAACATCTTCTCGCCGCTCGGCTGCAACAGCGTCAGCCCACCTTCCTCGCGGCCGCCGTCGGGCAGCGCGGGAATCATCAGGTTCTTGATCCGCACGTTGGCGAAAGTGCCGCGCATCATCACGTCGTGATGGCCGCGGCGTGAGCCGTAGGAGTTGAAGTCGGCCTTGGCCACGCCGTTCGCCTTCAGCCAACTGCCGGCGGGCGATGCCTCTTTGATCGACCCCGCCGGCGAGATGTGGTCGGTGGTGATCGAGTCGCCGAACAGCGCCATTGCGCGCGCGCCGATCACGCCGGCCGCCGCATGCGGCGGCTCCATCGTGAAGCCGTTGAAGAACGGCGGCTTCGCGATGTAGGTCGATGGCGGCCAGGTGTAGACCTGACCCTTCACGCCGTTGATCTGCTTCCACAGCTTGCCCGGATCGCTCGCCACCTTCTCGTAGTTGGCCTTGAACGCCTTGCCGTTCATCGCGAATTTCATCAGCGCATAAATCTCGTCGCTCGACGGCCAGATGTCGCCGAGGTAGACGTCCTGCCCGCGCTTGCCGGTGCCGAGCGGCTCGGTCATCAAGTCCTTGTTCATCGTGCCGGCGATCGCGTAGGCGACGACGAGCGGCGGGCTGGCGAGAAAGTTGGCTTTCAGATTCGGATGGATTCGCGCCTCGAAATTGCGGTTGCCCGACAGGACCGCGGCACACACGAGGTTGTTCGTCGTGATGACCTCGTTGATCTCGGGCGTCAAGTCGCCGGCATTGCCGATGCAGGTCGTGCAGCCGTAGGCCGCGAGGTTGAAGCCGAGCTTTTCGAGGTACGGCAGCAGGTTGGTCTTGGTGAGGTATTCGGTGACGATGCGCGATCCCGGCGCGAGCGAAGTCTTGATGTGCTTTTGCACCGTCAGCCCGGCCTCGACCGCCTTCTTCGCCAGCAGCCCGGCCGCGAGCAGCACGCCGGGGTTCGAGGTGTTGGTGCACGACGTGATCGCAGCGATCAGCACGTCGCCATTGCCGATCGCAAGGCCCGGCGCGGTGTGCCCGATGACGGTCTCGGCGTCTTTCGCCGCGGCCATCGTCGGCTTGTTGTCGACCATCTCGCGCACCGAGCGCGGTGCTTCGGGCGGGACCGGCGGCGCGTCGCCATTGGCCGGGCCGCCCTGCGCCTTGACCGGGTAGCGGCGGTTCAACAACTCAGCCGGCTGGTTGAATCCGTTCTCAGACGGCGGCTTCGAGAACAGCGTCGCGAACTGGCTCTTCACCTTGCCGATCTCGATGCGGTCTTGCGGCCGCTTGGGGCCGGCGAGGCTCGGCGCAACCGTGCCGAGGTCGAGCTTGACCACGGCCGAGTAGTCGATATCTCCGGCCTTCGGCACGCCGAACAATTTCTGCGCACGGAAGTAGGCCTCGAAATTCTCGATCTCGCGCTCGCTTCGGCCGGTCCCTCTGAAGTACTCGATGGTGCGCTTGTCGACCGGAAAGAAGCCCATCGTCGCGCCGTACTCGGGCGCCATGTTGGCGATCGTCGCGCGATCGGGCAGGGCGAGCGTCTCGGTGCCCTCGCCGAAGAACTCGACGAACTTGCCGACCACTTTCTGCTGGCGCAGGATTTCGGTGACGGTGAGCACGAGGTCGGTCGCCGTGACGCCTTCGCGCAAGCGCCCGCTGAGCTCGAAGCCGACCACGTCGGGCGTCAAAAAATACACCGGCTGACCGAGCATGCCGGCCTCGGCCTCGATGCCGCCGACGCCCCAGCCGACGACGCCGATGCCGTTGATCATCGTCGTGTGGCTGTCGGTGCCGACGAGGGTGTCGGGGTAGTAGACGCCGGCATGCGCGTGGTTCTTCGCGGTCTTGTGCACGCCGCGCGCGAGGAACTCGAGGTTGACCTGGTGGACGATGCCGAAGCCCGGCGGCACGACGCCGAAGGTGTCGAAGGCCTGCATGCCCCACTTCATGAATTCGTAGCGCTCGCGATTGCGCAGGAATTCGAGCTTCATGTTGAGGTCGAGCGAATCCTTGGTGCCGTAGTGGTCGACCATGATCGAGTGGTCGACGACCAGGTCCACCGGCACCAGCGGCTCGATGGTCTTCGGGTTCTTGCCCATGTCGGCCGCCACGTTGCGCATCGCCGCCAGGTCGGCGAGCAGCGGCACGCCGGTGAAGTCCTGCAGCACGACGCGCGCGACGACGAACGGAATCTCGTCGACGCGCTCGGCGTTGGGCTTCCAGCTCGCGAGCTCGGCCACATGCTCGGGAACGACCTTCTTGCCGTCGCAGTTGCGCATCACGCTTTCGAGGACGATGCGGATCGACACCGGCAGACGATTCACGTTCGGATAGGTCTTCGCGAGCTCGGGCAGCGAGAAGAACTTGCCCTCGCGCCCCGCCGCCGTCTTGAAGGTCTTCAGCGTCTTGGTGAAGTGGTGAGCGGGAGTGTTCATCAACATGACAGGAGCCTCTCTCTGCGTTGTTCGGCCGGATTGCGGATGATCATGATGCCGCCGTCTCGTGACAAGCACCGGGTCATTCGGGCATGACCATGTTGCGGATCTCGTGCAGCACGGTGTCGAGATCGGCGTTGACGCGCGCGAGCGTGCTGTCGGCCTTGCTGCGGTCGCGCTCGCCGACGGCCACGTGCAGGTCGCGTGCCGACTCGTGCAACTCGTGCGCGCCGATGGTGCCCGCCAGGCCCTTCAGGTCGTGCACGCGGCGCAGCGCCTCGGTCCAGTTCGATGTCGCGAGCGCCGCGCCGACGCTCGAGTGGAAGTCGGTGTTGGTATCGTGAAAGCCTTGCAGGATGCGCCGGTACAAATGGGTCTTGCCCATGCAGCGGGCGAGCCCGTCGGCGGTGTCGATGACGCTCGAGTTCTCGGGCGGCGCCCAGTCGGTGCTGGGGCCGGGCTCGGCGGTGGTCGCGAGCACGCGCTTCGACGTGATCCACTCGGACATCGTGCGCAGCATCAACGCGACGTTCAGCGGCTTGGTGATGTGCGCGTTCATGCCGCTGGACAGCGCCCGCTCGCGGTCTTCGGCGAGCGCGCTGGCGGTCATCGCGATCACCGGCAAGCGCTTCCACTCGGGGTTCTCGCGCAGCTTGCGGGTGGCCGTGTAGCCGTCCATCACCGGCATCTGGCAGTCCATCAGCACGCCGTCGAACGGGCCGTCGCTCGCGAGCATCTGCAAGGCCTGGCGCCCGTCGTTGGCGACGGACACTTCCATGCCGGCGCGGCGCAGCAGCTCGCACGCGAGTTCCTGGTTCAGCGGATGGTCTTCGACGAGCAGCACGCGCGCCCCGGCGAGGCGCTGGCGCACTTGCTCGCTCACGTCACCGGCACCGTACGCCGGCCGCGGCAGCAGCGGCGCGCGGGCCTCGACGCGGCGCGACTTCAGCATGCAGTCGTAGAGGCTCGACGGCGTGACCGGCTTTTGCAGCACCGCCGCCATCGGCAGGCCTTCGCTCGCGCGCAGCGCGTCCTCGCGACCGAAGGCGGTGACGAGCAGGATGCAAGGCCGCGCCTGCGGATGGCGCTCGATGATGTGACGCGCGCAGGTCACGCCGTCCATGCCCGGCATCTTCCAGTCGAGCAGGATCCAGGTGTAGGCGGCGGCCTCGCTGGCCAGCCGCTCGAGCGCCGCGGCGCCATGGCTCACGCTGTCGACCTCGACGCCGAGCGATTCGAGCATGCGGCCGAGCACCTCGCGTGCGGCGGCGTTGTCGTCGACCAGCAGCGCGCGCTGCCCCTTTAATTCGCTCGCGGTCCAGGCCCGCTCGGGCGCACGCGCCGCGGCACGGCCGAAGCGGGCAGTGAAGTGGAAGGTCGAGCCTTGCCCCGGCCGGCTCTCGAACCAAAGCTGCCCGCCCATGCGCTCGACCAGCTGGCGGCTGATGACCAGCCCAAGACCGGTGCCGCCGAAGCGCCGCGTCGTCGAGCTGTCGGCCTGCATGAAGGGCTGGAACAGCCGCGCCTGTTCCTCTTCGGCGATGCCCACGCCGGTATCGCGAACCCACGCGTGCAGCTCGACGCTTGCGTCGTCTTCGGACTGCACCTCCATGCCGATCGTGACCTCGCCGGCGTCGGTGAACTTGATCGCGTTGTTGCCGAGGTTCACGAGCACCTGGCGCAGCCGCGTCGGGTCGCCGGTCAGTCGCGGCGGCAGATCCGGCGCCGCGCTGAACAGCAGCTCGAGGCCTTTCTCGTCGGCCTTCAGCCCGAGCACGTCGGCCATCTCGGTGATCACCGACTCGAGATCGAAATCGATGCGCTCGAGCTCGACGTGCCCCGCCTCGATCTTCGACACGTCGAGGATGTCGTTGAGGATTTGCAGCAGGCTGCGCGCCGCGCTGTGTGCCTTCTCGATGTAGTCGCGCTGGCGCGGCGGCAGGCCGTCTTCGAGCACCAGGTGGGTCATGCCGATGATCGCGTTCATCGGCGTGCGCAGCTCGTGCGACATGTTGGCGAGGAAGGTCGACTTGGTGTGGCTCGCCGCTTCGGCGGCGTTGCGCGCCTGCTGCATCGCGAGCTCGGCCTGCTTGCGCGCCGTGATGTCCTGGATCACCGCGCAGAACAGCGGCTCGCCCTCCCAGTCGAGCGCGATGACGCTCACGTCGGCGTCGAAGGTGCTGCCGTCGAGGCGGCGGAAGCGCCACTCGTGCGCCTGCACGCGCTCGCGGCTGTGGGTATGGCGGCGCATCAGCTCGACGGCGCGCTCGCGGCTTGTGCGACCGTCGGGCTGCAGCTCGGTCGACAGCTCGGGGAACCAGACGATGCGGCCGAGCAGCCGACCCGGATCGTCGGCCCCGAACAAGCGCAGCGTGGCCGGATTGCAGTGCGTGATGCCGCGCTTGCGGTCGAAGAACAGGTAGCCGTCGGCGGCGTGCTCGAACACCGCATCGAAGCGCAGCTCGGCATGGCGGCGCTCCGAAACGTTGAGCCAATAGCCGTTGTAGACGGTGCTGCCGTCGTCCTGTTGCAGCGGTGTGCTGTCGGCGAGCACCCAGACGGCGTGCTCGTTGTGGCGCACGAGGAACTCGACCGCGTGCGTCGGCGGCCGGTGCGACGGGTCGCCTGCCAATCGCCACGGCAGTGCCGGGTCGCTGCGCAGCGTGGCCGCGTCGACACCGAACAATTCCTCGGTGCCGCGGCCGACGAACGAGAACTTGCCGGCGCCATCGGCCGCCGGCTGCTCGTAGCGGAATACCGTCAGCGGCAGCGCATGCGCCATGTCGAGCAGCGCCTGGCGAGCCTGCAATGCCTCGTTGAGCCATTGCACGCGGCGCCAGCCGGCACCGAGCAGCACCAATCCGACGACCCACACCGCGAGCGCACCGACGATCACGTTGCGCGCGATGGCGCCCTCGTCATCGAGCGGCGCCAGCACCCAGACGCTGAAGGGCCGCATGTTCAGCGGCGACGACAGCGCGAGGTGGCGAACGCCGTCGACATCGGCGGTCATCACGTGGCGCCCACCGACATCGAGGTAGGACATCGGCCACTCGAGCGCTTGCGGAACGCGCTGGTAGATGGCGTCCCATTCGGCCGACGGGCGGCCGCGGGCGTTCGGCATCAGCTGCAGCAAGGCGCTGCCGCGGTTGCCGAGCACGATGACGCCGTTGATGTCGCTGACGCAGATCACGTTGCCCTCGGAGTCGGCGAGCAGGCGATTCAGCGAGTCGGCGTCCTGTTTGATGACAACGACGCCGAGCGCTTGTCCGTCGCGCTCGACGCGATGCGAGAAGTAGAGGCCCGGCGCCCGGCTGACGCGGCCGAGAAGGAACTGCTGGCCGGAGCCGCGCGACATCGCGGCGCTGAAATACTCGCGCCCGCGCAGACTCGCAGCGAGGACCGACGACGGAGCCTTCGGGTCGGAGTTGCCGTTGGCGATGGTGAAGCCGTTGGGATCCAGCAGCAGCATCAGCGACAGGCCGAAGTCCTGCACCACGGTGGCCATGCGCCGGTTCATCGCTTGCACCGCGGGCATCCGCAGATACGCTTCGCGCAGGCGCAACCGCTCGGGCTCGCTGAGCGCGCTGGCATCGGGCAGGCGCGAGGCGGCGAGAAAGTCCTGCACCGAGGGGTCGCGCGCCAGATTCATCGGCAACGCCGCCAACTGCCTGAAGGTCAGCTCCAGCGTGTCCTTGATCGCGTTGACGCGAATGCCCGCGGTGGCCAGCGTCTGTTCGCGGTGCCCACGCAGCCGGTCATGCATCACCCACCACGCGAGCCCGGCGATCAGCGCGGTCCACAGCGCGACGCCAAGGCCAAGCAGACGCAGGCGCCGACGACGGTCCGACGTGGCCGAAAACCGCGACTTCATGGCAGGTGTGACCCCCGCAACTGGAACGCCCCCGAATCGAAGCCAGTTTTACCAGAAACCCGCTGCCTCGGGCACCGCGCCGGCGCGGGCCCGACCCAAGGCCCGACAGCCTCCTAGGCAGCGATGCTTGGCGCGACGGCGCCGAAGTCGGCGATCTGGTCGAAATTCAGGTACTTGTAGATCTTGTCGCTGTCGGCGCTGAGCACGCCCATGCCGAGCATGTACTCGTCCTTGCTCGGGATCTTGCCGAGCCGCGAGCAGATCGCGGCCAGTTCCGCTGAGCCGAGGTAAACGTTGGCGTTCTTGCCGAGGCGATTCGGGAAGTTGCGGGTGCTGGTCGAGAACACCGTTGCGCCTTCTTTCACCTGCGCCTGGTTGCCCATGCACAGGCTGCAGCCGGGCATTTCCATGCGTGCGCCGGCTGTGCCGAGAACGCCGTAGTGGCCTTCCTCGCTGAGCTGCTTGGCGTCCATCTTGGTTGGCGGTGCGACCCACAGCTTGACGGGAATGTCGCGCTTGCCTTCGAGCAGCTTGGACGCCGCACGGAAGTGGCCGATGTTGGTCATGCAGCTGCCGATGAACACCTCGTCGATGACGGCACCCGATACATCGGCGAGCGTCTTCACGTCGTCGGGGTCGTTCGGGCAGGCGACGATCGGCTCGTGGATGTCGGCGAGGTCGATCTCGATCACGGCGGCGTAGTCGGCGTCGGCGTCGCCCTGCAGCAGCTGCGGATTCGCGAGCCACGCCTGCTGCGCGTCGATGCGGCGCTGCAAGGTGCGCGCGTCGGCATAACCGTTGGCGATCATCCACTTCATCAACGCGATGTTGCTGTTGATGTATTCGATGATCGGCTCCTTGTTCAGGTGCACCGTGCAGCCTGCGGCGCTGCGCTCGGCCGATGCGTCGCTGAGCTCGAATGCCTGCTCGACCTTCAGGTCGGGCAGACCTTCGATCTCGAGGATGCGGCCGGAGAAGATGTTCTTCTTGCCCTTCTTCTCGACCGTCAAGAGCCCCGCCTTGATCGCGTACAGCGGGATCGCGTTGACGAGGTCGCGCAAGGTGACGCCGGGCTGCATCTTGCCTTTGAAGCGCACCAGCACGCTCTCGGGCATGTCCAGCGGCATCACGCCGGTGGCGGCGGCAAAGGCGACGAGGCCGGAGCCGGCGGGGAAGCTGATGCCGATCGGAAAACGCGTGTGGCTGTCGCCGCCGGTGCCCACCGTGTCGGGCAGCAGCAGTCGGTTGAGCCAGCTGTGGATCACGCCGTCGCCGGGGCGCAGCGAGATGCCGCCGCGCGTGCTGATGAACTCGGGCAGCTCATGGTGCATCTTCACGTCGACCGGCTTCGGGTACGCTGCCGTGTGGCAGAACGACTGCATCACGAGGTCGGCGCTGAAGCCCAGGCACGCGAGGTCTTTCAGCTCGTCGCGCGTCATCGGGCCGGTGGTGTCTTGCGAGCCGACCGAGGTCATGCGCGGCTCGCAGTAGGTGCCGGGTCTGACTCCCTGGCCTTGCGGCAAACCACAGGCGCGGCCCACCATCTTCTGCGCGAGCGAAAAGCCCTTGTGCGTGTCAGCGGGGTTTTGCGGCAGGCGAAAGAGGGTGGATGGAGGCAGGCCGAGCGCTTCGCGCGCCTTCGCGGTCAGGCCGCGGCCGACGATCAGTGGGATGCGGCCACCGGCTCGCACCTCGTCGAACAGCACTTCGCTCTTGACCTTGAACTCGGCGATGACCGCGCCGTTCTTCAGCGCCTTGCCGTCGTACGGACGCAGCTCGACCACGTCGCCCATGTTCATCTGACTCACGTCGAGCTCGATCGGCAACGCGCCGGCGTCTTCCATCGTGTTGTAGAAAATCGGCGCGATCTTCGAGCCGATGCAGACGCCGCCGAAGCGCTTGTTCGGCACGAACGGAATGTCTTCGCCGGTGAACCACAGCACCGAGTTGGTCGCCGACTTGCGTGACGATCCGGTGCCGACGACGTCGCCGACGTAGGCGACCAAGTTGCCGCGCGCGCGCAGCGACTCGATGAACTGCACCGGGCCGCGCTTGCCTTCTTCTTCGGGCGTGATGCCGGGGCGCGGATTCTTCAGCATCGCCAGCGCGTGCAGCGGGATGTCGGGGCGGCTCCATGCATCGGGCGCCGGCGACAGGTCATCGGTGTTGGTCTCGCCGCTGACCTTGAAGATCGTGACCGTGAGGCTGTCCGGAACTGCGGGACGCGAGGTGAACCACTCGGCGTCGGCCCAGCTCTGCAGCACGGCTTTCGCGAATGCATTGCCGGCGTCGGCCTTGTCCTTCACGTCGTGGAACTGGTCGAACATCAGCAGCGTCTTTTTCAGGCCTTCGGCAGCGACAGCGCCGACCGAGGCATCGTCGAGCAGATCGATCAGCGGATGAATGTTGTAGCCGCCGAGCATCGTGCCGAGCAGCTCGGTTGCCTTCGCGCGGCCGATCAGCGCGCAGGTCTCGCTGCCGTGCGCGACGGCCGCGAGGTACGAGGCCTTGACCTTCGCCGCGTCGTCGACGCCGGCGGGAACGCGGTGCGTGATCAGCTCGTCCAGGAACGCTTCGTCACCGGCCGGCGGTGCCTTCAGCAGCTCGATCAGCTCGGCGGTTTGCTGGGCCGACAGCGGCAGCGGCGGAATGCCGAGCGCAGCGCGTTCGGCGACATGTTGGCGATAGGCGTGGAGCATGGAGCGCTTTCGTTGAAGGCGTGGAGGGTTGATCGACTCAGCTCAGCGTCGGAACGATGACCTTGAGTCCTTTGAAGTAGTCGCGGAAAAAGCCGGCGTCGCGCGTGATCAGCGCGGTGCATTGAAGCAAGGCATGGGCTCCGACCAGGAAGTCGGGAATCGTGCGCGGCGACGCGGCCGGCAGGGCTGCGCTGCGCAGTCGCTCCTTGTACTTGCGCTGCATCTCACCGGCACGCACGGCGGAACGCTGTTCGATGGCGGAGAACTCGAGGCCCATTTCTTCGAGGGCGTCCATCACCTGCGCGCCGTGGCCGAGTCCGGCCGTGACTTCGCTGACGACGATGTCGCACACGCCGACCGGCCCGCTGCCGAGCGCCATGCGCAAGCAGGCTTCAGCGGCGTCGGCTCGGGCGTCTTCGCCGAGGAGGTCAATGAGGACGGAGGTGTCGACGGCGATCATCAGGCTTCCACTGGATCGCCCGGCGCTCGGCCGCGCAGCTCGCGCATGATGTCGTCGGTGGTCACGCCCTCCGGCAGCTTGAATCTGCCGCGAGCCCGCGAGATCGCGTCATCGACGTTCTTGCGCAGGATGATGCGGCTGCCGTCGAGCTCGACCTTCAGCAGGGTGCCCTTGGTCAGACCCAGTGCGTCGCGCACGGCCTTCGGAAGAGTGATCTGACCGCGTTCCGCAACGGTGGCTTCCATTGCGAACTCCTGAAGTAGGTATGCATCAATTGTACATACCCAATCAGGCATACTCAAGGGGCGCTGGCGGGTTTCTCCGGTGCAACGGGCTGCGAGGCGGCGGGCTCGGGCGCGGAGGCTGCCGACGCGGCAGGCTCCGGTGCCGACGCAGCGGCTGACGCGGCTGATGCGGCTGCGGCGGCCGCAGCAGCCACGGCCGCCTCGACCGCGATCCGCTGCTCGACCTGGGTGCAGCCGTCGACCATGCGCTGGCCGAGCTTGCTGTTCATCAGCATCGACTTGGTCGGGATCTGAAGCCACACGACGCCGGCCTTCTTGTCTTCAAGGCGCACCGCGCCGGTGGTCGTCTCGGCCGGCACCATGCTGTAGCTCAGGTTCTTGAAGCGCAGCTTGAATCGGCCGGGCTGGCCGTCGAGCGGCGCGATGCTGACGAGCTGGTTGAACTCGCATTGCGCGTCGCCGGTGAGCACGCGGGCAGCGATGTCGAGCTGCGCCTGCGTGATCGCCTCGACTGTTTCGGCGGCAAGCACCTTGCCGCCGGCTTCGGACTTTTTCTTCTTGCTCGCAGCAGACGCTTTCGCCGCGGGTTTCGAGGCGGCGGGCTTGGGCGCGGGCGCAGCCGTTTGCGCGAGCGCGCTGCCGCCGACCGAGCAGGCGATGAACAGAGCAAGAGCGCGATGGATCATGCGGTGCCCTCGGGTTCGAAGAAAGCTTCGCGCACTTGTGCCGGCAGCGGCTGGCCGGTGCGCTCGGCGCGCTCGAGGACCTGCCAGAAGTAGCGGTAGCTCGCGCGGTCGTGCAAAGTGTCGCGGTGACGGATCGGTGCCCAGTCGGCCGCATGTGCGGCGCTGATGATGTCGATCGCTTGATCGACCTCGGCCGCAGTCGGCGCGAAGGCTTCGACGATCGGTCGAATCTGGCTCGGGTGGATGCTCCACATCCGCGTGTAGCCGAGCTGCCGGCAGGCCTTCTCGGCCGCCTCGGCAACGGCGGAGCGGTCGCTGAATTCGGTGACGACGCTGTGCGACGGCGTCTTGCCGTGCGCGTGGCACGCGGCCGCGATCTCGAGCTTGGCGCGCAGCACCAGCGGATGCATGAACTGGCCGCTCGCGCTCATTGCCGAAGCGGGGATCGCGCCGCGATGTGCGGAGACGAAATCCATCAAGCCGAACGACAGCGACTCGACTCGCGGATGCGCCGCGATCGCGTCGACATCGCGCAGGGCGCCATGGGTTTCGATGAGGAGATGCAGCGGGAAGCGACGGCCAGCGCCGTGCACGCGAATGACGTGATCGATCTCATCGCAGGCGCGCGTGACATCGGCCAAGTCGCGCGGCTTCGGCACCATCAAGTACGCGAGGCGCTCGCCGGCGATGCGCGCGATCGTCTCGACCTCATGCTCGAACGCCGGATGATCAACCGGGTGGACGCGTGCGCCGACGCGGCCGTGCCGGTTCAGCGGCGACATCACGAGCTCGGCGACCATGTGCGCATGCTCGACTTCGCCGCCGATCGGCGCGCCGTCTTCGCAATCGAGCGTCACATCGAACACCGGCCCGAGCTCGGCTTGCAACTCGAGGCTCTTGCGCATCCGCGCTTCGACGCCCGCGTAGTGATCGCAGACGGGAATCGACGCGGCCGTTTCGCCGGCGTCGAACAGTGCCTCGCGCGGGTGGACCATCAGAGCAAGTGCTTGACGCCTTCCTGTTCTTCTTGCAGTTCCTTCAGTGTGAGGTTGACGCGCTCCTGGCTGAACGCGTCGATCGTCAGGCCTTCGACCAGCGTGTACTCGCCGCCCGCTGTCGTGACCGGGAAGCCGAACATCGTGTCCTTCGGGATGCCGTACTGGCCATCCGACGCGATGCCCATCGTGACCCACTTGCCGTTGCTGCCGAGCGCCCAGTCGCGCATGTGATCAATCGCGGCGTTGGCGGCCGACGCGGCCGACGACAGGCCGCGCGCTTCGATGATCGCCGCGCCGCGCTTGCCGACGGTGGGCAGGAAGGTGTTCTTGTTCCAGTCGTCGTCGTTGATCATGTCCCTCACGCTCTTGCCGTCGATGGTGGCGAAGCGGTAGTCGGCGTACATCGTCGGCGAGTGGTTGCCCCACACGGTGAGCTTCTCGATGCTCGCCACCGGCTTGCCGGTCTTGGCGGCAATCTGCGACAGCGCGCGGTTGTGATCGAGGCGCAGCATCGCGGTGAAGTTCTTGCGCGGCAGGTCGGGTGCGCTCTTCATTGCGATGTAGGCGTTGGTGTTGGCCGGGTTGCCGACGACAAGAACCTTGACGTTGCGCGACGCGACGGCGTTCAGCGCCTTGCCTTGCGCGGTGAAGATCTGAGCGTTGGCAGCGAGCAGATCCTTGCGCTCCATACCCGGGCCGCGCGGACGAGCGCCGACGAGCAGTGCGTAATCGGTGTCCTTGAATGCGGTGTTCGCGTCACCATGCGCTTCCATGCCGGCGAGCAGCGGGAACGCGCAGTCTTCGAGCTCCATCATCACGCCCTTGAGTGCCTTCTGCGCTTTCTCGTCGGGGATCTCGAGCAGCTGCAGGATGACCGGCTGGTCCTTGCCCAGCATCTCGCCGGAAGCGATACGGAACAGCAGCGCATAGCCGATCTGGCCAGCGGCGCCGGTGACGGCGACACGAACGGGTTTCTTGCTCATGGGGAACTCCGGAAGAGGATGAAAAAGAAGGGAAACCGGTGAGGGCGCAACAGGCTGATGCCATGCAGCCGCAGAGAGCGAAAGTGTAGGTCACTCGTGTGCCAATGGCCTGCCAGTCTAAGGGTCAACCCGAGGTCGGTCAATACTCTTATGTCTTACATAAGACATAAGTCAACTTTCGTCGACAGCGCACCCGTCCTGTGCTGCAATTCATGCCATGGCTGCCGCAGTTCCTCCGTCGGGTGCCGTCGCGCCGGCGGGTCGTCCGGGCGACGGAGATGCGCCGGCGTTCAGCCCGCTCTACCAGCAAATCAAGACGCTGATCACGCGCAGCCTCGAGGCCGGCGAATGGCGTCCCGGCGAAGCGATCCCGAGCGAAATGGAACTTGCCGCGCGCTTCAAGGTGAGCCAGGGCACGGTGCGCAAAGCGATCGACGAGCTCGCCACCGACAACCTGCTGGTGCGCCGTCAAGGTAAGGGCACGTTCGTCGCGACGCATGCCGAGCAGAAGGTGCAGTTTCGCTTCCTGCGTCTGACCCCAGACGACGGCGAGCCGGCCGGTGCTCAGCGCCGATTCATCGATTGCCGGCGCCTGCGCGCGCCGTCGGACATCGCCCGCGCGCTCGATCTCAAGTCGGGCGACGCGGTGGTGCAGATTCGCCGCGTTCTGTCGTTTCGCGGCGCGCCGGTGGTGCTCGACGACATCTGGCTGCCCGGTCAGCTGTTCAAGGGCCTGACCGCCGAGCGGCTGAGCGACTACCGCGGGCCGATGTACGGCTTGTTCGAGGCCGAGTTCGGTGTGCGGATGATTCGCGCCGAAGAAAAGATCCGCGCTGTCGCGGCCGATGCGGGCGCCGGCGAGCTGCTCGGGTTGCCGGCGGGGACGCCGCTGCTGAGTGTCGAGCGGCTCTCGCTGACCTACGGCGACAAGCCGGTCGAGCTGCGCCGCGGTCTCTACAACACGGCGTCGCATCACTATCGCAACGAGCTCAGCTGAGCGTGTCGGCGGCGCGACTGCTGCATTGCAATAAAATCTTCAGGTTTCATCCGATTACAAGGTTCGTATGGCAGAGACAACGACAAGACAACGTCCGGGAACGATGCGCCTGGTCGATGCGATCACCGGCTATCGCTACCCCGTGATGGCAATCGTTTCGATCCTCCATCGCGCGAGCGGCGTGATCATGTTCGTGCTGATGCCCTTCATCATCTGGATGTTCGACGCGAGCGTCAGCTCCGAGATCTCCTACGGGCAGTTCACCAGCGTTTTCGCGGCCGGCGTCGGCTTCCTGCCGGGCTGGTTCTTCAAGCTCATTGCGCTCGCGTTGATCTGGTCGTACCTGCAGCACTTCATCGCCGGTCTGCGCCATCTGTGGATGGATGCGACGCACGCGGTCGATCTGCAGTTCGGCCGTCAATCCGCGTTCTTCTCGATCGTCGCGAGCCTGGTGCTGACGCTGGCGCTCGGCATCAAGCTGTTCTTCTTCTGAGACCTTCCATGGAACAAAACTTCGGTTCCAAGCGCACCGTCGTGGGCGCGCATTACGGGCTGCGCGACTGGTTGTCGCAACGCATCACCGCGGCCGTGATGGCGCTGTTCACGATCGTGTTGCTGCTGCAGGTGCTGTTCGGCGCCGAGATGGGCTACGACCGCTGGGCCGGCATCTTTTCGTCGCAGTGGATGAAGGTGCTGACCTTCGTCGTCATCGTCTCGCTGCTGGTCCACGCGTGGGTCGGCATGCGCGATGTGTGGATGGATTACGTGAGACCGGTCGGCGCGCGACTGCTATTCCAGGTGGTCACGATCGTCTGGCTGGTGGGTTGCGCCGGATGGGCCATTCAAGTGCTGTGGAGACTGTAAAAGTGAGCTCATCCGTTCCAGTATCGAAGCGCAAGTTCGACGTGGTCATCGTCGGTGCCGGCGGCTCCGGCATGCAGGCGTCGCTTCGCCTCGCGCAAGCGGGCCTGAACGTGGCCGTGCTGTCGAAGGTGTTCCCGACCCGCTCGCACACGGTCGCGGCGCAAGGCGGCATCGGTGCGTCGCTCGGAAACATGAGCGAGGACAACTGGCACTACCACTTCTACGACACGATCAAGGGCTCCGACTGGCTCGGCGACCAGGACGCGATCGAGTTCATGTGCCGCGAAG